>ERZ1740065.11-NODE-11-length-102392-cov-16.990619_pt1 | contig 102392 bp, 101 predicted proteins | sample MGYA00581738_ERZ1740065 | MGnify/ENA primary metagenome ERZ1740065 (study PRJEB43018, sample SAMN04849749) | marine metagenome | isolation source: floating plastic debris | place: Pacific Ocean | collected 2008-09-01 | study: EMG produced TPA metagenomics...
CTTGTGGTGACAATCCAGACAGAATCAACTCTCGAAACCTATGACGGCCAGTTTGGCACGTTTGTCATCACCCCAGACGACCGACGGGAAGTGGTGATCTATCGCATTGGGCTGGCAGTGGCGGCCTTTAGTTTTGCGTTAGGGGCCGGTCTCCTGATGCTAGGTAGCGCCATCCCAGGGATGCTATGGGCGATTTCTGGGCTGTATTTGCTGATGTGGTTAGGGCTGGGTGTGAGTCTGTGGTTTATTCACATTTACCTGCGACCGCTGCACCAGGCGCTACAGATTTTTTGGTTGGTGGGGGGCTTAGCGAGTTTAGGGCTTGCGATCTCATTTCCCACACCCCTCGCCCTGACGGTCTACCAGCAGCCCCTATCGGTTTTGGGTATTGGGTTTACCTTCGCCGCCCTGACCGGCATCTTTTTCAAAGAAGCCTTTTGCTTTAACCGGCTAGAAACCAAAGTGCTAACGCTGTTGGTGCCCGCCACGCTGTTGACCCATATGGTGGGGGCAATGCCGGTGACGTTGGGTCAAAATCTACTCATGGTTTGGGCCGTTTTATTTACAGTCTTTGCCCTGCGTAAGCTGGTACAGCCTATTCCCCCTGACATTGGCGATAAAAGTGTTTTTGAGTATCTCAAGCAGCAGCGTCAGGCTAGCGCCTAAGCCCTCTCTCTTACCCTAGCCTTTGGGCATTCTAAAACCGTTGAACCGACGGGGACCCCAGGTTGGAACGGGCATATTGGCTAGCTTGGTCACAAATTAAAGATGTGGGACCGGTACTTATAAAGCGACTGCATGGGCGCTTTGGGTCCCTAGCGTTGGCATGGCAGGCCCCCCCTGCGGAGCTACTCGCCGTCGATGGCATTGGCCTGGTAACGGCAGATCGCATTGGGGAGTTGCGATCGCAACTAAGCCCCCAACAGCTCCTAGAGCAGCACGAAGCCCAATACCCCCACTTTTGGACCCCCGCCGACCCAGACTATCCCAGTTTGCTCTGGGAAATCCCAGATCCGCCCCCCGTCCTTTACTACCGGGGGCCCCTGCGTCCGAACCAATCAACCGCCATCACGGTGAGCATTGTCGGCACTCGCCGCCCCAGCCCCTACGGTCGGCGTTGGACCCAACGATTGAGCAGCCGCCTTAGCCAACGACAGTTCACAATCGTGTCAGGCATGGCCGCTGGCATTGACACCTATGCCCATCAAAGCTGTTTGAAGAGCAATGGCCAAACCATTGCCGTGCTGGGCACAGGTGTGGATGTGGCCTATCCCCACAGCAACGCCCAGCTCTACCAACACATCCTCAAAACCGGACTGATCCTGAGCGAATACCCCGATGGTACGCCACCGGAACGCAGCCATTTTCCCCGACGCAATCGCATCATTGCCGGGCTCAGCCATGCCACCCTAGTCACTGAGGCCCCGGAACGCTCCGGGGCCCTGATCACCGCTTATTTGGCCAACGACTATGGCCGTCACGTCTACGCGCTGCCCGACGGGTTAGACAACCCTACCGCCCGTGGCTGTTTGGTGCTGGTCAACACCGGAGCCGCCATCATCATGGGTGAAAACCACTTAGTTACCGAGCTGCTCAATATTGGCATTGCCCATCAAACCAAAGCTCACGCAGTCCAGGACACCCCAAACATAGACAGCACAGACGTCACAGACACCAATAATAACCATGCTGCCGCCGCAAATCAGCTGAATGAGCCCGCCTCCGAGACGGCCCCCACCGCTGTACCGGCCATGGAATTAGATGAGGCCCTGCAGCCTATTTTTAAAGTGATTCCCGACGAACCCATTACCTTAGATAACCTAGTAAAAGCCACCCAGCTAGACACAAGTGCCCTGCTGAGTGGCTTATTAGAATTAGAGCTCGCTGGCGTTATTACCCAACTACCCGGTGGCCAGTATCAGCGCAAGTAAGTTGGGCTGCCCCCAAACTCTCCTAATTCAAGGTTTCCATGCCCGTATAGGTCACGTCACATTCGGTATAGGCGATTTCATGGGCATCCAGCGGATCTTCAAAGTGGTCAAAATTATCCACAAAGAATTCCACCACCAGATTGCCAAGTTCAATCATGTCGCCATCCCTCAGCTGCTGACGCTTTTGAGGTGGAAGACGACGTCGGTTTAAATGGGTGCCTGACTGGCTGCCCACATCAGCAATAAAAAATCCAGCTTCTGGAGTATGGCGAATCACTGCATGACAAGGGTCAACAGTTGAATTTTTCACCGGTAAAGCACAGCGTATGGATTTTCCTAAAAGCCAACAGGCACCTGCATTAGTGAGATTTAAAGTTTCAGAACTGCCCGTATTAGAGACTAAAAATACAGAAGAATTGGCAATGACAGCCTGTATGTAAAAGGGAGTAACTTGACAGCGGTCTTGAACTGTCAATATGGAATCGACAATTGTATTAGCGGTGTCAAAATCATTATTAACGTTATTAATCAGTGCATCCCAAGGGAGTGATGGAGCCTCAATGCTAGAAGCATCAGCAGGCGTCACCACTGGGTTGCTGGAACAGGAAGCTCTAAGCGTGGACATGGACAATGACGAAACAACTTAACAGCAATAGGCTATAAGTGCGGTCGATTGTCACCCTAATTCAGTAGATTCACAGACAAATATCTCAACAAGCTAAACGTTGCTTGCCAGGTAGAAAGATAGCCCTTGCTGATTTATGGGGATGAACCAATCGGTTAGATAGGCCATAGGGACAGTATCTTTCAGATAAAATCATCCCGAGGAGCAGCAACGCTAAAAGATAAGAATAAATGGGTAAGCTGCTGAGCGTTTACGGTGTTATCCCCATTGCCCAAACCAGAAAAAATCTGTTAGGAAATTGATTAACAACGGTGGTTGTACACAGGGTAAAGCCCTTATGCATTAAGACTTTCCCTAGGAACTCAGCAATCTTCCATAGGATGTGAACCTATCAGAGGTAGTGCGTCATTTATATCTGTGTTTATTAAAGCTTGCCAATTCAAAATACGTGATTCGGCCGATAGCGTTTTATGGAAGCTTTAAACGCTATAAGCAAATATTAAAGTCTCCCAAGATTGATGAATGATGTCCTGAATCCGTAAGGCAGGACCAACGAGGGTTTCAGAGAGTTTTAGCAGGGACAGGTTAGAACTCGTCACCGCCCAGTACCATCATCATGACGACCTCAAAAGTTGCCGTACATATTAAGTAATCATTAAGCAGCTTCAAATTCCTGAAATATCGTCTGCTGGAGGACTCCTGTTGTGACAAACGCTATCATGCGTGCTCAGCCACCCTTAGATTTTATTCCTGAACGATTTCATCCCTGGGTAAGACGTTTGGTGCAGGGGTTACTGCCTGGGTGGGTTCGCTGGCAAACTGATTTAGTCAATATAAACGTTAGTAATGCCGCTGTCTTAGCTCATCTTTATCAAGGGTTTCAAACCGGACAAAATCGATTTTTGCTTGCATTTCGTCATCCTGCCCCCGAAGACGCCTATGGCATGGCCCATCTTCTATGGCGGGCGGTGCCCCAATCGGCAAAACAGCTGGGTATACCCCTACAGCCGGTGCATAGTCATTTCATATATGACCGAGGAATTCCCCTATGGGCTGGCAACTGGGTGGGTAAGCTATGCTCTCGCCTGGGCGGTGTGTCGATTCAGCGGGGCAAGCTGGACCTAGTTGCCCTCAAATCTGCCCGGCAGCTTTTGAGCAATGGCCAGTTTCCCATGGCAGCCGCACCCGAAGGGGGTAATAACGGCCATAACGAAATTGTTAGCCCCTTAGAACCCGGTGTACCGCAGCTAGCATTTTGGTGTGTGGAGGATCTAGTCAAGGCCGAGCAGGCCGAACCGGTCTACATTGTCCCCATCGGCATCCAGTATCGATATATAACTCCGCCTTGGGGCGCCATTGATCAGCTCCTGAGCCAACTAGAGGAGCGCAGTGGAATCGCAGGTTCCCTTGAAAAGTTTGCCCCCCCGGTGGAATTACCCACAGCCCAAATTACTAATCTATATGGGCGTCTCTACAGACTGGCTGAACATTTGTTGACCCTAATGGAAGGGTATTACCAGCAAATTTACGGTTTAGAGCGCCCCGATGTAGCGGAGACCGATGCCAACGCCCAGCTTGCTGTACGACTTCAGCATCTACTTGACGGAGCCCTGGCCGTGGCAGAGACATACTTTGACCTGCGGCCAAAAGGCTCTGTGATCGATCGCTGCCGCCGTCTAGAGCAGGCTGGCTGGGAGCGCATCTTTCGAGAGGATTTGCGTGATCAGGTGTCTATCGCGCCGGTCAAGCGGGGTCTGGCGGATCGTATTGCGGAGGAAGCCGATCTGCGTATGTGGCACATGCGCTTGGTGGAGAGCTTTGTGGCCGTTACTGGGCGTTACGTATTGGAAAAGCCGACGGCGGACCGGTTTGCAGAAACTGTTTTGTTATTGGCAGATATGGTGGCACGGCTCCAGGGAGAAAATCCATTTCCCCGTCCTTCGTTGGGGAAACGGGAGGCGTTGCTAACGGTGGGGGAGCCCATTTGTGTTAGCGACCGTTGGGGAGACTATAAGCAAAGTCGCAGAAGGGCGGTAGCCGCCCTGACCAAAGACCTGCAAACGTCACTACAGAGCTTGATTGTCGATAGCTCTGAACAATAATGACGGATGGCGTCTCTTTACTATTAACGTCCTTGGTGAAGGTCTGGATTAATGGCAAGGGCGGCGTTACAGAGCACCTGCGCCTCTTGATCACGGCCTAAGGCATGCAATGCCAGGCCCTTGCGGTAGAGCGCTTGGTAATCATCTGGTTGGATGGCGAGGGTGGCATCATAGGCCGCGGTCGCCTGCTGGTAACGGCCCAAATTAGATAGGGCGACGCCTTTACTGTAAAGAGCATCGTGCAGGTCTGGCTTCAGGACCAGGGCAGCGTCGTAAATGGCAATGGCCTGATTAAAACGGCCTAACCTAAACAGTGAATGCCCTTTGTTACAGAGGGCCTCAGGGTTATCTGGTTGGATGGCGAGGGCGTCATCATAGCCGGCAACGGCCTCTTTATAACGGCCTAACTGATGTAGCGATAGGCTTTTGTTGTATAGCTCATCATAAAGTCCCGGTTTGATAGCTAGAGACGCATCGTAGGCTGCGATCGCATCTTCGTGTCGGTCTAGCTGAGCCAGGGTCAGGCCCTTGTGGTAGAAGGCGTTTTGTAGATTTGATTTGAGGCGGAGGGCGGCATCATAGGCGGAGATCGCATCTTCATAGTGACCCAGCTTAGCTAGCGATAATCCCCTGTTGTAAAGGGTGCTGTACTTATCTGGTTTGAGGTGGAGAGCGGCGTCATAGGCTACGATAGCGTCCCTGTGAAAGCCTAGCTTAGCCAGGGATAGTCCTTTGTTGTTAAGCGTTTGGTGTAGGTCTGGGTTAAGGCTAAGGGCCGCGTCATAGGTGGTGATGGCCTCTTTGTAGTGACCCAGCTTAGCTAGGGATAATCCCTTATTGTTAAAGGCTTCGTATAGGTCTGGGTTGAGGGCGAGGGCCGCATTATAGGCTGCGATCGCATCTTCGTAACGACCTAAGTTAAACAGCGATACACCTTTGTCATAAAGCGTGTCATGTAAGTCTGGCTTAGTTTTGAGGGCCGCGTCATAGGCTGAGACAGCCTCTTCATAACGGCTATGGAAAAATAACGTCTCTCCCTCAATAATCCACTGTTCAGCCGTCCAACCTTTTCTCACATCCACGGCTAACGCTTTCGCACCAGCCTGGTATAGCTCCATCGCCTTTGCATTGGCGTCTAAGGCCTCGCCATACCTACCCAGATTTTGTAAGACGATACTGTGTTTTTCCCAGGCGTTAGGGAGATCGGGCTGTATACCCAAAACTTGCTCAAACAGGGGCAGTGCGGCCTCGTAGTCATCCACACTTATTTTTTGTAACCCTTGTTCAAATAGGGCTACCACATCCTGGGAAGTTAGTGGACTATCGGTCGGCCGTGTCTCGCTATCTGGGGGTGGTTCTGGTATCAAATCTGAGGATACGGCAGATTTTTTTATGGAAACAGGCTGACGCTGGAAAATGCGATTAAGCATCGGGGTAAATGCATGATGGAGGCGATCTTATTTTAAATTGGATGTACGCCCTATAGAAGGCTTTCATAGCCTATCGAGTTCCCTTATGGAGTCTTCTTTTGTAGAGGGTTAGCGGGGCGAGCACTGACTAAAACAATGCTGGTTTCCCAAGTAACGCTTGTGCTTAGCTCTCTCTTATAGGCCTGCCGAATAGTGGCCAAGTCCTGGTCAGCAAGCGTTTGAGCCAAATGGCTCATGTAGCGAGACTCTTCCCCAAACCATCGCGCTTGCAGCTGACGAGTGACCGCCAGTGAGGTGGGCATTTTCATCAGTTCAACATCAGCGACTAACCCCGTCCCCTCAAACCAGCCAGCCACAGCATCTAGATCCCAATATCGTTCTGGGTCATGGGTGTATAGGCTATCTTCAGCCTGCTGTAGCTTTCTAAAAAGCTCGGTGGGCAGCGTCGAGAGCAGGCTGTATAGCCGCAATGTGCGAAAGGGAATTGTCTCCGCCAGGACGATGCGGCCTTTTGGGGGCAGACGATTTGCCAGCTGCATGAGCAGCATTTGGCGATTGGTAAACGATTTGAGGACATTGCGACCAACGATGCCCTCAAACAAGATGTCTGGGGCCTCGGTCGCTAAGGTTTTAGATAGGGCTGCTAGCGGGGTGGAGAGAAAAATAGGGCGGGCCAGGTCCGTTAGGGTCTGGGCTTGTTCCTGGAGGGCGGCGCAAATTTCGGGGGTGGGGGCACAGGCATAGACACCGCCCTCGGGAACCTGACGCAGGGCTTCCCAAGTAAGAAGACCGGCGTTGAGATCTAGCAACACATGATGACGTTGGGGGCTAAGGGTGGTGTAAATGCGATCGCACACCTGCCTCAGCTGCTCTCCTACATTCCCCATGGTGCGCTGCAGCCACTGCTCTTGCGCCCTATCCGTCGGCCCAAATGTCAGTACCTCAGGCAAGTCCGCCTCCATCACCGCCGCCAGCTGGGCTTCTCGTTTACGGGCCACCTCTATACGAATAGTGTCTTCATACCCCTGGTTTGAGGGTTGATAAAAGACGTTGCCCTGGAGACCGGTGGGCAAATACTGTTGGTCTACCCAGTGGTCCCGGTAGGCATGGGGGTACAGATACCCCTGACCATGGCCAAATTCTTTTTTATCCCGGTTGGCATCCCGCAGCGGGTTGGGCACATCTGCTTCCCGCTCTTTTTCCACCGTGGCCAGGGCATCAAAAAAGCCCATGACGCTGTTGGACTTGGGGCAGGTGGCCAGATAGAGAGCTGCCTGGGCCAACGGGTAGCGACCTTCGGGCATACCCACTCGGTCAAATGCCTGGGCGCAGCTGTTGGCCACAACAACCGCATTAGGATCGGCCAGCCCCACATCTTCCCCGGCAAAGATCACCATCCGCCGAAAAATAAACCGAGGGTCTTCCCCGGCATAAACCATGCGGGCTAGCCAGTACAGGGTGGCATCCGGGTCGGACCCCCGCATACTTTTGATAAAGGCACTAATGGTGTCAAAGTGAGCGTCGCCTTCCTTGTCGTAAAGCACCGCCCGCCGCTGAATCGATTCCTCAGCAACGGCCAGGGAGATGCGACTATCGGGTGTGGTTTCTACCGCTAGTTCCAGGGCATTAAGCAGGGCACGGGCATCGCCATTGGCGATATTAACCAGATGATCGAGGGCATCATCGTCGATCTGAAGATTGAGATCGCCATAGCCGCGTTCGACATTGGTTAGGGTTTGATGAACGATTTGTCGTAGGTCATCGGGTCCTAGCGGCTTTAGCTGGAACACTCGCGACCGACTCACCAGGGCCTTGTTGACTTCAAAGTAGGGGTTTTCGGTGGTGGCCCCAATCAAAATGACGGTGCCATTTTCCACCCAGGGCAGCAGGGCGTCTTGCTGGGATTTATTAAACCGGTGAACCTCGTCAACAAAGAGGATGGTGCGTTGGCCATGCTGACCACGCAGCTCTTGGGCGGTTGCGATCGCACCTCGAATATCCTTCACCCCCGCCAGTACCGCATTAATGGCAATAAAGTGCGCCTTTGTTGTGTTGGCAATCACCTGAGCCAGGGTAGTTTTGCCCGTTCCTGGCGGTCCATAAAACAACAGCGACGACAGCTGATCCGCCTGAATTGCCCGACGCAGCAGCCGCCCCGGTCCCACAATGGCATCCTGCCCCACATAGTCATCCAGGGTGCGAGGGCGCATGCGCGCCGCCAGTGGGGCTTCTGACTCTATCAGCGTTTGTCGATGTTGTTCAAATAAATCCATGCACCAACATCAAAAGCTCTTTAAAACGTCAGCGCCCCCAAAAGTATGGAGGCGCTGAACAGAAGAAGATGAAGTCGCATATTTCTAGCAGCCGCTAGAGAATAGCTCTACATGCCACCAAAGATTGCCTGCAGGGGTAGCAGATGGGGGCTTTGGGTTAGCAAAAATGCAAACACAGCTCCACCGCAGCCGCCAATAAAGAAACCGCTGGCAAAGTTGCTCCAGCCTTCCCGAGTTGCATAGGACTCAGGAGGATTAGGCGTTGTCAATGTGCCTTCAGGCCCAGACGGAGACGTTGCGCTGTAAATAGCGATTGCCACAGTCAAGATAAAGACAAAACTAACGGCAGAGAGGGCACCAGCCACAGAGCTATAGTCTGTATTCCGTAGGGGACCTAACAAAGCAAACGGGCCATAAAACCAGTAGCCATGGGCAATACCCACTTCTAAGCCACGGCTAAATGGAGACAAACCCGCACGATAAGCAGGCAGATTATTAATGTAAGTACGTGCAACCGCAGAGGAGTTAATCGGAGTCGCAACGTTACCCACCTCGGGGGCTCCAGTTGCGCTTGCAAAACTAGTTGCCATAAGAACGTCTTCCTATGAAATGGACAGTCGTAAGACAGGAAATTCGAATTTATAACGCTAGCCAAATCGCTCAGGCTGTAGGTCATCTCTAAGAATCACCGCCCCCGAACCAAATTCAAAGACGGTGCAGAGCCGACATGCGCCCATGCGCCAGCTGCATCTGAGCCCAATAATCTCACAGAAGCTAACCAAACATGTTGAATGCAACAGCTTTGTTAAGCACAGACGGGTAGAACGTTAACTTACTTAACAGTTGGACCAACAGAAAAAAATCTGTCGTTGCTGATGTAGGAAGGTGCATCGATCGGATTGATAACCCATGCAACTGCATATTTCAAATGAAATCATTCTGAAGATCAGCAGCGACAACATTCGTCAGGGCATCTCCGGATGGGTGCTCTGCCAGAAGAACCGATGATTATTAGTTACCTAAAAACTTCGGCTAACTTCGGTGTATCTCGTTTTAGTACGGCTCTCTAGCAGTTCCCCATAGACGCTTCGTAACACTCATGGGCGTTGATGGAAGGGTTAGCCACAATCAAGATGTGTGTTCCTTTAAAGGTCAATCCGTGGAGTGGGATATGTGGCTGAAAATACCAGTAAACCTTGATACTGAAGCGGCTAACGCTCACCTTCTCAAAGAGTTAGACCGATGGATAGCGCTGGAGTTATTGTCTGAAGCCCAAGCCATTAGCATCGGTCGCCAGCTGTGCAGTCGTCTCCCCCTGACTTATAAAGCACCGGCCCCGGCTGCCGATCCCCCCGGCGGTACGACTGCCATACCCGCCCAGCCACCGACGGTTCCCAGCACGCCAGTTTTTTCACGGTTCAAATCCCGGCTGGTGCAATCATTTCTGGCCGAGATGAGTGTGCTGTGGCTGCTGTTTTTGGGGGTGTTTCTGGTGGTGGTCTCGTCAGCGGTGCTGGCGGCCAGTCAGTGGCAGTCCTTTTCTGTGGTGGGTCAGTACGCCATTTTATTGGTGTATACCCTGGCGTTTGGCGGGGCCAGTCGCTGGACGGCGGGTCAGGAAAAGCTGCAAACCACAGCACACATGCTAAAGGCGGCGACGCTGCTGCTGATTCCCCTCAACATTTGGATGATCGATGCGTTGGGGGTGGTACAGGCGTCCGCCGGGCTGGCAATTTTAGCGGGGGTGGGGTTGAGCGGATTGACCCTGGTGCTGGCTCCCCAACGGCGCGCTGGTCTAAATTTATTGGGTTTGAGTTGGCTGCATTGGGGCTGGGGCTTTGCTGTCTGGCCGGTGTGTGCCACCTATCTGGGCACTGTGGGCAGCGCGGCAAACTTGCTGCTGTCTGATGACGGCGATGACAGCGCTGAATCGGATGCATCGAGGCCAGGGTGGCAGGGTGGCGGGCTATTAGTTGCGATCGCACTCCTTATTCTTCTCGTTCGCAGTCTTTGGATTGCCCACGTTCCCGTTTATCAACTCGGTCTGGCCTGCGGTATCTGTGGCTGGATGCTCTGTCGGCTACATCGGGCATATCCCCAGTGGACCCAGGTGGGAGCCAGTTTGATCGGTCTGGGCTGGTTCGTTTCGGTAGACCAGCAGCCGCTACAGGCCATAGGTGTCAGTGGGTTAGCCATGTGGCTGCTGGTGGATCGGCTGCGAACCAGCCTAGACAAGGAACCTCAGCAGCTGACCACACTGGCCACAGTGTGGCTAATTGGGCTGCAGGCCTGTGGGCTACTGTGGCTGATTCTGCCGTTAGGCTTCCGACAGGGCTTACTGACAACCATGGGCTCATTTAGCCCACAGCCAATTAGCGCCCTTAATTTTGCCGGGGTATGGCTCTATGGCTATGTGGCCCTGATGCTGGCGATCGCCAGACAGTTTCGGCACAGGGGACACGATGTCTGGGGCCGGCTGACAGAGCAGCTTAGCTTAGGTATTAGTGCTGTGCTGGTGCTCTGTACGCTACCCCAGCCAGAGTCATTTTTAGTGACCTTCAGTTTGGCTGGGTTAACCGCCACCTTGGCTGCCCTGGCGCGGCCCACCACCAGAGTTATTTATGGCACCCATTGTTCTTTACTAGCGACGGTGCTCAGCGGACTTTATGCCATTAGCGCCCAGCTAGGCGGCTGGACTGAGCCCCAGTGGGCCATGGTCTTGATGGGGCTAACGCTAGTGGAATGGGTGGCCAGCGTTGCCACCCACCGGTACCCCGACTGGCGACGCTCGGGCTGGTACCTGGGCATTGGTTTAAGCGTGCTGGCCTACAGTCTGCTGCTCAACAACTGGGGGAGCTGGCTCAATTTATGGTGGCTAGCGGTGCCAGCTGTCCTGACGTGGATAGTTTATCGGCAACAGTTTGCCACGGACAATCCCAAAATGGCCACGATGCTGACGGTGTTAGCCCTGGGCGCTCAGACATTGCTGCTCAGTTCCTGGCAGATGGCGACGGTGGCGCTAAGTGTGGGGACATTACTGCTATGGCTCCATAGCCGTCGCTGGCCAGCTCAAACCTATTTGCCAGCACTCACAGTGGGCGGTGCTGTGGGGGCGGTGCATACCGCTGCCATTTGGCTGTGGTTTATGGACCGGTCTGATCGCGAAGCTCAGTTCTGGGTGGTGATGGCTATCGTGGCGGCGGCCCTAAGTTTGCTGGCGCGATGGCTAAATCAGTCGCCACGCCCATTGCTCAAGGCCTATGGCACGGCTAGCCATGGCTGGAGTCGGGCACTGGCTATGTTGCTGAGTCTAGGGCTCACACTGGTGTTGCTACTGGTCTATGCATTAGAAGTCAGTTCGTCTGTGGGGTATGTCCGCCCCCTTTCACCCGATGCTGCGATTCTGTTGCACTACGGCTCGGCGGCCCTGACGCTGGTGCTGGCCAGATTTGTCGGTCGACGAACCAATCTTGATTATTGGGAAGCGGCCTACGAGCTAGGTCTGCTAGTGGCCATGGGCATCTCCCTGGGATATCAGGAGTTTAATCCGCAGACGTTAGGTACTGCGATGGTTGCCCTGGGACTGGGGGCCCAGCTCATGGGAACCGTGGCTGCCCGCAAACGGCATTACCTACCGAGCTGGCACTACATCCCCTTAGCCTACGGTGCTTTGGGCTTGGGACTGGGCCATCTGAGCTTTACGGCAACGACCGGACTATATTCCCTCGCGGTGGGGCTGATTGCCCTGGCAGTGGCCCGACGAAAGCTGGAATTGCGTCCCCTGGGCTATGGCGGCTTGGGTCTGCTGTCGTTGGGGGTCTATGAGCTGGTGATTTACCGCATGCTACAGGCCAGCGGTGGTCTACCGGGGGATGGGCTGACACTGCTGGCTCTGGTGGGGGGTGCGATCGCAACGCTCTACCTGCTGTGCAGTTCCTGGATGCAGCGCTGTACAAAGCTCACAGCCTCTGCCATCCATACCGTTTCCCTGCTCCATTGGATTTTGGCCGTCACCCTGGCTGCCCTGGCCATGATGATGGGGCAAAGCCCCAAAGGCCTATGGCTATGGCTCGGTGTGGCCACGTTGCTATCTCTCTATGCCTGGCTAAGGGGTAACTATCGCTGGTTTCCACTGTATAAAGCCACCTCTGAAGAGGGACAGCTAGAGCCGGTTCCAAACGATCACCACAGCTACAAACAATGGACCTGGAGCGGTCTGATTATTGCCACCATTGCCATTCCCTACGGCATAGAGCAGCTGTTTCCCAATCTCGTTCTACTGCGTAGCTGGGGCGCTTTACTGGCCTGTGGCTTAAGCTTTATCGTCCATACACAACCCTGGCAGCGGTTAGGCTGGCCACAGCAACCCTGGCGACGGATGGCCCTGGGTTGGCCGATACTGTCCATAGTGCTCAGTACCGCCACGATCAAAACCCAGAGCTTACTTTTAGTGGGGGCTTTTTACGCCATCATGGCTCAGCGGCTGCGGGCAGTGCGCCTCAGCTATCTCAGTCTGGGGCTGCTTAACTGGTCCCTGGTGCGTTATCTCCTAGACAATGGCTGGCTAACGCCGCTGTGGTCAGGCACCCTGATGGGTCTATCGACCCTGTATGTTCTAGAAGTCGATCCTCACTGGCAGCAGGTTTCAGCCCGTCAACAGCGCCATCGTCTGCGCTGTTTGGCCACCCTACTCATCGGTCTAACCGCCATCTTTCAAGCAGAAATTGCCTCTCCGATTTTTATCGGGGTCAGTCTGCTCATCAGTTTTGGGCTAATGGGTCTCGGTCTGTTCAAACAGGTGAGGGCTTACCTGTACATCGGCACCCTCACATTTATGCTGCAAATATTGCGGGCTGTCATGATGTTTGTAAACACCGATGGTCGCATGCTTTGGGCCGTCGGCATTGTGCTGGGTATCGCCCTAATTTGGGTAGCGGCTACGTTTGAAGCTAGACGCGCCCAAATTCGCGGACTTCTAGGCCAATGGTCTGAAATGCTAGCTAGCTGGGATTAATGTGCCGCAGGCTAGTTCACTGTCTTCGAAACCAGCAGCGTTAAACGTCCTTCAATTTAGCGCTACCCTAGCAGGCATAGTTAATGGTGCAGACCCATGGCAGCAAATTTAGACAAAATGCTGCAGTTTATTGACAATTACCAGCAGCAGCGGCCCCAGGCCTCTTCGATACAGGTGGTGCGGTCGCTGCGGGCCTATACCCGAGCCTCCTATGCCAACAAATTTTGGGAAATGGTCGCTGGTAGCAATCCAGACTTTATCAAAGGAGAACTCGACGACCAATCCGTTGTGATCATGGGGCAGAGCATTGACTTTGCCCACTTTATGGCGGCGCTGTCCGATCAAACCTGGGGTGGAAATTTGAAATCTACCCTGACTGATGGTGTGCTGTGGCTCTCCTCAAAGATCCTGACGGGGCGAGGGTACGACAGTCGAGAATATACGGCCGCCATTGGAGATACCGCCCAACCCATTGAGGTGTATCTCGATAAATATGGTCCTAAAACCTATCAACCAGCGGTCCTAACTGAGATGATGGGCAAATTTGCGTCCGAGCAAGACTACGCATCTGACCTGGTTGCCTTTGCCGTTGGCCGACTGCTGTATGAAAACCCCACTCTGTCGGTCAAGGCTGCCATCCTAGAAGCCAACTGGTTTAACTATTCAGATACGGTTAAACGCTACCTGGTGGACATGTTTGGGGCAACGTTGGCGCCCAAGGGGATAATTGTCAATGGCGCACAGGTGCGATCGCGAATCTCTGAACGTATTCGAGCCTATCTGCTAATTAAACGGGATGTGATTAAAGGCAGCGTGTTTAACCGCACCTACCGACAGCGTATTCGTCCGGCCCTAATCGAGCAGGCCAGCGACCACTTCATTAAGTATCTCCAGCAGGCATTAGACAGCTCAGAATAATTCACTAAAAGAAAAATCGGCCCTGATTAGGAACCGATTTTAGAAGTCTTTTGACTTTGCGTTTATCTCTCATTTGGAGGTGGTTGAAAATGCGTTGCGCACCATCTAATCAATCTCCGTAGGATATTGTAACAATCAGTACACTTTTTTTTGTGATGAATCTTCACTAAATTGGAATGAGTTTATGGCTAAAGACATGGGTGAAACTACCTAAGGGTTGCCAGTTAACGCGTCTACAAATCAAATTAGATTGCTGAGCAGGCAAAAAAAGTCAGGAAATCTTGATGCATTGACCGTAAAAACTCTGTTTTTTGTATATCAGCACGCTGACAGACTGTCGATTTAGCATTGCCCAGCCAATGGGTGGCTGCTGGCGTTGGCACCGTGGCGACGGATAAACCGGTTCTAAAAATTTTGTTGGGGCAACCCCAGCCCTGGGGCTTTGTCTGTAGAACCCAGGAAAGACACACTCAAACCCAACCCCAGTCGCGCATAATTAGGGGAGGTTTGCCAGCTGCCGTATTCTTCAATTCCCCCCAATATTCCCTTGCAAATTACGTTTCTCGGTACTAGTTCCGGTGTCCCCACTAGGGCACGAAATGTGTCCAGCGTCGCCTTACGGTTACCTCAGCGAGCCGAAGTATGGCTATTTGACTGTGGAGAAGGCACCCAACATCAGTTTCTAAGAAGTGATTTGAAGTCTAGCCAGATTCGGCGTATTTTTGTCACCCACATGCACGGTGACCATATTTTTGGTCTGATGGGGCTACTGGCAAGCTGTGGCTTAGCAGGCAACGTATCGCGAATTGATATCTACGGACCGCCTAAATTAAACGAGTATTTACAGGCTTGCCGCCGCTATTCCCAAACCCATTTTTCCTATCCCATTAAGGTCCATACGGTAGAGCCAGGGAAAGTATTGGACGACGGTGAATTTAGCGTTTACTGCCAGCGGCTAGAGCATCGGGTCCCCGCCTTTGGCTATCGCATTGTAGAGAAAGATCGCGTTGGGCATTTTGATGTTAAGCGGGCAGCCGCCCTGGGAATTCCATCGGGGCCCATTTATGGGCGGCTAAAGCGGGGCGAAGCGGTAACCCTGCCAGATGGTCGCATCATTAATGGTTCAGATCTTTGTGGTGAGACCATTCGGGGCCGAAAGCTGGTGTATTGCACTGACACCGTGTTTTGCGATCGCGCTATCGAACTATCCGAACAAGCTAGTGTTTTGATCCACGAGTCCACCTTTGCCCATCAGGATGCAGAGTTAGCGTACCAACGCCTGCATTCCACATCCACCATGGCCGCGCAAGTTGCCCTAGCCGCCCAGGTTCAGCAGCTTATTCTCACGCACTTTAGCCCCCGCTACGCCCCCGGCAATACAATTCAGCTTAAGGACCTGCTTTTAGAAGCCAAAGCGATTTTTCCCAATACGCTCATGGCCCATGATTTCTTTGTCCACGATATAGAACGAGCTGCGGCATAGCCCACTCAAAAGCCCCATAGGCTCAGCAGAACTACGCCCCGGTTTGTTCATTTGTTTTGCTCATTTTTACGCTATTAGCCTTAGTCGCTATCAACCGTAGATTGGTGGCGAGCAGCTTTCTGGTCAAACTGGTCAAACTGATGCCCACCCAGAGGGTGTTCATTTAACCGCGTTTTAAGCCTGCTAAAGTGCTTTTTGTTATTGATCGGCATGTGGGGGCTGGGCACCTCATCATTAGGCCAATTGTCAAGGTCACCACAGGGGCAAAGCTGAGCGACGGGCATCACAACTGACATGGCAACCGGGATGCTGCAGCGGGCACAGTCAGTAATTTCCCACTGGGGTGACAACAGCTGCTCAATCGTTTCCTCCGTGCCATCCAAATAGCAGTCACGGCCGTCGTTGGCCATAATGGCTTGCCAACAGTCTTGAAAAGCGCGACTAAACTGATGACCTTCTAACACAGGGACAGGGCGCTGAGGTGCGGCCCCACTGCCAATGTGGACAGACTTACCTAGCTGAAACCAGTAGGCTAAATAGTTTTGAACTTCTTTGGGAGACGCCATGGACCACCTCGCACTGTGAAATAAACATTGTTACAGCACGTCGACTGCCATGGCTTAATCCTAGCGCTTTGGCTTTAGAAGTACGGAGACGTTAACCTATTTTCAAGGTTGTGTGATCTATCGGCCTAATCACAGCTGCGTTAGTTTGGGCGATGCGGGCTCGGTAATGGTTTGCCCAGGTGGGTCAGGTCCAGGGCATAGCCCCCTGTAATTAAGTAAACCTGGGTTGCGATCGCACCAATCCGTCGCACTAGGTATCCCAAACGGTCACGAAATTTACGCCCCAATGGATACGCGGGCACAACCCCCCAGCCCGTTTCTTCCGCCACCAAAATCACATCACAGGGGGGCGGGTTGAGTGTCACCACCAACTCATCGACACATCGTTGCCACGCTCTCTCATCCTGTTCGAGCTGATTTGCTAACCAAGTTCCCAGGGAATCAATCAGCAAACAATCGTTAGCATCAGCCGCTTGTATAGCGTTCGCTAGCTCTTTAGGCACTTCTTGGCACCGCCAGCCATCAGGGCGACGTGCCCGATGTAACTCAATCCGCTGCTGCCACTCAACATCATCAGCCGATACCGCTGATGTGGCAATATAAACTACAGACTTTTCGGTTTGTTTGGCCCAGGACTCTGCCCATTCGCTTTTACCAGAACGGGCAGGGCCTGTAACCAAAATCAGTTGAGGCATTAAATCCAATCGTGATTGTACTGTGGACGGCTATCGTCGCTACCCGAGTAGCAGCCCTCATGTAGCCAAGCAATAAAAGAAATCACCAACCCAGCCGCTGGTCCTGCCCCAAAGATAATTAATTCAACGCCGCTCATGATTATGTCCCACCAATGATCTGTGCCAATCTTGGCACCGGCACATAGTCATTAACATCGGAACATGCACTGAACCTCGAAGAGGGTCAGGTGTAGCAAATGTCCTAAAGCATTAGGGCATTTACGTGTCAGCCTAGTCAGGCGCTGGAGTATGCTGACGCCGCTCGAGCCACCAGAGGGCTACGAGCCAAAGAATTACAAGCACAAGGGCTGCCACCGTAAACTGGGCCACCCAACCCACCAACGTAGCCAGAGGGATTAGACGACCAACAAAAAACGCCAGTGTGACCATGGTTGTCCCCCAAAGGCTGGCCCCTAGCAAATTACACAACAGGAATTTCCAGTAGGGCATCTGGGCTATGCCCGCTAAGGGACCAGCAAAAATACGTAGCAGTGCAACAAAACGGCCAAGAATAACGGCCTTATCCGCATTTTGACTAAACCGTTCGCGAACAGTGACCAGCGCCGATTCATTAATGCGAAGCAGACTGCCTAACCGTAACAGCAAGGGCCACCCCCCGTAGAATCCAATCCAGTAGCCCATGCTATCGCCAACGACAGCACCTGCGATCGCACTCAACAACGCCCAACGGTAAACCAGTTCATCGCTACCAGCCAAAAAACCACCGACCAACGTCACCGTTTCACCTGGAATGGGAAGACCCATATTTTCAAGCATAATGCCAAAAAAAATGGCCCAGTAGCCATAGTCTTGAGCCAGTGCCTGGATCGTGTCGAGGGAAAAAAGGTCGAACGTCAGCGGAACAATGTGCATGAAGGCAGGTTTATATTTCTTTTATTTTATTCACTTTTTCTGACGTTCGGGGATATCCATGGGGTAAGAATCAAAGATTTTCATCTGACTTACATAGGTCAAGACCATTTCCACACAAATAAAGCCGCCATCAATGCTCTAAACCAATCCAACGGGGGTATGGCAATCGACAGATGCCTGAGCTTTGCACCCATAGTTCAAGCCATAGGCTATTGCTAAAGGTTTTAGATAACAACAGCTATGTGCGGCGCAATCTAGCTATGTGCGGCGCAATCTAAAAGGATTGCCATCAAAAAACCTCCCTCGAGGGGAGGTTAGTAATGCACTTAAACCATGTCTACAAGGCCTAAGCCTCTGAAAAACTAGCCATAGACGGAGTTCCTAGCATCGACTGAGGAAATGTAGGTAAATCAAGACAGTGCTGAGTTCGTCGAGTTCTTACAGCCAAACGATAGCTGACATTTTGTAATTCAGCATTTAGCTGACGATTTTCCTGCTGAATATGGGCGACTCGGTTCTTCACCACCAACATCCGCTCAGAAAACTTTTGCTTATAGATTTTAGGTAGTTCTTGAACAACCTGCTCTAACATGCGCGTACGGTCGGTCAGCTCTTCAACAGTCTGACGCATCTGATGAATTTCTTCATCACGGCTTTCTATTTGTTCTTGGTAAAATGCGACCTGCGTTTCCACACCTTGCAGCTGTTCTCGCAGGGCTCTCACCTCAGCCTGATGACGCTCAGAAACATCCGGTGATGGCAGGAAATCTTGGTTTCCTTTTACCAGGCGAAATAGCTCTTGAGATAGCTGTTGTACCAGCTGATCTCTCATTTGCAACTCCTCTTGCAAACGAGCAACTTCTACCTGGTTGTCGGACGTTTTCAACCTAGTCAATTGGGCCACAAGATCACTCCTACAGTACTAACGATCACTTTTAAACTTTTCCGGTTCGCCAAATTATATATAGACAAAAGCCAAATTACTAACAGACAAACAGTTAGGAAACCAGCGGCTTAACTGTAAAGCATTTGAACATAATTACAGCGGCAACCATTCTATGAAACGGATAACGCCCCCAGTATTAGCCAAGGTGATTTTTGTTTAGACCGCCTAACAGCAAAGGGAAATTACATCTACTAGCCTTTAAGGCACTAACGCCAACACCCAAGTGCCCACAAATTTAGCACCAATTCTGCAAAATGCAAGAATTTTATTCTTTAGGTTTGTAATTACCCAAAAACTAGAAGGTCACACCTCCATTTTGGAGATGTGACCTTCTAAATACTTCAAACAATTTTGCCAATGGCAAGTGATGTAGACTCGACCTCTCCCAATAAGAGGGCTATGTCGCTAAGAGCCCAAGGGAGCGGCCTGCGATGGAGCCTCTTCAGGTTCAGCCTCCTGGGGCTCATCAATCACTAACGTGAGGTAGCGAATAATATCTTCGCTCAAGCGCATATCTCGTTCCATAGGAGCAATGGTCTCCCCCGGAGCGTAATAGTTCATCTGGATATAGATGCCTTCACGATAGCGGTTAATTTCATAGGAGAGACGACGCTTACCACGGTGTTGAGTCTCTAGGATCTCTCCCCCCTTCTCCTTGATCATGCCCTGATATTTACCAATGGTGTTATCAACGGCCTCGTCACTGATATCGGGCCGCATGATGTACATGGTTTCGTAAAAATTGCTCATCTTACTCCTTATGGACTAAATGGCCCGACAGCAAAACCTGTCAAGCAAGGGCCCATAATCATAGCAGAAAGGAAACCACCCACGATAGCCCACACGACCAAATCCAGACCTAACGGATCTGCATGTGAACAGCTTCAGAAATTGTTGGGATCTCTGAATAGCGCCCCATCAAGCATTGAACAATGGAGTAACCAACCACAGCCACACCGCCAAATAGCAGCACGTTATAGAACGTATCGGTAATTAGATCCAAACCTGGCACAGTAAGCAGGCTAAGCAAAAGATTACCAATGGAAATAATAAAGCCGATCAAGATTGCCTGTAGCGTATTAAATCGAATAAAGCGGCTGATGTTTTCGTTGCGAACCACTAAAAGAAATAGGGCAAAGAATACGGCCAGTGACCCCAGTCCAAATGGAACGAGGCTGTAGGCAAACATCACAGGTGTAACCAACAGTAAAAGCACCTGCCCCATGGGCGCAAGTACGGGAAAATTCGCAATTAGCTTAAAGAGGGCCCCGCCGACAACAACAGCGTCAAACAGGGGTAACAGGTAGGGTAAGCTCCCCAGTAACTTATCAGAGATTTCAGTTGTGCCGCTGCGCCAAGTCATAGGAATACTTGCAAAGGAATACTTCAAGCAAAAAGTTTAGCAGCCTTGATAAAGGCTATGTAGCTTACTAGCTGCTTCAACTTTAAATTCAGCATAACGCAGCTTTTAACGACCGCTTTACGGTTTCTACGAAACGGTCTAATGCCATAGCTCTGAGCGCCCATAAATCGGCTCAGACTCACACAGCTGGAAATGATTCAATATTGGCCAATCGAAACCCCATCTGACACTGGTACTGGGGAAGTTTGGTGGCCGACTCCAGCTGTTGAGCACAGCCTAACTTGCCATCTCGAAAACGTGGCTGACCGCTCTGGTTGGCCATTAGACAACTGGCACAGACCGAAGCTGACGGAATCACCTGATTGTCTAGCAGAATCACCAACATAGTATGACACCCCTCCTAGAACAGGTCTTAAGCCTATCTTAGGTGAGGTGTCGATGTATTGGGCACAACTTTATCCAGTTTTTAATGGATTACGCCATCCGCTCTATGACGCAGGCGTATGGATGCGACGACGACGAGCGCGGCGACTGCGCTGGCGACGCGGCTCCTCTTCGGCCAGATAGGGCTGCTCTTCGTTATCGCCACGCATCCAAGCCGGGCGAGTCTGATCGTAGGCCATCTGTAGTGCTGCCGCTGCAACCGTATGGGGGTCGTACTCTTCGGTTAGCTGAGACACGATGGGTAAGAACGAAGCGAGTCGTTCGCTGGTAACGGCCTCTTTGATTTGAGTTTGCAGTTTTTCTAGGGAACGGGCAGCAATCTCAGCACGGGTGGGCACCTTGCAGAACGCAATGTCTTGCTTAATGTGGCGCTCAACTTGACGCAGCTGGTATTTTTCAAGCGGATGAACAATGGAGACGGCTCGTCCCTCTTGGCCAGCTCGACCAGTGCGACCAATACGATGAACGTAGCTATCTACATTGTCAGGTAGCTCGTAATTAATCACATGGGTCAGGTTGTCGACATGAATGCCTCGAGCGGCAATATCTGTGGCAACGACCCAACGAACCTGACCCTGCTTGAAGCGCAATAAGAGACGCTCTCGCTGAGCCTGGTTGAGGTCGCCATGATATTCATCAACACTATGACCGGCAAACTGCAACTGTCGAGTTAGCTCGGCAGCCGTACGTCGAGTACGGACAAAAATAATGGCAGATTCTGGATCTTCCATTTCTAAAATCGGCATCAGAGCGCGGGGTTTACTCCAGCCGGGGGGAACCACATAGGCCAGCTGAGTAATTCGCTGAGGCGCAGTATTTTGCGACTTCACTTTGACCGTGACTGGCGATTTTAGAAATTTGGCGGCCAGTTCACGGACCGCAGGTTCCATAGTGGCGGAGAAGAACGCCGTCTGCCGTTCTGCTGGCGCATGGCTCAAGATGTTTTCTACATCTTGAATAAAGCCCATGTTCAGCATTTCATCGGCTTCATCTAAGACTAACCAACTCAGCTGATCGAGCACTAGGGAACCGCGATTGAGCAAATCAAGCACACGGCCTGGGGTACCTACGACCATATGAACACCCCGCCGAAGCTGGCTGAGCTGACGTTCGATGGATTGTCCACCGTAGACCGGTAACACCCGTAGCTGGGAGCTGTGCTTCAGCCCTTGTACCGCTTGAGAAACCTGCATGGCAAGCTCACGGGTAGGGGTAAGCACAAGGGCCTGGACAGAGCGTTTATTAACGTTGACCTGCTCCAAAATTGGCAGAGAAAAAGCAGCCGTTTTGCCAGTTCCGGTCTGAGCTAACCCCACCACATCATGCCCGGCCAGCATGTGGGGGATAGCTTGGGCTTGGATAGGGGTAGGTTCTTTAAAGCCAAGCTCATCTAAATGTTGAGATTGGGGTTCAGACAAACCGAGATCGGCAAAAGACAAGGTCATTTAGACTCCTTTAATGTCGTTAATTACGAGCAGTGGGGTTTAAAGAGAAACGCTTATGGGTACGTGGGCCGACAGTGGGGAACTGCCGGAACCGCCAGACCTGTCAGATACGACCGTACCAAACAGGTCATAGGTATCAGCTGCACTGATCTGTACAGGAACGATTTGAGCTAGGGGTGGAGCACCTTTGACATAGACAAGGCCATCCACATCGGGGGCAAAGCGTGCAGAACGGCCAATACATTCACCCTGGCCTGGGTTTTCCTGTTCGATGAGGACATCCACGACTTGCCCTATCTGGGCCTGGTTGCGCCTAAAGGAAATCTCTTGCTGGGTCAACATCAGCTCTTCTCGACGCTGATGCATGACATCTGGCGCAACTTGATTGGGTAGTGTGGCCGCTGGAGTGCCGTCTTCTGCAGAAAAGGTAAAGACACCAACGTGATCAAACTCGTGACGCTGAACAAACGCCTTGAGATGATCAAAGTGGGCATCGGTCTCACCGGGGAAGCCCACAATAAACGTGGTGCGCAACACCGCATTGGGCAAGGCGGCTTTTAGCTGCTGAATAATGTCATCGTTTACCCGTCCCTGCCATGGTCGGTTCATGGCTCGTAAAATCTCGGGATGGGAGTGCTGCAACGGCAGATCTAAATAAGGCAGAACATTAGGTGTCGTCCGAATAGCGTCCAGCACCTCTGGGGTCAGACCTGTGGGGTAGGCATAGTGCATACGGATCCAGGGTACGTCTACCTCACCCAATGCCTTGAGCAGCTCAGCCAGTTGAGGCTTGCCGTAAAGGTCAACACCGTAATTTGTGGTGATTTGGGAAATGAGAACTAACTCTTTGACACCTTCTGCAGCTAGCTGGTGAGCTTCGGCCACAATGGACTCAATTGATCGAGAGCGCTGGTTGCCACGTAAGTGGGGAATGATGCAAAAAGCACAGCGATAGTTGCAACCCTCGGCTACTCGAATGTAGGCAACGCCTTCGCTGGTGGTGCGATAGCGAGGAACCGTTTCGTCTGCAATATACGTCGGTTCGTTAGAGACCGCTTTGACCCGTTCACCAGCCTCGGCACGCTCGATAACGTTAACGATGCGGTGGTAGTCACCAGTGCCAATGAGAGCAACTGCTTCAGGTATTTCGTCGAGCAGTTCCGATTGAAAGTGTTGTGCTAGACAGCCTGTGATGACAATCTTTTTGTCAGCCTCGGCTAGCTCTACTAAGGTACGCACCGATTCTTGACGAGCAGCTTCTATAAAGCTACAGGTGTTGACAATGACGTAATCAGCAAGTTCTTCATTTGCATCGACTTGATAGCCGGCCTGTACAAGCAGACCTAGCATATGTTCAGTGTCGACACGATTTTTCTCACAGCCTAGGTGAGATATGGCAATCGTTGGCTTATGAACCATGAATTCTTAGGTGAAAGACAAGTGCTGATATCCAAGCAGGCGTTGCGATCGCAAGGATGACTCAGCACCCTACCCTATCACTTACAATTTGCCGTGGCCACCACTTAAATTGAGTGGTTCCGTCGAGTAGCAGCCAGCTACTGTAGGCAACTGATATCTAAACAGGTAGCGATTGTTTTTGCCCGGTTGAGGAAATTATAACATAACTACACAATTCTGTGAGATGTTTCACAGAAAGCTTGGTGTGTATAGAAAATAGCTTCTATAGCAACTCCAAAAACCCAGGCGCCATTTCCCCAGGAACTATCTAAATCTGAAAAAACCTGACCAATAATGTTCACTTCAGCTCGATTCATTCTGAAAATCAGCAGTGGCAAAACGTATTCCTTTTTTGAGGCTTTGTGGAGTTAAACGCACTTTTTAAAACATCAACCCCCGTCATTGGTGTTGTTCATTTACTGCCCCTACCATCGTCGGCCCGTTGGCAGGGTTCGTTACCAGCAGTGATGGACCGCGCTGTTCAGGAATCTGTAGCACTTGCTTCTGGGGGTGTAAATGGCATTATTGTGGAAAATTTTTTTGATGCCCCCTTTACAAAAGGAGCGGTCGACCCGGCGGTGGTCAGTGCAATGACGGTGGTAGTAACTCGTCTCCGGCAGCTGGTGGCGGTTCCCATCGGGGTCAACGTGTTGCGCAATGACGCCCAGAGTGGACTGGCGATTGCAGCCTGTACTGGGGCTGAGTTTATTCGGGTGAACGTGCTGACCGGGGTCATGGCAACGGATCAGGGCGTCATTGAAGGGGATGCCCACCGCCTTATGCGATATCGAAAAGAACTGGAGGCCGATGTCAAGGTGTTTGCTGATGTGTTGGTTAAGCACGCCGCCCCCGTGGGTAGTATGGCCCCAGAGATCGCCATGGCCAATGCGGTAGCTGATACGATCCATCGGGGATTAGCCGATGCTGTGATTGTTTCCGGCGGTGCTACCGGACATCCCCCCACCAGTCAGGACCTGGCCAGTGCTAAGGCAGCGGCGGGCAAGACACCGGTTTTGGTGGGTAGCGGAGCCAATGTGGACAATATTCCAAAGCTAATGCAGTCAGCGGATGGGGTGATTGTTTCGAGTTCTTTAAAGCGATGGGGCCAGATTGAGCAGCCAGTAGACCCTAATCGTGTGGGGCAATTTATGGATGCCATCGCGACCTCAAGGTAGGTTCGTTGCGATAGATTCATCTACCGAAACTTCTATTTTTTGTCTAAGATGCAGTCGGGGTTGTCTTGAGGGTAGCCTGGCTACTGAGACCTCAATTGAGACCTCATCCGTTTTTGTCTGCTTTTTGTACTGATTAGCTTGGATCCAGCTATAGACTATGGGACGTCGCCGTAAAGAAAACCGTGGGATTTATCGCTGGTCGCGCCCGGCCATTGGTGCGATCGCAACTGTCGGAGCCCTAGGCACTGCCTATCTGACGGTGATCAAATTAATGGGAAACAGCGCTGCTTGCCCAGTCAAAGGCTGTGACCAGGTACTAACCAGTGCCTATGCAGATGTGTTTGGGATTCCCCTGACATTGTTTGGCTGTCTTGCCTACCTATCCATGGTGGCGCTCTCCCTAGGACCACTGGCGATTAAGGCAGATAGCAAACAGCGACAAAATTTAGAGGATACAACCTGGCCTCTCCTATTTATTGGGGCCACAGGCATGATGGTTTTCAGTGGATATCTGATGTATCTACTGGCTACAGAATTAAAGGCCGCCTGTCTTTACTGCATCGCGTCAGCGTCCTTTACGTTTTTAATGTTCCTACTGACGCTCCTCGGCAGACAGTGGGAAGACCAGGGCGCGCTAGTTTTTCGCGGCATCATTATGGGCATGGTCACCCTGGTGGCCACCATTGGTATGTATTCCATCAGTATTAACGGCCCGGCAGCAACGGCCAGCGGCGGCAATACCGGACCGGCCGTTACCAGCACCTCTGGCTCTGCCGAAGTTGCCCTGGCCAAGCATCTTAAAGCGGTCGGCGCAAAAATGTACGGTGCCTACTGGTGTCCCCACTGCTTTGATCAAAAGCAGCTGTTTGGTCAAGAAGCCAAAAAATATATGCCCTACATCGAATGTGCTGATGATGGGGCTGACTCCCAGACTGCGTTATGTCAGTCAGTAACTGAGATTACTGGCTTTCCCACCTGGGAAGTAAACGGGCAGTTCTTACCGGGGACCCAGTCCCTGGCGACATTGGCTGAAGCTTCTGGCTACCAAGGACCCACTGACTTTAAGAACTAGACAGGCAGGGACATTTCATAGGGTGGGGACGTTCCATGGAACGTCCCCACTGGATTTCATAGCCAGGCCGGATATCTCCTAGCCAAAGTTTATTTCAAGTAGTGAAAGATCATCGAGCAGGGCCAGTTCATCATCGGCACCGGCATTCAAGATGGGCATCGTAGCGTAGCTGATCAGCTGATCAAGCTGTCCGGGGCGAGGGCATTTAACAATATGGTCAATAAAGCTATCCAAACCTAAGATGTCACCGGTTTCAGCCACAGAGGTTTCGGGCACTTCATAGACGCCATCGCTAAATATATAGAGATAGCTATCGTCTGGAATTGAGCAGCGTTTCCAGGTGTATGACGTATCTGGCATCATGCCAATGGGCATACCTGGCGTACGCAGTCGCACGGCCTCTGATAGATGACTGCTGCCCCCATTGGTATTTTCCGGGACGACATCAGCCGGATGGGACAGTAATACGGCAGGGGGATGGCCCGCACTGGCATACATCAGCTGGCGATTAACTCGGTTGTAAACGCCATACCAAATGGTGAAATATTTATCGTTTTGATCGGTCATCTGAAACATGTTGTTCAGACTTTCGAGCACCTTATCGGGTCGGTAAAAGTTAGTACCGGGTAGGGATTGCGATCGCAATACGTTGAGCACAGAGGTGGAGAGTAGGGCGGCCCCCAACCCATGGCCCGAAACATCCAACAGATAAATAACTAAATAGTCAGGATCTAGCCAGTAGAAGTCAAAACAATCACCGCCAAGCTGTTGGGATGGCAAAAACCGGGTTTGAATCTTGACCGGGGGCTTGTCCGTATCTTGGGGAAGTAGTGACTGCACATAGGCGGCCGCTTCTGCCAGCTCATTCTCTAAATACTGCTTTTGTTTTTTTAAGTCGCGGGTCAGCTGACACAGCCGCATGCCAGACTTTACCCGAGCTTTTAACTCTGCCATGTCGATGGGCTTCATCAACAAGTCATCGGCCCCTGCTTCTAGGGCCTCTACACGACTAGCCGTCTCAGCATGGGCCGTAATCAGCAGAAAGGAGCTCATGGATAAATCCGGGTACTCTTTCAACCGACGACAAATTTCTAACCCATCCACCGTTCCAGGTAAACGCCAGTCGCATAAAATTACTGGCGGCGTGATCGCTAACGCCTGCTCTAAACCATCCGCGGCCGTTTCTGCAATGGCAACACGATACCCCTGACTTTGGAGCATCCGCTGAAGGATACGCCGAATGATCGGATCGTCATCGATCACTAAAATATCTGCGATGGGAGTAGCTGCCTTAACCATTACACCGATATGACGCAGAAGTTTGTTTGATGGTGCCACGCCCCCAGACCCATGCTGGCAGTTTTCCACGGGCGTTTGTCAGTTTCACTCCTCATGGCGTTAAGGTTCTACCCAAGTCATAACAAGCGATTAACAATCGAATAATGATGCCAAAGCCCAATGGAAAACCGTCTCAATAAACAAGAATTGTTGGTTTCAGCTAGAGTGTACCCTTCTCAATCGGACATATGTAGGCGATTGACCCAATATGCACATTACAGACTTCCAAGGGGCAATAGCGAGAAACAGCAAAGCAATCGTGATAATTTTTTGAGCAAATTACAACGATAGTTCGATAGGGGCATCGTAGTGGCTCATTTTATCAGCCTACAGAGGATATTTGCGATAGAGCATTTGTCTACACGTTTGTCTACACGTACATAAAAATCAAAGCATTGGCTATAGCTGTGACGTCCATAGCCCAAAAGTGTGCCCCTTAAATCCCCCTAGACACATGGAACACAACGCTGATATTGAGCGGCTACTGATGGGTTAGCAAGATATGCGCTGTGGATGAAAAATTATTGCGGGATCGCGCCAGGTTTAGAAGCGATTTCTAAGCTGAAGGGGCGCCGCTACTGTTTAAACCATGGAAAGTGCCTGTGATCTGCCTACAAGCTGCGTTTTACCCGTTCTCAAATCACCCCACGATTATCAGGTATTCCGTATTAGCCAGGATGATAAAAATCGATTGGCTCTGCTGGTAGACCCTACCCTGGGCCATGCAGCGTTGACCTGCTGTGTGGAAATTTTTGATGAAGGGGGGAGAACGCCCTCCCATCGCCATCAAGTGGCTGTGGAAATGTTTTATGTGATTCAGGGGGAAGGTCGTGTTGTCTGTGATGGGAAAACCTCGACCATTCGGACCGGTGACAGTATCCTAGTGCCATCCCACGGGATTCACTATGTCGAAAATATCAGTCCGCATCGGCTCTATTTACTCAGTGTGATGGTGCCCAACGAAGATTTTGCAGAACTTATTCGCCAAGGGATACCGGCGGAACTAGATGAGGAAGATATGGCTGTTTTAGCCCGGACCCGCAGTGTCTAATGCCATCTGATTTTCTGCCCGTCAAGCCTAAGCAACGGCAGTCACTACACACGCGAGACGGGGTGCGGCTGGATGCAGATGTGTACTGTCCCGAGGGTGAAGGGCCATGGCCTGTGTTGCTGATGCGACAGCCCTATGGACGTGCGATCGCATCCACCGTCGTCTATGCCCATCCCACATGGTACGCCGCCCAAGGCTATCTCGTCGTCATTCAAGACGTGCGCGGTCGAGGGACGTCGGAGGGGGTCTTTGACCTATTTGCCCACGAAAGGGAGGACGGCTACGACAGCGTTCAGTGGGCCGCTCAGCTACCCCACAGCAACGGACAGGTGGGTATGTATGGGTTTTCCTATCAGGGGATGACCCAACTCTATGCCGCCCAGACAAAACCCTCTGCCCTCAAGGCCCTGGCCCCGGCAATGGTAGGGTACGACCTCTACCACGACTGGGCCTATGAAAATGGAGCCCTGAGGTTACAGGCTGGGCTGGGCTGGGCCATTCAGCTGGCAGCAGAAACCGCCCGATTAAACGGCAATAAAACGGCTTTTAATGCCCTGCGAACGGCCCGAAATTTACCGCTCAGTGGTCCTGTAACGGCTTGTCCAGACGTACTCAAACAACATGCTCCAGATTCGTTCTGGCATGACTGGCTCGCTCACCCCAAAGACAATGACTATTGGCAGTCGCTAAAGCCTAATTTAACCGGCGTAGATCTCCCCATGCTCCACGTGGGTGGATGGTTTGATCCCTACCTCACCGGTGATATTCGGCTGTTTAAGGAAATGGCGGCTAGCCAATATCCCCAACATTTTTGGATAGGCCCCTGGAGCCACATTCCCTGGAGCCGGAATGTGGGGGATGTGGACTTTGGCCCTGGGGCAATGAACCCCATTGACCAGCTACAAATTCGCTGGTTTGATCACTGGCTGAAAGGGAAAGATGCGGCACTAGCCCATCAGCCCCCCATTCATCTTTTTGAAATGGGTAGTAACCAATGGCGTCTGTTTCAAACGTGGCCAGAGGGCTTTAAATCTAGAATCTATCGCCTAGGGAGTTCTGGATTAGCCGCAATGCGTCAAGATAATGGCGCGTTGGTACCCCCTATTGCTAAAGAATCAGCAGCATCGAGCGTAGTAACTGACGTACTCGTGCATGACCCATGGCGACCGGTGCCCTCCTTGGGTGGCCATACGAGTTTTCCCTCAGGCTCCTTTGAGCGCAGCGCCTTAGACGGTCGCAGTGATGTTCTGACCTATACAACGGACCTATTAGAGACAGACCTAGCCATAGCCGGTGAGGCAACGGTCACGCTACACATGCAGTCCGATGCCTCTAGCTATGACGTTTGCGCTGTCTTGTCAGTGGTTCACCCCGATCATCGGGTTTTCAATTTGACCCAAGGCTACAAGCGCTTTTATGGGGGCCATGCTCAAACTATTGCTGTGCCCTTACAGCCAACGTGTTTTCGGCTAATCGCTGGACAGGCGCTGCGGTTGAGTCTCAGCGGTGCCTGCTTCCCGGCCTACACAGTTAATCCGGGTACCCAAACAGTCCCCTTGGATCAGGTGTCGACCATGGACCAGCACATTATTACCCTCACCCTGCATCAGGGGGCTAACACCGTCCTAACATTGCCGTTATCGCCTTAGGGCTATCGCGTTGCCACTCCCTATCACCTAAACTTGCAAAACGCCCTTGGAGCTGGGAATAGCGTGGGCGCGACGGGGGTCAATTTCGGTGGCCATGCGCATGGCACGGGCAAAGGCTTTGAAGGTGGCTTCAATGATGTGGTGGGAGTTGATGCCATCAAGCTGACGGATGTGAAGGGTCATAAGGCTGTGGTGGACAACGGCCATAAAAAATTCACGCACGAGCTGGGTGTCGTAGGTGCCAACGCGCTGGGTGGGAATGTCAAGACCGTAGGCGAGGTAAGGGCGACCGGAGAAATCGAGGGAGACTTGGACCAGGGATTCGTCTAAGGGGGCGACAAAATGGCCAAAGCGGACAATGCCTTTGCGGTTGCCAAGGGCCTGGTGGAGGGCCATACCGAGGGTGATGCCAACGTCTTCGTTGGTGTGGTGGTCGTCAATTTCGAGGTCACCTTTGGCCTGGACATCGAGGTCAAATAGGCCATGGGAGGCGATTTGGTGCAGCATGTGGTCAAGGAAGGGAATGCCGGTATTGGCATTGCAGCTACCCTGACCGTCGACGTTGATGGTCACCTGAACATCGGTTTCTTTGGTGGTGCGGGTGACGGTGGCGCTGCGAGTGGGGAATTCGAGATTAGCAGTCAGGTTGTTGTCTGTGGTTTGCATGGTGGTTATGGGATGTGATGGATGGCTTTGTGGATGCCTTGGGTGGGCCGTAAGGGTCTAGTCGGGATTGCGCTTAGACAAAAGGGTAAATTCCTCTAAAACATCTTTTCTAAAACATTTCGAATACTGTCATCGGTCACCTGATCGGTCACAAATGCTTCGCCGATGCGTTTGGGCAAAACAAAGCGGACTTTGCCAGATTGGACTTTTTTGTCGCTGCGCAGGGTCACTAGAATATCGTCGATGCTGATACTGTCTGGCAGTTTGGTGGGAAGACCCGCTTTTTGAATAATGGCCAGCTGTCGGTCGGCGGCGGTTTGGGGCCAGAGGTCCATGGCGGTTGCGATCGCACCTGCGGCCACCATACCAATGCCCACCGCCTCACCGTGGTTAACCAGCTTATAACCGGTCAAGCTTTCAACCGCATGACCGATGGTGTGGCCATAGTTCAAAATCGCCCGCACACCGGCCTCTTTTTCATCTTGGCTGACCACATCAGCCTTAGCTTGGCAAGAGTGCCTAAGAATGTCGTGGAGTAAGTCTTCACCCACATAGCGCATCTGGTCCAGGCGTTTCGCCTGTTCTAGCTGAGCAAACAGCCCTTCGTTCCAAATGATGCCGTACTTAATTACTTCGGCCATACCCGCTCGAAACTCTCGCCCCGGCAGCGTCTTCAGCACAGTGGGATCAATCAAAACCAGTCTGGGTTGATGGAAGGCCCCAATCAGGTTTTTACCCTGGGGATGATTGACACCGGTTTTACCCCCCATGGAGGCATCTACCATGGCCAGCAAAGATGTCGGCACCTGAACAACAGCGATACCCCGCAACCAAGTAGCCGCGGCAAAGCCTGCCATATCACCGATAACACCACCACCAAGGGCCACCATGGTAGAGCTGCGCTCTAAATGATTTTCAAAGGCAGCATTGTGAATTTTTTCGATGGAGCGTAAGGTCTTATACCGTTCCCCAGGGGGCAAAATACATTGGCAAACCTCAAAACCAGCCTCAGCTAGGGAATTTAAAGCCGTTTCCCCATAGTGTTTGAAAATAGCGGGGTTAGACACCAGCAGCACCTTCCCCCGTTTGCCAGCGGCAGAGAGCCAGGGACCTAAGTATTGCAACCCGTCGGTAGCGATATTGATGTCGTATTGAAGCTGGGGCAGTTCGACGGGAATAACGGTCTTCATGGAATTGAGTCGCAGTGTACTCAACTATCCTACTGCCCACCATGCTTTAGGCTTCAGGGCTGGGGTTAAACACCTGAAAAATCTGCCGACAGCAGGCTTTAATTTTTTCACCAGCGGTGGTTTGGGGGGGCGCTACCCCTTCAAATTGCCAGTTATTAATGGTCGAAAGATGCCATTGCTGACCCAGGTGGTTAAAGCCCACCACTTCTACTCCAATGACTTTGACAATATTGGCAACAGCATTAGACGCCAACGCGTCATCATCCATCACCTCATGCAGACGAATCTGCACCAACAAACTGCGACAGTTGAATGAGCGGCTAAAGCCAGGAAAGTGGAAACCGATATCAATGGAATCAGGATCCACCAGTTCTCGGGTGTCAGGGTCATTTGCCCAAGGTTTTAGATCAGAGCGCAGGTCGGGAAGCTGACCTTTAAAGGCACCGACCGTAGCGGCTATCTTACTTGCGTATTCAATGCTGCGGGCTTGTTCTGCTGCGTTCACGCCTACGACCGGAAATTAAAGATTTTCATTTTCTACAATAAAACAATGCCTCAGCATATAGCCAAGGCATGATTTACGTACTCTTTAGTGAACTAATACTACTAGGAAAATAAAATAGCTCAGCTAAAGAAACTGTAGCTGATTAAACGGAAGGCACCAGCAATCTCCAGTCAAATGTCCTAAAGGGTCTAACTGCCGTTGCTGATTTAGAGCATGAACCGAACGGTTAGATATGCCATGGGGCACCATTCTGCCGATAACGTCCATCCCGAAGATCAGCCACGTCGTCTCGTTAGATAGTCTGGCTGTAGTGGGCCTGACAGGTGCTCAACATGCGCAGGTCATTATCGCTAACTGCGTCGAGCTGATGAAATCCTTCAATGGCAAATTGACTACCGCCCGGACCAGCAACAGCCGTCTCATCAAGATTTAGGGCGTAGGCATATTCTTCTTGGGAATACGTCTCGGTGATGGCTAACGAAAGCTGAGTATTTTGCACATCTCCTTGAAAACAGTCAAATGAGGAGTGGGGAGAATAAAAGGCCCCAACGACCTGTCCGGCACGAGCTTCAAAGATCATATAAGCCGTCTGCAACTGGTCAGGCAAGGGCTGTTCGCCGAAGAGATAAATGCCGTTGGCAAGACTGTTAGAAACGGTAGGCGCGGATTGGGCTAGCAGAGGGTGAATAACGGCTGCATCAGACTTAAGGGCGGTCTGGATTCTGGCATGAGCTGGGGCAGCCAGCAAAGTTGCGGCTCCCACTACCAGAGTTCCTAAGCACAGGAAATGCTTAATAGCCGTTTGACTAAGCTGCTGACGACTGTAACGTTGAATAACCTCTAAAACTTGCATAACCATCGCGCCTCACTGTGCCTACTGAGTACCGCTAACGAATGACTGGATGCAATCAGAAGCAAACTCCTTATCCCACTGTAAGTGAGAAGTTCACTATGAACTTATTTAAGGTTGTTCCTTTAATATCTCTTTAACGACTGCAGTCAATCTTCGCTCAGTTGCTCATTGATATGGTGCTCTACAAATTCAAGGCGTTTGATTCCGCATGGGAGGGTTTTACAACTGGCATATGAAGGTGTGATTGCCCCGATGGAACAGGCCAATCTGCACAATTCTTTGGTGCGCTCACCGCTATCGAACCTGGGAACAAGGTAGTCTAAAGAGATATCTGGCTAGCAAGGCACCCAGCCATTGGATATTCTGTATTGCTGAGCAGGAGTCAAACGTTCATCTATGCCGTCCCTTGAAGTGCCGCTAAAGCTATTGCTGTTTATCGATAAGCGGCCAAGTTCTGCCGAGCAGGTGCGTCAGATTCGCCAGCATGTTGAGGGGTTGGACAGTGAAACGGCTCCGGTTTTAGAGGTTGTTGATGTCACTGAACAACCTTACTTAGCCGAGCACTTTAGACTTGTGGTCACTCCCACGCTGATTAAAATTTCGAAGGTGGGGCGTCAAACCCTGACAGGCAGCGATATTATTTCGCAAATCGATTACTGGTGGTCGCGTTGGCAAGCAGAGATTACGAACGAGAAGGCAATTCTGGATGAACGGCTGCTGGACGATGCGTCCATCGCTCAGTCCACAGAGATTATCCACCTATCGGATGAAATTTTTCGGCTCAAACAGCTCAACGCTGAGGCTAACGCCAAATTAGAGTTTAAGGACCGCATCATTGCCATGCTGGCCCATGATCTGCGTAACCCGCTCACAGCAGCCTCGATTGCGATTGAAACCCTGGAAATGGGATATGACCCGGACCAGGAACGTCGCTCTCGGTTTCGCCCTGAGCTGACGGTGCAGCTGTTGCGCAATGCGAAAACTCAGATTCGCTCCATTGATCGCATGATTACGGATATTTTGCAGGCGGCCCATGGCCCCAGCGTCGAGCTACAGATTTTTCCCAGGGATTTGGATTTGTATGAGCTCTGTCGGGAAGTCGTGGATTCTATGCTCACTAAGGTTAAAACCAAAGAGCAACTGATCAGCTTGGATATGCCCCAAGACTTGCCCCATGTCCATGCGGATATCAATCAGGTTCGGCGTGTGATTGTGAACCTTTTGGACAATGCCATAAAGTACACACCCATGGGGGGAAAGGTGATGATTACGGCATTACACCGCACCACTCAAAAAGTGCAAATCAGCATTCAAGATACGGGACCAGGCATTCCGGCAGACAAGCAGGTCCGTATTTTTGAAGAGAGTTTTCGGCTACAGCGAGACCAGTCCCAGGATGGCTATGGGCTAGGACTAGCGCTATGTCTGCGAATTGTCAGAGCACACTACGGTCAAATCTGGGTAGATTCGGTACCGCAACAGGGCAGCACGTTTCACTTTACGCTGCCGGTTTATAAACAAACGAATAATCGACCGAGGCTAGTGGAGTAGAAGGGGGGAGATAGTTAGGCTTCGGGAAGGTGGAGGCGAGCTTTTAGTGCGGCTAGCTCAGTATCTACCGGGTTGGCTGTTGGGGTTTGACCGGCTTCGAGCGCTGAGAATTTCTTTTCTAAAGAGTCCTGACTGAGCTGATTAAGTTCAGCAGCAGCGGCGGCATCAGCTTCCATGGACAAAATTTTGTCTTCGATTTGATTAAACGTGCCTCCGTTTACCTGGGTCATCATTTCGTTCAGCTTTTGGCTAGCTTTGGCTGAGCGTGCCCTGGCAATGTACATGTCTTTTTGGGTACGCGCCTGGGCAATTTTGCTCTCTAGCGTACGCATGTTTGTCTTCAGCTGCTGGACACTGACTTGCTGTTGCTTAAGTTGCCCTTCTAAGGCTTGGGCAGTTTCCAAATAGCTTTGACGACGGTTTAAGGCTTCGCGGGCCAAGATCTCATTGCCTTTTTCGAGGGCACTTTGGGCACGGTTGTAAAATTCGCGGGCCTGGGTGTGGGCCTGCTCGTATTGGCGCTCACTACGTTTCTGGGTTGCGATCGCAACGGCCACAGCCTGCCTCAGCTGTAATAGGTTTTCCTGCATATCTGCAGTTGTTTGCTCTAGTAGCTTCTCGGGATCTTCAGCCCCATTAAGGGTCTCATTGAGGCTGGCACGAGCCACACGAAGAAGGCGATCTAGCAATCCCATAGGTTTTGTCTGACGCGGCAAGTGAGAACGGCGTACACAGCCGTTTTCCCTAGCATAACAGGGCTATTCGTTCGTGGGGCCAAACAACTCTACGGTGGCACCCTGTTGGGTTAATGCCGCCACCTGGTCCTCTGCCTGGGCCTGATTGTCAAAGGCAGCCAACTGAATGCGAGCACCAGCCTGAAAATTACGAACAAACGCATCGGGTACGAGTTCGCGAGCTTTATTCAGGGAGTCATCTCCGGTGTAGCTAGCAATGACGTAAAAGTTCGATCCTGCTGCCGCGGCTGGCGCAGGACTTGGGGCTACGGCTACGGGGGCGGGCAACGGAGCGCTGGCCGGGGCAGTCGGCGTCGGGGCGGCAGTCGCTGCCGGGGCAGGAGCGGCGCTGGTCGTACCGTCAGGAGCTGCGGGCTGCCCGGCAGGAGCCGCAGCGGGAATGGGCGTCTGGGCTGGATTAGTCAGCGGTGGAGTGGCCGATGCAGGGGCACCAGCACCGTCAACATCCAACGTGCTCAAACTTTCTAGATCGAGCTCTTTAAATTCTCGGGTGGAGAGATCGGGACCAGGGGGCTTATAGCCGTCGGGAGCAGTTTCTGAGGGGGCATCTGGAGCGGTTGCTGCGGCCTCAGGGACAGCCGTACCGGATGGCGTCTCGCCGGTCGTTGTTTCGATGGTGTCAGTGTCAGCCGTTTCGGTACCAGCAGGCCAAAGTTGCGATCGCAACTTCTGCAATTGCGATGGATAGGTAATGGCAAACCCCACACCCACACCGCCAAGCAACACCAGGATCAAGCCAGCCAGCTTGAGCAATCCGTTATTCTTGCGCTCAGGGGAATAGGGTTCAGGAATTGACTCAGGTTCAGCCTGATCATCGGCAATACTCTTCAATAACTCTTGCGAGGACTCTAGATACTCCTCAGTCGGCGTATCGTTGGCAGGTACCGGTAACGCCGTGTTTTGATCGGGGTCAGATTGCGGCTCCAAGTCAGCCGCAATCTCGTCTAAACCTGATAGCAGCCCTACCTCTTGAGCCGGTTCAGGTGGCGCACTCTCCATCCCTGACTCAGACGCTTGGTTTAGGAAAGGGTTGGGTGGGGGCGGCGGTGGTACAGGTCGTGGCGAAGGCGCGTCCGGGGTTACACCATCGCCCTCCGAGGAAGCTGGCACAGAAATCAGATCAATAGTGTGGCGTTGGGCCGCCCGCCGTGGCGGTGGCGGTGGCGGCACTCGACCATGGCGCTGACGCCGATAGCGAGTCAATTCATCTTCAAGATTAACGTTAAGATTTCGTAGAACGTTTTCTAGCTGCGGATCAATCTCTGGGGTAGAGCCTGAGCCGGTTCGAGGCGGGATGGCAGCCGATGGGTTGTCTGGGGAAGAAGCCATGGGACACAGCTAAAATAACAGGTGAAACGTAAACAGTCGTCACTGATAGACCATACGTTAGCACGTTAGTCAAAGGTTGTTATGGTTGGGTCGCTATTCCCTATCGAATGAGGTGTCTGAACTAAGGCATTAAGGCATCTAAAACTAAAGCGCTCAATGGATTGAACCAGGGCTCAGCCTGTCTTCATCAGACTGAGGGACACCCAGTAAATAGAAACGGGTAGCTACGACGGCTACATGATGAGAAAAAATGAGGTCGCCATGGGTTTTTCTGGATTGCAATCACTGATTACGGACATCGAAGCTCAGCCAGGCTGGCAGGCTCGACGACAGTTTGGCCAAGTTGTTGAGTATTGGCCCAAGGCCGTAGGGTACGTGGTAGCTCGTCAGACCAAGCCCGCCAGCATTCAGCGCCATGTACTCTATGTCACCGTTGCCAATGCATCCTGGGCCCAAACCCTCACCTTAGAGCGCCGGCGCATTCTCCATAAGCTCAACCGCCTAATAACTCTGCCGCTAGAGGATATTCGCTTTTCTAGCGCTAAATGGCATGCTAAACCCGTTCGCATCGAACAACCTGTGAGTGACTGGGTGCGGAAACACCCTAGCTATGTGGGCCATCCCAGCCATGAAAGAGAAACGACGACCGACACAACAACAGCCCCAAAGCAAGAGCACACAAAAACCCCAGAAGAAGCCTATGCCCTATGGGTAACCATCAAGAAAACACAGCAAAAATATCAAGAAATTTGCCCAGAATGTCAGTGTGCCTGCCCACCCGGAGAAATCGCTAGATGGCGCATGTGTGCCCTATGCATTGTAAAAACCTGGAAATAGAGACGAAGGATTGTATCTAGTTAATAGCTAACTTGCCATTCGCTATCACCACTATTTTTTTCTGATTTTTAATCCTATCTTTTTGGGGATCGCCCGCCCATAGATGATCCCAAACACTCTCAAAAATATTGATTTATTTAAATGGAATATAAAGAAAACATTAATGGGGATCGCCACCCCAATTGACTTCTGAGGCCTGACGTATCAAGCTTCTAACATTTTTAGAGTGTCAGATTTTTTTTGAAACTAATTCACAATATTAAAAGTAAGGGCTTTTAGTGATTCTCTCAACTCTTTTTTCATGAGCATTAAAAAAAATGAAACTGCACGATGTGGTGCCTGCCGATTTTATACACCCGTTGGTCGCCGAGGGGGAGAATGTTCACAGTTTGGTGTGCCCGTTCAATCTGCATGGAAGTCGTGTTGTTTAGCAGAATCACCATTTCAAAAAGCAACTAAAATTAGTAGCTCAGACATAAATCTTGCAAAAATTACTGTCGAAAAAGAAGTAGTGGCAGAATCTTTAGCATTACCAACCGGCCGATTTACATCCCCAGAAAAGAAACTGGCAGCCAACCTTCATCAATAGCTCTTTGGCATAGCTGTTTGCAGCCAGCGAGTTTTGCGGCCAGCGAACCTGAGGCAGGGCTTTAGTCATCGACCGTTAGACGAGAAAGGGGCGCAACCTGGGTTGCGCCCCTTTCTCGTCTAAACCCAATTAAGTTCAACAGGGCTGCTCCCTTGATCAATCATCTTGATTACAGACTTCAGCAAGAATCTTACCTTTATTCTCCAAGACGCTTAGGGCCTGCATCCTGGCGCGGGTTAACGTAGATGCCACCCCCCAGGCAAGACTGCGATTGTGTTCTGCGACGGCACCGCACCTGCGAAAAGATACTTGGATAGAACAGTTGGCATCACCGCAGCTGCGTAGGGCTTCTCGTTCTGCATTGGTGACTGATAAATAATTGGTAGCCACCCCCCAGTCACCAGAGCGCGAAATGGCGATAGCACCATATCGCTGAGCTGCCTGGGCCTGGGTTGCCAGGATGGTGCTCAATATCAATAGACTAAGAATAGTAGGCTTTAGCATGGGCGAATAAGGAACAACAAAATTGCTAATACAACGTCAAACTTGCACAAGCGCCAATGCGGAACGGCCCCGTAGTCCTCTTTACGGGGCCGCCCTGCATTATCCGAATCTACCTAGGAGAGATCATCCTTTTTGTTACTCTCACTAGATGACATCGTTTTTTCAGTACGGGCGAGGAAGTCAGGTACCAACACTTCGCTAAATCCGGCAATAAATGCGATCGCAAAGTACAGATACTTCGACTGGGTTTCGGCATCGCTAGGATTAAACCCAGACACCACCACCACCTCCGACTCAATGAGCGCCACCGCTAGCAAACTAAAGGCGGTACCCACCACCGGCTTAAAAAAACCGATAAAGAAGGGAATCACCGACTGGGAGCGGTTGCGATTTTCTAACTTTCGCGATCGCAACATCACGCTAACGATGCTGCCCAACCCCCCTGCTGCCAGCACCAGCTGGATATATTGCCACTCCTGTGACGAAAATAACTCCACCTGGGACCCTTGGGTTTCCCCCTCAACAATGGTTGTTGAGCCCGACAGCTCGCCATCGACCACAACCCCGTCAGAACTGCCAGAACTACTGTCAGAGGACTCTTCTGGCGGCTCATCCACCGGGTCAGCAATCGGCTGAGAGTGGTTGATGCCATGCTGATAGCCAATCTCATATTGGTTTACCAGATACATCCGCGCAGCGGTGGTACTGCCGATTAGCACCGTAATGGTGATCGTGAACCAGGTGAGACCAGAGATCAGCTGCGCAGCGGGAGACCCCCCAGCGCTCAGCACAGCGACTAGCGGATTGCGATAAATCCGAATCTCACGGGCAATCCGTTTGCGAATATCCCGCGCCAGCGACACCCGTTCTGCCATCGACATAGCAGGCGACTGGTTATTTTTAGGTACAGCCTCTGTCGGTAACAACAAACTGACCGCCAGCTCCATCATGGGCATTAACATTTGGTCATTAGTAAGTTCTAGATGGGGGACTTGCTCTAGCAACTTACCCAACTCGCGATAGGCAGATTTGGATAGATGCTCAGACGCCAGTCCCTGCTCGATGCGGTCGATTAACTCTCGCGCATCCTGACGAATAATAAGATCAATATCTTCTATTAGGCCTGATGGTAAGCCTATTGTGTGTACAGCCATGACCGTGTGTGCATCCTGAAGGTGACAACGTTAAGAGAATTTGCATGCCGCTGCGGATATGACACACCTGATTCCGATTCGATACAACCCTCCAAGGAGAGCGATAGAAAGCACCCAGCGGCAACACCTAGACCCTAGCGATCTGTTCTTGAAGCCATACTAGCCAGGGGCCATTCTTCTAATCGGCACAGGTTGAAAGGCTGTTATTTCGTTGCCAGGAGAGGGACGATACCCCAGAAATTAAGGACAGTTATCAAACTGAGCTCTTGCCAGGAACAATATGATTCAAATCAAGGCACTTTAATCTGGGGAGATGTCAACAAAAAGGAGACACTGCATCACACAAATGGATGATCTGCGTCATGTTTTTACCCTCCGAAGAGAGAATTTAAAGCAGTAAGAGAGCACTCCTCTGTTTTATGCACTCCCCTGTTGTATGTAGAGTTGGTCACCTTGGTTGCCGTTGCCGATTTAGAGAATGAACCGAGCGATAAGATAGGCCATAGGCCAGGATCTCGCAGAGAAAATCATATCGAGGATCAGCAACGGCCATTGGTTAGGCTCTGTCTCAAAATTCGTAACCGGAGACTGACTCAAAAATACCAACGCTAGAGTAGGCCTACCACACCTCAATAGGGTTACCCCATGCGTTCAGTTCTCATAGTTCTGCTTAGCACCCCCCTTCTCCTCAGCTGTGTCATTCAACCACCTGACACAGGCCAGCCTGAGACTGTATCTCCCTCTCCTTCCGTGGCCGACACCTCCCAAGACACCCTGCCCAACACTATCCAAACCCAGGTTCTCACTGATTTAGCCAACCACCTAGACATTCCCACTGACCAGATCACCCTCGACAACTACAGTCGCCAAACCTGGTCCGACGGCTGCCTCGGTCTTGGTGGCCCAGCCGAAAGCTGTCTTGCAGCCCTGACTGACGGCTGGCAGGTTGAAGCTATTGATACTGAGACGAATAAGGCCTACGTTTATCGCACCAACCTAAATGGCGATCAAATTCGGCGTGAGCCCTAGCTAGAGAGATTTTCAACATCTGATTTAGTCTTCAAGGTTGTTGCTCTCGCTTCTTCTAGTTATCTAGGCTGCACTGGGGACACGGCGCTGTCTTGGCGCATCGTGATGGGCCCAGCCTAGATTTCATCGTCATAAAACCGATAAAACAAATATTCATCCCTAAAGGGATGTTCATCGGTCACATGGTGAAACACCCCTTTCTCTACTAGCGACTGACCAATCCTCACTGCAGCTTCCCGCGTAGCATTCTGGGTCTTTGCTAACCACGTCACCGCCTCACTCCCCACAAAACAACTCGAATAAACACTCAAGCGAAATCGCCGATCTTGAATAGTTACCCCATCGTCCGAACGCATCTGTTTTACCAGCCGCTCTAGAACTACGTCTTGCAAGCGCTGATGGCTCGTTAACAGACTCGAATAGTCTCGAACATCTGCCAACAGATCGTTGGGCATTAATCCACTGGTGTTTTTGCCGGGATTTTGTAATGCCGGTGCGCTGTCCTCCAGCGGCTGTGCCCAGACAGTTGGCTCAAACTGAGAGGACCGGATGGTTAGATCTCGCTGGGGAAATGGAATCTCAATGTTATGACGCCGAAAGTTTGCTTCGAGCATGTAATAAAGGTCACTTTTGAGATCAAACTGTAGACGTGGGTCCCGAATCCAAACCAGAGCATCGAAGTCAAGGGAACTGTCACCAAAGCCGAGAAACCGTAAACGGGGTTGGGGATATCGCAACACACTAGGATGGGCACCGGCCACCTCCATCACCGCCGTATGCACCTGGCGAATATCGGAGCTGTAGGCGACTCCCAACGGCAAATGCAGCTGAGACACCGGATGACCATGGCTCCAGTTGATCACCTTGTTCTCTAGCAGTTCCGCATTGGGCACAATGATTGCCACCCGATCCAGGGTGCGAATTTCTGTACTGCGCGCGCCAATGCTTTCCACCGTCCCGGCCAAGTCACCCAGATTGATAAAATCCCCTACCTGAATCGAGCGCTCAAATAGCATTACCCAGCCGCTGACTATATTGTTGGCAATGTTTTGTAGACCAAACCCTAACCCCACACCAACGACACTGGCCAGAATGGCCAAGGCGCTGAGGTCGATACCCAGCACCTGCAAAATCAGAAATATACCAATACCCGTAAGGCCAACCTGCATCAGGGTTGCGATCGCATCTTGCACCCCCCGATCAGGAATTGCCGCCTGCAAGAATCGCGACTTCACTGCCGATGTGATGACTCTCACCCCCAGCCACAGCACCAGGGCCAACAGTAAAAACCGAAACACATCGACCAGGGAATATCCTTGACCATCGATATCAAATAGCGGACCGGTAAATGTGCGCCCTAAAAACTGGAAAACCTGATAGCGCGTCGACCGGGCTAGGGGAAAGAGCTCACAGACATAAACCCCAGCGGCGACCCAAACCAGCACCTGAGCCACTAGCAAGGAAGGCAATATCCAAAGGGGCAAGGTTTTGCCAGTGCGCGTTTGCCGTCGCCAGAGCCAGCGACGACCGTTGTAAAGCAGGGCCCAGCCTGCGAGTGCGATCGCAACTACCCCCAAACTCAGCCAGGCCATCCGTCGTCGATAGGCAGGCTGTCGCTCTTGCTGAGCCCGGTCCAACGCTGCCTGCAAACGACTGGCCCACAGATCGGCCCGCTCTTGGGCCGTCACACCAGCAATCAGGTCGCTGCTAGTCACCGTCAATAAATGACGCCCGTTGGCCCGCACGGTCACCAGACCCTCTTGCTGGCGGGTTCGCACCCGAATCGACCGGCTTTCAGCATTCTCCAACACTTGCCACAGCGCCTGATTGGCAAACTCAGTCCGCGCCTCAGCACTAAAATCATCAATGCTGCCCAGCGCAAATAACACCCGGCCATCAATCACAACGTTTGCATCATCGTCAGACATCGCTGTCTGAGCTAGCCCTGGCGATACCATAGCCAGGGCTAAGGCCATGCCCAAGACCATGGCCACCATCACCCTAATTAACCAGCGCCCCATTCGACTTAGCCTTACCCACATCCTTAGTAGCGCCCCATCTTCATCACCCAATCTCAAATCCCCAACGCCCGCCAAAAAAATAACCTTTTTCTCAGGATCAAACTCTACCCAGAGGTAGATTAAACACAAGGCCTCAGCACGCTTGAGTTGTATGCCTTTAAAGTGAGCATCTACTCAAGGAAAAATAAACGTTCCGCAAGAAAGGTGTTCATGAAGGGGAAGAATAGTCCAGCTCCCATGTGTCACAATGTAGGCGGTTTTGCCAACTCAGACGGGCAACCAATAAAAATATTATGGAACCCTTGGAAGCTCTATATTCTTATGCATGGCTCATCCCGGTACTGCCGCTCCTAGGGGCAGCCATTGTCGGCGTGGGTCTGATTAGCTATAGCGACGCGACGAACAAGCTGCGTACGCCAAGCTCAGTATTTATCGTTAGCCTGATTGGGGCGGCGATGGTGATGTCATTCGGCATTTTCTGGAGCCAATGGAATGGCCACGAGCCTTACTCATTTATGTTTGAGTGGGCCTCGGCGGGCGACTTTACCATTCAAATGGGCTACACCATCGACCACATCGCCTCACTGATGCTGGTGATCGTAACCTCGGTGGCCTTCCTAGTAATGGTCTACACCGATGGTTACATGGCCCACGACCCTGGCTATGTCCGGTTTTATGCCTACTTAAGTCTGTTTAGCTCCTCCATGTTGGGTTTGGTCATCAGCCCCAACCTGCTACAGGTTTATGTATTTTGGGAGCTGGTGGGCATGTGCTCCTACCTGCTCATTGGTTTTTGGTACAGTCGCAAGCCGGCGGCAGACGCTTGTCAAAAAGCATTTGTGACCAATCGCGTCGGTGACTTTGGTCTGCTTCTGGGCATGCTGGGTCTGTTTTGGGCCACCGGCAGTTTCGACTTTGACATCATGGGCGAACGCCTAACTCACCTGGTAGACGTGGGCAGTATTCCAGGGGGCTTAGCGGCACTGTTTGCCATTTTGGTGTTCATGGGTCCCATGGCTAAGTCCGCACAGTTTCCGCTCCATGTGTGGCTACCCGATGCCATGGAAGGGCCGACACCGATCTCCGCCTTAATCCATGCGGCAACCATGGTAGCAGCGGGCGTATTTTTGATTGGCCGCATGTACCCGGTGTTTGAGGAAATTCCCCTGGTAATGACCACCATTGCCTATGTGGGTGCCTTTACCGCCATGATGGGGGCCACCATTGCCATCACACAAAACGACATCAAAAAAGGTCTCGCCTATTCAACTATGTCCCAGCTGGGGTACATGGTTATGGCCATGGGGGTGGGGGCTTATAGTGCGGGCCTATTCCACCTGATGACCCATGCCTACTTCAAGGCCATGCTGTTCCTGGGGTCTGGCTCCGTTATCCATGGCATGGAGGGCGTTGTCGGCCACAACCCCACCTACGCTCAAGATATGCGGCTCATGGGTGGTCTACGGAAATACATGCCAGCAACCGCGATTACGTTCCTGATTGGAACCCTGGCGATCTCTGGAATTCCTCCGTTTGCGGGTTTCTGGTCTAAGGATGAAATCCTGGGTTCCACGTTCCAAGTCAGTCCGGTTTTATGGGCCGTCGGCTGGATAACAGCAGGCATCACGGCTTTCTATATGTTTCGCATGTACCTTTCCACCTTTGAAGGGGAATTCAAAGGTACTAACGCAGACATTAAAGAACAGCTACGGATTGAAAATCTGCAGAGTATGGGGGCGTCCCTCGGTCCTGGTGCCATGAGCACTCAGGAAATGCCAACGGCAGAAGACCATCATGATGATCATCACCATGCGTCCGAGCCCCATGAGTCACCGATATCGATGACGTTACCGCTGATTTTGTTGGCGATTCCGTCTATTTTGGTGGGTCTGGTGGGCACCCCCTTTGGCAACTACTTTGAGGCATTTATTTCGGCCCCTGGTGAAGTGGTTACCGTGGCTGAGCTTGCCGAAGAGGTAGACCTACATGAGTTTGCGGTCATGGCTGGTAGCTCTGTGGCCATCTCAGTTGTGGGGATTACCCTGGCTGTGCTGATGTATGTGACGAAGACTATTGATGCGGGTGCGATCGCAAATAAGATCAAGCCACTTTACAACTTCTCCCTCAACAAGTGGTACGTCGACGATATCTACGAAGTTGTCTTTGTCCAAGGCAGTCGCAAGATTGCCAAAGGTGCCTTGACCATGGACGTTAAACTTGTAGACGGCATCGTCAACCTTACCGGCTTTCTCACACTGATCACGGGCGAAGGTCTAAAGTATCTAGAAACTGGCCGTGCTCAATTCTATGCACTGATTGTATTTGGAGCCGTATTGGGGCTAGTAGTGCTATCGGGATTGACTTAGCCCCGTCGGCGCTCAGGCAAATTGGTCTAGCGGCGTAGTAACTTTAATCACCGCTAGAAAGAAAAACCTTGTAAGGGCATCATCTTATGCCTATCCTTACAAGGTTTTTTCATAGCTTTGGCCCACATTGGTTAGGACAAGCCATACCAAATCCGAATTCATTAAACCCGATTAAAAATAGACAATTTTGTAGGGGCACTCCCTTGTGGATGCCCCTCAATATCGGGTGTTATCAGTTAGGATTTCGTATCACAGTCCCTGAAAGCGTTAGGCGACTAATACCAATAGGACAAAAAACCGTCCTAATACATCAGGACGGTTGCCATATTTGAACGTTATCTCCAACACCACAGGTCAGAAGTTCATCACAACTTACCCCACTACAGCCGCAGCTTCTTTACTCGACAGCGGCTGCCCCAACCCTGGCAAGAATCGCTTCGCCATGGCTGGACTTTCTTCCAACAAATAATTCAAAAAGCTCTCAGCTACCACAGAAAGCTGCTTACCAGCCAAGTGCCCAACATACCACTGCCTAGGAATGGGAAATCCTTCTATATCAAGGATGGCAAATTCACCTGTGGTACCTTCCGAGATAATGGTGTGTTGCGATAAGACCGAAACACCCAGACCACCGGCAATCCCCTGTTTAATGGCTTCGTTACTACCCAACTCTAGGCGCACCTTGACATCAATATTATTAGCCGCAAAAAGCTTTTGCACAGCTTCGCGAGTACCAGACCCTGGCTCCCGCATAATAAAGGGCTCATTATTCAGCGCATCAATGGGGATGTTTTGCTTACCCGCCAATGGGTGATCCGTCGGAGCAATGACCACCAAGGGGTTATCCAAAAAGGGATAAGTCTTTAGATCTGGCTGGCTGGGAAGTTGGCTAAAGATAAATAGATCATCCTTATTGTTGAGCATTCGCTCTTGAATATTTTGATGATTAGTCACCTTGAGCGAAATATCGATGCCAGGGTAGCGCTTACAAAATGGCCCCAGTAATCGAGGGACAAAGTACTTGGCGGTGGTGATGACGGCAATACTCAGCTTGCCTTGTTTCATGCCCTTAAGATCGGCAATTGACATTTCAAACTGGGATAGCCCTTGAAAAATTTCCTGGCAAGTCTCGAGTAGCTTCTTACCGGCCTGGGTTAGGTATAGTCGCTTACCAATCTGCTCAAATAGCGGTAATCCGACAGCTTTTGTAAGCTGCTTGACTTGTATTGATACCGTCGGCTGGGTTAAATAAAGTTCTTCAGCTGCCCGGGTAAAACTACCGTGGCGCGCAGTGGCTTCAAACACCTTGAGTTGATGGAGCGTCGCATGAATCACGGGTTGAATCCTCGTTGCAGCTATCGGTAGTCTATCGTAACGTATCGGTCGATAGAGTCTATTCTATCAAAGAAACCTGTTTGAGTGGTTTTTTTCTATGAATACCCAGATTAATAAATTGTGGGAACTAGCCAGGTTGTTCTTAAAGCTAGGTGCTATTGGCTTTGGGGGGCCTCAGGCTCACATTGCCATGATTAATGATGAAGCTGTAGAGCAACGCGGTTGGCTCAGCAGCGATGAGTTTAGTGATGGCCTAGCAGTATGTGAGATGCTGCCAGGCCCAGCATCTACCCAAATGGGAATTTATGCGGGCTACGTCTATGGCGGATGGTTAGGGGCGTTGGTAGCAGGTCTGGCTTTTATTACCCCCGCATTTTTCATTGTGGTGGGGTTGAGCTGGGTATATTTTCAATTTCAGCAACTGCCCCAGCTACTGGCCTTATTTTTTGGCCTATCCCCTGTGATGATTGCAATCATTCTGGGGTTTTGCTACAAGCTTGGCCGCAAATCTATTCAGACCTGGGTAGAGGTGGCTATTGCCGCTATGGCTTTTTTAGCCAGTGCATTTAGCGATCTCAGCACACCGGTTTTATTTTTACTGGCGGGGCTCTTAGGGATAGGGCTGTATGGGCCCAAGGGTCTACGGCTCAATAGTTTTATGCCCCTGGGGTTATGGGCGATGGTGCAGCCTAGCTTTTTTGGCAACGAACGGATCGCCACCTACGGCTGGCCTCTATTTATCTTCTTTCTCAAGGTCGGTACCCTAATCTTCGGCGGGGGGTTAGTGATTATTCCGTTACTGGAGTTTGAGGTGGTAGAACGGCTGGGTTGGCTCTCCACTACGGACTTTATTAATGGTGTCGCCATCGGTCAGCTGAGCCCCGGGCCAGTAGTACTAACGGCTGCCTTTGTAGGGTACAAAATGGCTGGTTTTTTGGGGGCGTTTGTGTCGGCTGTCGGCATTTTTACACCGTCATTTTTGTTTATTATGCTGGCAGCTCCAGTGCTGGTGCGTTTACGGAAAAACCCTTGGGTACAGGCCTTTCTTAGGGGCATTAAACCGGCTGTGGTGGGGGCAATTATGGCGGCGGCCGTGCCCCTGGGTCAAACCACATTTGGGCAGGCAACCTGGTCTTTATCGGTGTTGGCTGTGGTGGTTGCGATCGCATCGCTCATCGCCATCATCCGATTTAGAATTACCGCCTGGAAGCTGATTCTTGCAGGCGCAGCCGTGGGGCTAGTGGGTTATCCACTCCTAGGTGGAGGAGTTTAGAGTTTGAGTGTGGCTGACTCAGTTGCTGACTAAGTTATGAATTATTCCAGCCAACCTGTTTTACACGGCACAAAAACTCCTAAGGTGTAAAACTCATAATTCATAACTCAAGGCTTTCTACTCCAAGTGATTCCCTAGTCATGCATCTTCAACCTCACCATCGCATCGCCATTTTGCTCCACAACGGTATCACCGGAGCCAAGGGTAAAACCGGTCTGGCCCTACTGCGCTACAGCCAAAACCCCATCGCCGTTGTTATTGATGAAACCTGCACAGGACAGCCCATTCAGTCCCTGACTGGCATCGATCGCAATGTGCCCATTGTCGCCACAATGCGCGAGGCTCTAGCCCATAGGCCAGACGTGTTAGCCATTGGGTTAGCACCATCAGGAGGGCGTTTGCCAGATCCATGGATAGAGGATGTACGAGTTGCGATCGCATCAGGTCTGAGCATCATGAATGGTCTCCACACCTATTTCAATGACGATCCTAGCCTTACCCAACATCTTGATCCGGTCCGCTATCCTCATCAGTGGATTTGGGATATGCGGCAAGAACCCACCGGTCTCTCAGTGGGTACAGGCAAAGCCCGCCATCTCAACTGCCGTCGTGTGTTGACCGTCGGCACCGACATGGCCGTTGGAAAAATGTCCACCTGCATCGAACTTAACCAAGCCACCCAGACCAGAGGATTACGGTCCCAATTAATTGCCACAGGTCAAACCGCTCTTATGCTTGGGGCTCCTGGCATAGCCCTTGATGCTGTACGTGTAGACTTCGCCGCCGGAGCCGTTGAGCAGGCGATACTGACCCACAGCCAAGACAAAGATATCCTATATGTCGAGGGTCAGGGCTCCCTACTCAATCCAGCATCTACCGCTACATTGCCACTACTCCGAGGCTCCCAACCCACTCACCTCGTGCTGGTACACAAAATACATTTAGAGAAAATACAGCACTTTCCAGAATTTGGTATTCCGCCAATCCAGAAGGTGATTCATCTATATCAAACGGTAGCTGCAGCAGGAGGAACATTCACAGTCCCCAAAATTGCAGGCATTGCGTTAAATACATTTGGTGCAGATGAAGGGGTAGCGAAAACTGCAATCCAAACCCTATCACAAACAACCGGACTCCCCTGCGCGGACGTTGTCCGCTTTAGTCCAAACCCAATTTTAGAGGCCATTCTCAACGATTGAAGCAACCAAGCGCTGTACTAAAGTTCGGTACTTTAGATCTTCGAAAACTACGGCTTCGATTACTTCTTACGCAAACGATAGGTAATACGTCCCTTCGTCAGATCATACGGGGTAAGCTCAACCTTCACTCGATCACCTGGCAAAATCTTGATGTAATTGCGACGAATTTTCCCAGAGATATGAGCTAACACATTAAACCCATTATCCAAATCTACCCGAAACATGGCATTGGGAAGAGATTCGGTAACAGTCCCTTCCATTTCAATCAAATCTTGCTTAGACAAGTAGCTATTCCTCAACTCAGTAAACAATCAAATAGGAACAGTTGGACATGTGAGCCCCAACCACTCCTAAAGCAAATATCCTACGCCTTAGGATATCTAACTGCCTCTATGGCATAACGTAAGACTTTTATAGTGGTCTCCTGCCCTATCCCATTGAGCCAATGCTACAAGCGTAACAAACGATACCCAAAATGCTATGGAATCCAATGGGAATGACTCCACAAACCGAACGAATAGATAATTTTGCCTATCGTATATTAGGCCTGCAAAACCTGCTTTAGATCAGCCTCTACAGAATCCATTGACTGATTGCCATTGATGGACACTAACTGCTGGCGACTTCGAAAGAATTCGATCAGCGGTTCCGTCTGCCGACGATAAACTTCTAACCGGTTACGAATCACATCTTCGTTATCGTCCTTACGACCTCGTTCCAATAAGCGCGATATTAAGACATTATCGGGAACTTCTAGATTCAGAACACACTCACAGGGCTGTTCGATCTCTACCAACAGCTTATCTAGAAAATTTGCCTGGCTAACGTTCCGGGGGAACCCATCTAAAATCCATCCCTTTCCGGCATCTTCTTGATTCAAACGCTCACGGATAAGATCCAGAATCAAATCATCGGGGACTAATTCTCCCGCATTCATATAAGATTCAGCTTTTTGACCCAGATCGGTCTTAGCCGCAACCGCTGATCGCAAAATATCCCCAGTTGAAATATGAGGTACACCAAAATCCTTAGATAGAAAAGATGCTTGAGTGCCCTTACCAGCCCCAGGAGGGCCTAAAAAAATTACTCTGATCACTACTTTTTCACCATGCCTTCGTAACGTTGGGAGATCACATAGGTCTGAATTTGTTTAGCCGTATCAATGGCCACACCAACCAAGATCAGCAGAGACGTAGCTCCTAAACCTTGAAACACGGTTACGCGCAAACCGCTTTCCACCATGCTCGGTACAACAGCAACAATACCAAGGAACAACGCCCCCAAGAAAGTCAGCCGGTTCAATACCTTACCAATAAAGTCGCTCGTAGCCTTACCCGGCCGCACACCAGGAATACTGGCTCCCATTTTTTTCAAATTCCGTGACATGTCTTCAGGGTCTACCACCAACGATGCGTAGAAGTAGCTGAAAAACAGAATCATAACCAGATACATCAAGTTATAGGGAATCGAACCCGGACTCAAAAATCGGTTTACAAAATCCGAAACACCAGGATTAGACAACGTACTGGCAATGTAGGGCGCAGCCTGGAGCGGGAGAACAAGAATAGCTGATGCAAAAATAATCGGCATCACTCCACCTTGATTCAGACGTAGTGGTAAGTAATTGCTTTTCTCTAAATAAAGCTTGCGACCCACCTGGCGTCGTGCAGACACAATCGGAATACGACGCATGCCCTCCTGCACAAATACAATCCCCACAACCATTGCCAAATAGACCACACTGACAACGACAATGCCCGCGACATCCTGACGTGAGGACGTCGGCGATTGGGCGACCGTAACGGCACTATCAAGCAGGCGAGGTAGGGATGAAACAATATTTAGGAAAATAAGCAGTGATGCACCATTGCCGACACCACGCTCCGTAATTAATTCTCCAACCCACATCACAAACATTGAACCCGCGGTCAGTGCCACGGCAGTTTCAACGATGAACGGGACACCCGGCTGATTGGCAAAAGGACTCAGTAGGAAGCTTGCCAAGAGCGTACTCTGTAATACAGCCCATCCCGCCGACACATAACGGGTAATTTGAGATATTTTACGACGTCCAGCTTCACCCTCATTTTTCTGAAGATCCTCTAATTGAGGAATAGCGGCCGTCAGCAGCTGCATGATGATAGAGGCATTGATATAGGGCAAAATGCCCAATGCAAAGATACCTAGTAGGGATAAGCCACCACCCACAAAGATATCTAAAAATCCCAGTAGGCCTCCAGCATCAACCTGCTGTGAGAAAGCGACACGATCAATCCCTGGTACGGGAATGTACATTCCCAAACGCACCAGCACCAATAATCCTAGTGTCAGCAGCAGACGTCCTCGCAAACCAGCTGCTTGAGCCATCTGCAAAAACGTTTCCTGAGCGCTAGGTGTCTTTCCTCGACTGACAACCATAAGTTTAGATTCTGTTTTAGATTCTAATTAAACGTAAGCTGCACCCAGGCAAAAACCTAAAGTACAGCTACCTGATATATATGCTCATTCTAAAGGCTTACGCCACGATTTCACAGGTGCCGCCAGCCGCCTCGATCTTAGACTTAGCGCCTTGGGTAAATGCCGCTGCCTTAACCGTTAGAGCAATGTTTAGCTCACCATTGCCCAAAATTTTCAGGGGGCCATCGTTGGATGTAATGATGCCAGAGTCCATTAGAGATGCCATGGTTACTTCCGAGCCGGCAGGCAACTCAGCCAAACGAGCAACATTCAGAACGGTAAACACTTTCTGATTAACAATGGGAAAGTGCTTAAGCTTTGGAATTCGACGATACAAAGGCAGCTGACCACCTTCAAATCCTGGACGGGTAGGACGACCTGAACGAGCTTTCTGACCGCGCATACCAAAACCACAGGTTGCCCCCTGGCCCGCTGCGATACCACGGCCTACGCGACGACGGCGGCGTCTTGAACCGGCTTTTGGCTGAGCATCCTCTAGTCTCATTGTTTTATAACCCAATAAATTCAATTATTTCAGACCTAAGCGTAAAGCTTCTCAAGGGAAACTCCTCGCTCCTTAGCCACCTCAGAGAAGGTTCTCAATGAGGCCAGGGCGTTTGCCGCTGCTCGGGCGTTATTTAGCTGGTTGTCAGACCCCAGTTGCTTGGCCAAAACATTTCGCACCCCTGCCAATTCGAGTACAGTTCGCACGGCACCACCTGCAATTACACCTGTACCAGGAGCGGCGGGACGCATGAAGACACGAGCACCACCTGCTTCTCCAGTGGACGGATGGGGAAGTGAGTAAGCCTTATTCAAAGGGACCTCAACCAGATTTTTTTTGCCATCGGCAACGCCTTTTTTGACGGCTCCAATCACATCACTGGCTTTGCCAACACCAACGCCAACCTGGCCCTTTTCATTGCCGATAACCACAATGGCGCGAAAGCTGAGCTTTTTACCACCTTTTACCACTTTAGTCACACGGCGAATTTGGACCACTCGCTCCTGCCACTCTGAATCCTTCTCTTTATTCTTATTTCCCTTGCGACGTTCCTTTGCCATGATTAACCCCTTTAGAAGTCTTAGAAATCTAGACCAGCTTCACGAGCAGCCTCTGCCAAGGCTGCAACTCGACCGTGGTAAAGCTTACCACCACGATCAAAAACAACTTGTTTGACGCCCTTAGCTAACGAGCGCTCAGCAATCAGCTTACCAACCTTAGCCGATGCATCCTTATTAGAACCGCTCTCGTCTCCCTTGAGGTCTGCTTCTACGGTGGAAGCTGACGCTAAGGTGTGATGCTTATAATCGTCAATAACTTGAGCATAAATATGATTGTTAGAACGATAGACAGCCAGTCTAGGTCGTTCAGCCGTGCCTTTGATCCGACGGCGAATGCGTACGTGGCGACGCTGGGTGGATTGTTTACGCGTAGCTTTCATAACTCAATTACTTCCCTGCTTTACCGGCTTTACGTCTGACCATCTCACCGAGATAGCGTACCCCTTTACCCTTGTAAGGCTCAGGAGGGCGAGCGTCACGAATTTTAGCGGCAACTGTACCAACCAACTCTTTGTCAATGCCCGTAACAATTACGTTGGTATTGCCTTCTACTTTAAATTCGATGCCTGTTGGCGGTTCAAACTCAACCGGATGACTATAGCCCAGACTCATGGTGAGCTTCTTACCTTTTACAGCGGCACGATAACCCACACCCTTAATTTCAAGTCGCTTCTCAAACCCTTTAGAAACCCCTTCGACCATATTTGCAATCAAGGTACGCGACAAACCATGGCAGGAGCGCGCGGTACGTGAGTCGCTTTGGCGGGTTACAACAATCTGCTCCCCTTCTTGGGCAATGTCGACTTCTCCGGGCAATACAAGGGATAACTCTCCCTTAGGTCCCTTGACAACAACTGATTGAGAATCAACAGACACGGTCACACCTGAAGGTACAGGTACCGGCTTTTTACCAATCCGAGACATTTTTAATCCTTCCCTAACCGCCAGCAACGGCCTTGAAAACAAATACTAAACACGTGAGGCCATACGTTACCAGATGTAACAGAGAACCTCTCCACCTACACCTTTGTGACGAGCATCTCTGTCAGTCATAATTCCACTTGAGGTAGAGACGACAGCAATACCGATACCTCCCAATACTCGAGGTAAATCCTTACAACTTGCATAAACTCGCAAACCAGGCTTGCTCACGCGGGTCAGGTTGCGGATGATGGGCTGCTGCATCTTCCCTTTATATTTCAGGCTTACAGTCATCATGCGTGCAATGCCTTCAGTCGACTCCGAAGTATCGCCAATAAAGCCTTCTGACTGAAGGACCTTGGCAATATTACGGGTAACTTTGGTAGATGGGATTTGGACAGTCTTATGCCGCGCAAGGTTTGCATTTCGGATGCGCGTCAGCATGTCTGAAATCGTATCGTTAGACGCCATATTTCTCTCTTGTATAAACCTCAGCTATCCCGGAACGGCATTCCCAGTTCCTTTAGAAGGGCTCGCCCCTCTTCGTCTGTCTTGGCACTAGTCACGATTGTGATATCCATGCCGCGAACTTGATCAACCTTGTCGTATTCGACCTCAGGAAAAATCAACTGCTCACGCAGTCCCAGAGTATAGTTACCTCGCCCATCAAAACTTCTGGGGCTGACACCGCGAAAATCACGGATTCGGGGTAACACTAAATTAATTAAACGATTTAGGAAAGCATACATACGCTCAGAACGGAGAGTAACCATGACCCCGACTGGCATACCTTGACGAATCTTAAATCCAGCAATTGCTTTTTTTGCTCGAGTAATTACGGGTCGCTGACCTGTAATTACTCCTACCTCAGCTACTGAGGCCTCTAACGCCTTAGCATTCTGAGAAGCTTCTCCTAAACCACGATTAACAGTAACTTTGAGTACTTTGGGTACCTGATGTACGTTTTTGTACTCAAACTGCTCCATCATTTTAGGAACAACTTTTGTATTGTAAAAATCCTTTAGCTGTTCAGCCATTATCTCTTTCCTCTCCCTGGGCTTGGTCAGGGACAAACATTAAGCTAATCAATGATTTCGCCCGTCTTTTTCAAGATACGGACTTTGCGACCGTCGTCTGTAAATGTATGGCCAACACGACTGGCCACTTTTTCCTTCTTGGAATACAGCATCACATTTGAGCTGTGAACTGGAAACTCGGATGTAACAATCTGTCCCGATTCGCCTTCTTGGCGAGGCTTGACGTGCTTGGTACGAATATTAACGCCCTCAACTAGCACCTGGCTTTTTTTGGGCAGGACAGCCGTGACTTCACCAACTTTGCCCTTGTCTTTACCGGTGATGACCTGCACGGTATCACCTTTTTTGATGTGCATTTTATGGCGCACAGGTTGCTTGTCAGCCACTACAGTACCTCCGGTGCTAGTGAAACAATTTTGGTAAAGTTTCTATCTCGCAGCTCACGGGCAACCGGACCAAAGACCCGAGTCCCTTTAGGATTGTTGTCATTATTAATTAAGACAGCCGCATTATCGTCAAAACGAATGCTCATACCGCTGCTGCGACGAAGATTTTTTTTAGTACGCACCACCACAGCACGAACTACGTCAGACTTTTTTACACCCATGTTGGGCAGGGCGTCTTTAACAACGGCGATAATCACATCACCTACACTGGCGTAGCGACGATTACCACCTAGGACACGAATACACATAAGCTTACGTGCTCCGCTATTGTCCGCGACATTTAGATACGTTTCCTGCTGGATCATTTAGTTGACTCCCCTACACTTTTTCAGAACGGCCTAGGACGTCGGCGACAACCCAGCACTTGGTTCGGCTTAGGGGGCGGGTTTCGCGGATACGAACGATATCCCCAGCCTTGCACTCATTTGAGTCGTCATGGACTTTGTACTTCTTAGTACGGACGACAATCTTTTGATACTTCGAGTGGGGAACGCGATTCTCAACAGCCACGACAACTGTTTTATCCATTTTATCGCTCACAACTCGCCCTGTTAGCTCTTTAGCTGCCATAGCTGTTTAACTCCTATTGCTCGCTACTTACTGTCGCATCTGCACTAGCTGCTAGTGCAGCCAGCTGGCGCTCACGTTCGATGGTCATTAGCTGAGCCAACTTACGACGAGCGTGCTTAAACTGATGGAAGCCGGTTTCCATCTGACGAGTAGCTTGTTGAAATCGCAAATCAAATAGTTCTCGTTTTGTACTTGCGATCGCAGTAGAAAGCTCTTCATCACTCAGCTCTCTCAACTCTTTAGCCTTAGAAAGCGCCATTACTTAATCCTCCAATCCTTCACGGGCGATGAACTTAGTTTTGAATGGCAGCTTAAAGGAAGCCAAGCGCATAGCTTCTCGAGCAATTTCCTCAGGCACACCCGTAATTTCAAAAAGAACTCGTCCTGGCTTAATCACAGCAACCCAAAATTCCGGATTACCTTTACCAGAACCCATACGAGTTTCAGCCGGACGCATGGTCACAGGCTTATCTGGAAAGACCCGTATCCAGATTTTTCCGCCACGTTTTACATAGCGAGTCATCGCACGACGAGCAGCCTCAATCTGACGAGACGTCATCCAAGAGCACTCAGTTGCCTGAAGAGCGTACTCACCAAAGTTAATTTTGCTGCCTCGAGAGGCCATACCGCGCATACGACCGCGATGTTGTTTACGAAATTTTGTTCTTCTAGGACTCAGCATGGTGCTTAAACAGGTTAAACAGTTAAAGAGAAATACACTTATGAATCGTTGGAACGATCCTCAAACTGCTGACGACGACGAGGCTGACGACGACGAGGCTGATTGCTAGCGGGCTGAGGAATATCCTCTTGCCCTGGAATGATTTCTCCCTTAAAGACCCAAACTTTAATACCTAGAATTCCGTAGGTAGTCTGAGCAGTTTTGTAGGCATAGTCGATGTTGGCACGCAGAGTGTGCAACGGCACACGCCCTTCACGAGTCCACTCAGTACGGGCAATTTCAGCTCCGTTCAAACGACCGCTCACTTGAATTTTAATCCCCTCAACGCCAGCCCGTTGAGCCCGTTGAATTGTCTGTCGGACAACTCGGCGGAACGAGACACGACGCTCCAGCTGCTGGGTAATATATTCAGCAATCAACGCCGACTCAGCATCAACACGCGCAATTTCGATCACGTTGATACGAATCTGACGCGTATTATCCTTAAGCTTCTTCTGCAACCCGGCCCGTAGTGATTCGATACCGGTGCCACCACGACCGACAACAACACCGGGTCTAGCGGTATGAACCTCTAGATCGATTTGGTCAGCCTTGCGAGCAATCTTAATGTCTGAAATACCAGCATTATTAAGACTCTTCTCAATAAACTGACGAATAGTATGATCTTCTTGAAGCTGGCTAGGGTATTGCCTTGAGTCGGCATACCAACAAGAAGCATGCTCCTTGGTAATGCCAAGCCGAAAGCCAATTGGGTTAATTTTCTGTCCCACAGATCCTTCCTTATACAGAGCTAACAGTAAAAAAGTAATCGGACCTAGCTAGCGGAGCCAGGAGCTACTGCGATTGTGATATGGCAAGTCGGCTTCCGAATCTGATATGCACGACCTTGAGCCCTGGGGCGATACCGCTTAAGTACGGGACCTTGATCGGCAAATGCCTCACTGATGTAGAGCTCAACAGGGTCCATACCGTTGTTATGCTCAGCATTAGCTACCGCAGAACGAAGCACTTTAAGAATCGGCTCGCACGATCTATAGGGCATAAATTCAAGAATGATCAGAGCTTCCCGGTAGGAAAGGCCACGAATCTGATCAAGAACTCGACGCACCTTATGAGGAGACATCCGAATATAGCGAGCGACAGACTTAACTTGATTACTACTATCGATTTCAACCATGGCTAACCTCCCTAACGTCGCGCTTTCTTATCACTTTTTACATGCCCACGAAACGTGCGCGTAGGGGCAAATTCACCCAGCTTGTGGCCCACCATTTGCTCACTTACATAGACAGGCACATGCTGACGACCGTTATGAACGGCAATGGTGTGACCAATCATCTGAGGAATAATTGTGGAGGCACGAGACCAGGTTTTAATCACCTGTTTGTCGCCTTTCACATTCAGCTTTTCAATCTTTTTGAGCAGGTGATCTGCTACAAAAGGACCTTTTTTGAGAGAGCGAGACATAGTTAAGTCAGCCTAAAAACAATCGGTTGAACAACAAAGAAATAGGTAAACCGCCAAACCCACACCGGTGGATAGGCACCTATGCATCACGACCACCGCGACCACGCTTGGAAGAACGACGACGACGACGAACAATTAACGACGTGCTCGCCTTCTTCTTATCGCGAGTCTTATAGCCAAGTGCAGGCTTACCCCAAGGAGTCACAGGACCACTACGCCCAATCGGAGCACGACCTTCACCACCACCATGGGGATGGTCCACCGGGTTCATAACGCTACCACGTACTTCCGGACGTCTTCCCAGCCAGCGCTTTCGACCAGCTTTACCGAGGGTGACATTACGAGCCTCAACGTTGCCAACCTGACCAATCGTGGCGTAGCACTCACGACGGATCATACGTACCTCACTAGAGGGCAGCTTAAGCGTGACATAACCGCCTTCTTTAGCCATCACCTGGGCAGAAGCACCTGCGGCTCGAACAATTTGACCACCGCGACCTGGGTATAACTCAACGTTATGAACCGAGGTACCCAGAGGCATCTTATGAAGTGGCAACGCATTCCCAACTTCCAGAGGCGCATCAGGACTGGCCACAATGGTAGAACCAACAGCTAGTCCTACGGGATGAAGGATATAACGCCTTTCGCCGTCCTCATACTGAACAAGAGAAATACGAGCATTCCGGTTGGGATCGTATTCAATTGAGAGCACTTCAGCAGTCATCTCTCGCTTGTTACGCTTGAAATCGATGACACGATAGAGACGCTTATGGCCACCACCGCGATGGCGGCAAGTGATTACACCGCGATTATTTCTTCCCTTAGCACGATGGATGGAGCGCGTTAGTTTCTTTTCCGGCTTGCTCCGAGTGATTTCTGAAAAGTCAGAAACACTGCGCTCACGAGTACCTGGAGTCAGAGGCCGATAAGTACGAATTCCCATGATTTTATTTGCAAACTAATTGAGTGCTAAGGTCGGTGCTAAACATCTGGGAAGAGGGGAATACTGTCGCCCTCAGCAAGGGTAACGACTGCCCGCTTATAGGTAGGCTTGTAACCAATAAAGCGACCCAGGCGCTTCTTCTTGCGAGGTGGATTCATGGTACTAATACCAGTTACCTTGACCTCAAACAGAGCTTCGATTGCTGCTTTAATTTCAGGCTTTGTAGCCTTCGGAGCAACCTCAAATGTGTATTGGTTGTTTTCCAGGTTTAAAGTAGCTTTTTCGGTAATAAGAGGTTTCCGAATAATATCGGGCAAGTTTCGGGAGTCAATCGCCTTAGGCACTGTACACCTCCTGAATTTTCTCAAGCGCAGCCGTTGTAACTACTAACCGATCGGCTAGAACGATGTCATAAGCATTGAGGTTAGTGGCCAAAATAAGCTTAATCTTGGCGACATTCCGCACAGAACGATAAATCACATCATTCTTTTCGGCCGTAATCATTAAAACCTTCTGATCAGGCTCGACACCCCAACGCTCCATCGCTGAAAGCACCTCTTTTGTCTTAGGTGCAGAGAGCTGATCGGCAAAGGTTTGAACCACCACCATGTCATCAACTCGACTCTGAAATGCTGTACGCAAAGCCAAGCGACGCTCTTTACGATTCATCTTGACTTCAAAGTCGCGTGGCTTAGGGCCAAAAATCACACCGCCACCACGCCAGAGAGGAGAACGATTAGATCCAGCACGAGCACGGCCAGTTCCTTTTTGACGCCAAGGCTTACGACCGCCACCCCGCACCTCAGAGCGAGTCTTAGAGGACAACGTACCTTGGCGCGCATTGTGCATCTGACGCACGATGGCGCGATGAACGATGTGTGCAGCGTTATCTTCGTTAGCTACTTTTAAATCTAAGACGGCGGTACCCGCGTCGGCTCCCTGCCAGTCTTTTACTACGCAATCAACCATGATGAGTTCTTAGCCCCCTTACTTCTTGCCGACAATATTTGCAGGGGCAATATTCAACAGTGCTCCTGGCTTACCGGGAACGGCACCTTTAACGAGCAGAACATTACGCTCGCTATCAACCCTGACGATGGAAAGCTTACGTACTGTGACCTGTACATTTCCCATCTGACCAGCCATCTTCTTACCGGGATAAACTCTGCCAGGTGTTGTACCAGGGCCAATAGAACCAGGTAGACGGTGGTTTTTAGAACCGTGGGTCATGGGACCACGACTAAAATTGTGACGTTTCTGGTTTCCGGCAAATCCTTTACCAATGCTCTTGCCGGAAACATCCACCAGCTGGCCAGCCTCAAAAATATCCGCGGCTACGGTTTGCCCCAACTCAAACGTTGAACTGTCGTTAACGCGATATTCACGCAAATGACGCAGGCTAGAAGACCCTGCTTTTTTAAGATGGCCTAATTCAGGCTTATTCAATGCTTTCTCTGCCACTTCCTGATAGCCAAGCTGCACGGCGCAGTAGCCATCGGTTTGCTGCGTTTTAACTTGAGTAACAACGCAGGGGCCAGCTTGGATGACAGTAACTGGCACAGCATTGCCAGTGTCATCAAACACCTGAGTCATTCCCAGCTTTGTTCCGAGAATACCGACAGACACAATCAATCTCCGACTAAACATTTCAGCCAAACTGCAATGATTGCAGCCAGCATGGTGCGCTCCTTGTTTTTTCACAGCGGGAGCAATTGCCTAGAAAGGCACATAGAAACCCCTAAAGGAATCTATTACCCCTCTAGAAATTCAACCGTATTTGATTGAATACCTTGACGAGTGGCTAGGGCTTACAGATCTATCTCAGTGACTTTCAAACACTGAGAATGGGCCCTTTGAGCCAATAAAACCGCGCCTCAGACTTAAGCAGCATTACCGCCTAGTATCTAATTTGGCAGCGGTCTACAATAATACAGAGAATTGGAAAACTTGTCCATCATTTTCAGATTAATCTGCACTATTTATGGAATAGGCAGCATTTGTAGAACAAGTCGTCTTTAAAAAATAGAAAAAGCCATAGCCGATTTTGTGACCGTTAGCGGTTAACGGCCCTAGTATACTAAGCATATATAGACGGACCACCATATAGGCGCTGTTTGCATAAGCTATGGGATTACTTGTACTGGGCAATAAATTTGTTCGCGATTTGGAAAGCAACGGCGCACTGGGAGTACGGATACCGTTGGAAGGTGGTTTTGAGGGTCGCTATCAACGACGAATGCGGGCAGCTGGCTATGAAAGTCTTCATATGACAGCCCGTGGATTGGGAGATCTATCGGCCTATTTGGAAGATGTCCATGGTGTTCGCCCTCCCCACTTGGGCAAAAAGGATATCGGACAGGCGGCAGTTGGCGAGCGTTATTTCATACCACCTGTGCTGGGATATCGATTAGAGAAAATGGTGCCGGGGATGAAAGGGATTGTGCTCTGGCTGATTGAAGGACATATATTGTCCAGCCAGGAGTTATCATTTTTGGCCTCTCTGTGTGCCGCTGACTCTCGGATTAAAGTGGTCGTCGAATTGGGAGGCGACCGCATCTTTAAGTGGTTCCCCCTTAAAGATGCGGTGAAGTCAGCATAGGCAATGCTGGCAAAGTTATAATCAAAAACGAACATTTGTTCTACAAGTCACAGATTATATTGCCAATTAGATAGCATAGGTGGGTGATTACTCTACATAACCCATTAGATGCCCTTAGGCTTGGCCAATGGTTCAAGCTTATTTGCGGCGCTAGCTACCAAGATGTCTCAAAAATTCGAAATTTGTCCCTGGTGTACAGCCTCGCAGGGGCAGATTGTATTGATGTGGCTGCCGACTTAGCAGTAGTCCATGCTGCATGGGAAGGGATCGTTGCGTCGACGTTAGTATCACCATTAAGTGCGACCCAGCGTCCCTGGTTGATGGTGAGCTTAAATGATGGACAAGACCCTCACTTTCGAAAAGCTTGGTTTGATGGCCAACAATGTCCGAAAGAGTGTCCTAGACCTTGCGAACGCATATGTCCAGCGGATGCCATATCGAGCGTTTCGTCAGAGGTAGAGGCTCCATACCCAGGTGTGGTGGCCGAGCGCTGCTATGGCTGCGGTCGTTGTTTGCCTGTGTGTCCCTACGGGCTGATTGAGGAGCAAGCGTTCACGGTAGCTGTAGATGAAATTTTGCCAACCTTGCTGCCTTACATAGATGCTGTTGAAATCCATACCCAAATTGGTAGACAGACGGAATTTCGACACCTGTGGCAGCAGTTAGCGCCCCATATTTCTCAATTACAGCTAGTAGCCGTTAGCTGTCCTGATAGTGATCCCCATAGCAACGCCATCGTTGATTACCTAACTCATCTTTACTATTTGATGTCGCCTAAGCCCCACCATATTCTGTGGCAGACTGACGGTCGCTCTATGAGTGGGGATATTGGCAAAGGGACCACCCGTGCCACTATTCGATTAGCGCAAAAGGTCTTAAACGCCCGTTTACCTGGCTATGTTCAACTGGCGGGCGGGACAAATGATTACACGGTAGATAAGTTGCGATCGCTAAATCTGCTGCAAGGGCCTCATCAGTTTAGTCAGCCAGCTCAGGCTGCCCACCCAACTATCAACGGCGTTGCCTATGGCAGCTACGCCCGGCAGTTAGTAAAGTTGGGTGACGGTCATTTGGAAGAGCATCCCCAGGAACTGTGGCAACAAGTTAGCTTGGCCCGTAACTTAGTCAATCAGATCAAATCCAACGTCACTAATGAATCCGTTATTTTACAGAGCTCAACGCAAAATAATCCAGGGGAAACCTCAGTCGTTACAGCAGTCCCGCCATAAAATCTCCACAAGATGTAGAAATACATCTAGGGACGACCTTCGTCATATTTGCGGTTAGGCATTTAACCATCCGCAGCTGTTTCTAAATTCTCTGTTTCACTTCCGAATCATATGGCTCGTTCAGACGAATATCAGCCCACACCGGAATCGACTTCTGCATCGTCTAGTATTACCCCTCCCATCCATGACGATTTAGATCAGCTGCTTAGCATCTTGCCCGCAGCACTGCGTGACCCACTGAACAACCATCCCCAGCGCCATCAGCTAATTGAGGTAATTCTTGATTTGGGTAGACGGCCCGAAGCCAGATTTCCAGGAGAAGCAACCTACCTTTCAGATCAGGTCGTTTCTAGAGAAGAGCTGGAACATTGCATTGGGCGTGTCGGCACATTTGGCGGCGACAATCGAGCCGGTATTGAAAAGACCCTACACCGCATTAGCGCTATGCGGAATCGAAGTGGCACCATCATTGGCCTCACCTGTCGAGTAGGTCGTGCCGTTTTTGGCACCGTAGAAATGATCCGCGACCTCATAGAGGCAGGGCAATCGATTTTACTCTTGGGTCGTCCAGGTGTGGGCAAAACCACGGCCCTACGGGAAATCGCCCGCGTACTGGCGGATGATCTCGACAAACGTGTTGTCATTATTGATACGTCGAATGAAATTGCTGGCGATGGTGATATTCCTCACCCTGCCATTGGTCGTGCCCGCCGGATGCAGGTAACTCGGCCAGAACACCAACATCAGGTGATGATCGAAGCCGTGGAAAATCACACCCCTGAGGTCATCATCATTGATGAAATTGGCACCGAACTAGAGGCACTGGCGGCTCGAACAATCGCTGAACGTGGCGTGCAACTGGTGGGCACAGCCCACGGGAATCAGTTAGAAAATCTGATCAAAAACCCCACCCTAGCTGACCTAATTGGCGGTATTCAGACTGTCACCCTAGGGGATGATGAAGCGCGTCGTCGGGGCAGTCAAAAAAGCGTATTGGAACGCAAAGCACCCCCTACATTTGATATGGCCATCGAGATGCTAGAGCGGCAGCGATGGGTAGTCCATGAAGACGTTTCAACAACAGTTGACCACCTGCTGCGGGGCCGGCTTCCAGAAACGCAGATCCGCACCGTTGGGGACAGTGGCAAGGTGGTCATTACCCATGAACTCCCGGATGTCGTTAGTCAGCGCCGCACAACTCGGCGTACCGGCAGCCGAGGTTGGAGAGAAACCGGTCAGATGGATCCTGTTTCCTCCCAGCGTTCTCGTCGCGCTGGCCCTATCCCTTTGCCGTTACCCACACCTACCGACGATTTTCAAACGCTATTGGATCAACAGTTAGATACAGGAGATTTAGAGTTATCGACACCGGTAGGTCCCAATGGCGAAGACCTGATACCGATTTATCCCTATGGCATTAGCCGCGAACAGCTACATCATGTGATCGATACGCTGAAGTTACCGGTATCAATCACCAAGGAATTAGGGGTGGCGCAGGCTGTGCTGGCGTTGCGATCGCACGTACGCAACCATTCCAAACTTAAAACCATTGCCAAATCTCGCCAGATCCCTATCTACACCGTCAAATCCAATACCATCCCACAAATCACACGAGCTCTACAGCACTTACTCGATATTGATCCCAGAGATCAAGCAGACGCCATTGACCTTTCCCTATTTACCCGTCAAGGGGAAGACGATGAGCTAGAAGCCCTTGAAGAAGCCAGACTAGCCGTTGAGCAAATTGTCATTCCCAAAGGGCAGCCCGTTGAGCTACTTCCCCGTTCTGCCAAAATCCGAAAAATGCAACATGAACTCGCTGAGCACTACAGACTCAAGTCTTTAAGTTTCGGCGACGAGCCCAATCGCCGACTAAGGATTTTTCCTGCCTAGTAAAAGCGTTGATAGCCAGCTATTCTCCCCAAGATTTCTCCTCCGTACCCCATTCCGATAAGATGAGCACTACAGGCCCAGTGGCCAGGCACACCAAAGTGGAGCCATCTTAATTGGGAACTAAGTTTATGAAACGCATTTTGTCTCGCTTGTTTGCATTTGCTCTAGTGGCAGTCCTGGGTCTCACCGGCTGCGGTGGTGAGGGTATGGGAGCCGATGGCCTAAGTGGCAACTATCGCCAAGACACAATAGCGGTGGTAGAAACCCTTAGAACTGCCATCGAACTTCCTGCAGACGCCCCAAATTTACCTGAGGTTCGGACCCAGGCAAGACAGCAGATTAACGCTTTTTCAGCTCGCTATCGACGGACCGCAGGCGCGTCAAGCCTCAGCTCTTTTGCAACCATGCAAACGGCTCTCAATGCTTTAGCGGGGCACTACAGCTCCTATCCAAATCGCCCTATCCCAGCAAAGCTTAAAACTCGCCTCGAGCAAGAGTTTAAGCAGGTTGAGATGGCCCTTCGGCGAGAAGCAGCATAGGGGTCAACGCCTAATCAACGCTCAATAGTGCATAAATAAAAAGCCCCGCCATGAGTTAAGTGGCAGGGCTTTTTATTTATCAACGATGAGACCGATCAATCTAATCGTGTGTCACATATAGCAATTGACAGATGCACTCGTGGACTGCAAGTCAGGTTCACTGCGAGCTAAGATTCTCAGGTACATCCGCTGTCCTAACTAACCCAACAAATACGGCACTGTACCCAGGGGAATACGACAGAGCCTCAAACAGGCATCGACATGCAGGAAGCTCAGTAAGTACACATCAATGATTCGCAACAAAAATTAATTGACTGCTTGTTAAGCTGTTTGCTAGGATTACACTTCTGTAGGCAAGTTTTATTAAATTTTTCAGCATGAAAGTACGGGCATCCGTCAAAAAAATGTGCGACAAGTGTCGGGTGATCCGTCGACGCGGTCGGGTTATGGTGATCTGTAGTAACCCTAAGCATAAGCAACGTCAGGGTTAGTCGCTGTAGCAGGTTTAACGATTTTTTCATATTCAATTTAGCGGTTTTCCACTGAACGGTCAGTAATGGCATAACCGCACGGCAGCAAATTAGGGAGAAAGCACGGTGGCACGTATTGCAGGCGTTGACCTACCCAGGGATAAGCGCATTGAGATTGGATTAACTTATATCTACGGCATTGGTCCAAGCCGTTCAAAACAAATCTTGGCAAAGACTGGGGTCAATGCTGACATTCGCGTCAAGGACTTGGTCGATAGCGATGTGGCCAAACTTCGGGAAGTCGTTGAGAACGACTATCAGATCGAGGGAGATCTGAGGCGTTGGGAAAGCATGAACATCAAGCGGCTAATGGACATTGGCTGCTATCGAGGCCGTCGCCATCGCATGGGTTTGCCGGTACGGGGCCAGCGCACACGCACCAACGCGCGCACACGTCGCGGTAAGCGATTAGCCATTGCTGGCAAGAAAAAGCCTGGTAAGAAGTAGAGCCCAACTATGACGCCAATCTGGAGGTGATCTTTAATCGGGTTGCTAATGGGGACATGCGTGATACAACAGAAAGGGCATTTTGACAAGGCAACATGTCATTAGATAGGTTGCTGGTCGATAGCTAGAAAAGTTTTGAAGAGTTAACGTTTTCGGAAGACACGAATTATGGCTAAAGGCGTCAAGCGCGCGGGTGGACGCAAATCACGTAAGAATGTCCCCAACGGTGTTGTTCACATCCAATCGACATTCAACAACACCATCGTGACCATTACAGACACGAAAGGTGATGCTATTTCATGGGCATCAGCTGGGTCCAGTGGCTTTAAAGGTGCCAAAAAAGGCACTCCCTTTGCAGCGCAGACTGCCGCTGACAGTGCAGCACGTCGGGCTATGGACCAAGGTATGCGTCAGGTTGAAGTAATGGTCAGCGGTCCAGGTGCTGGTCGAGAAACTGCCATTCGTGCTCTACAAGGGGCTGGGCTAGAAATCACCCTGATTCGAGACGTAACCCCTATTCCTCACAACGGCTGCCGCCCCCCCAAGCGTCGCCGTGTTTAAATTTGATATCTATCAGCTAATAATCAGCCAGCAGTCATAGCTATCTAAGGGAGGCCACCGCAGTGGGACAGTTTCAAGTTGAATGCGTAGAGTCGATTGTCGATGATGACCAGAGTCAGTTTAGTCGGTTTGTCATCGAACCCCTTGAGCGCAGTCAGGGTATTACGGTGGGCAATGCTCTTAGACGGGTGCTGCTCTCAAACCTAGAGGGTGCCGCAATTACTGCCGTTCGCATGGCAGGAGCAAATCACGAATTTGCGACTATTCCGGGAGTTCGTGAAGATGTTCTAGACATCATTCTCAATCTCAAAGAGGTTGTTCTAAAAACCTATACTAACCAGCCGCAAATTGGGCGTTTGGCCGTACAGGGACCAGCAACAGTGACTGCCGCTCACTTTGAGCTACCTGCTGAAGTGGAGCTGATTAATCCAGACCACTATGTGGCGTCAGTGGCTCAAGGGCATACACTCGAAATGGAATTTCGAGTAGAGAACGGCCGTGGTTACCGAGCTGTTAGCAACAATAGGGATGAAGCAACTGCATTAGACTTTATGCAGATTGATGCCATCTTTATGCCCGTTCGCAAGGTTAATTATTCTGTTGAAGAGACTATTGTCGGGGCGGATCAACCCAAGGACCGCCTGATTATGGAGGTCAACACCAACGGGAGTCTAACGCCTCAGCAAGCCATGAGCCAGGCAGCAGACATCTTAGTAGATTTATTTAATCCACTGAAGGATGTCACCCTTGAGCCCAAGCGGGATGAGGATGTTAAGGAAGAGGATACAACCTATCAAATTCCGATTGAGGAATTACAACTGTCTGTCAGGGCTTACAACTGTCTGAAGCGAGCGCAAATCAACTCGGTCTCTGATTTGCTGGACTACAGCCAAGAAGATCTCCTAGAGATCAAAAACTTTGGCCAGAAATCAGCGGAAGAAGTCGTTGAAGCGTTGCACTATCGCCTTGGCATCATGTTGCCGATGGAGAAGCCAGCCAAGTCGTCTTAGGACTCTGGTTCTCGGCCTTGAATTATATTCAGGCCACCTTCCGAAGCCCCAGGCTTCGGTTTTTTCTTGTCTACAGCGCTAACACTGAGGAGATCCCATGCGCCACCGTTGCCGTACGCCCCACCTGGGCAAACCTGCTGATCAGCGTCGTGCTTTGCTACGAGCGCTGACAACCGAGCTCATTCGTCATGGTCGAATTAAAACAACCCTGACCCGTGCCAAAGCTGTTCGGTCTGAAGCTGAGCGGATGATTACCTTGGCCAAAGAAGGTACCCTTGCCGCTCGACGACGAGCGATGGGTTACATGTACGACAAAGATCTTGTCCATGCTCTCTTTGAGCAGGCTCCCACTCGCTATGCAGAGCGTCAGGGCGGATATACTCGCATTGTACGTACAGTCAGTCGCCGTGGTGACAATTCTGTTATGGCGATTATTGAGCTCACCTAGCCTTACTCTCAATGGCCAATCGTACCCTTGCTAAACAGTTAGAGGCTGTGCCTGAAAACGAAAAAGGGACCCATAGGGTTGCTATCGTTATTCAATATCAAGGCACCCACTTTCGTGGTTGGCAACGTCAGCCAGAGGAGCGAACGGTACAGGCAGAGATTGAGGATGCGATATCGTCCGTGTTGGGGTCAAAAGTCACGATCCACGGAGCAGGACGAACCGATACAGGCGTGCACGCAGCCGCTCAGGTAGCACACTTTGATGTTCCGAAAGTCATCCCCGCTTATCGGTGGGCGGCTATTCTCAATCATCGATTGAGTCAGGATATCGTTATTCGTGCCTCAGCCCATGTTCCCGACGATTGGCATGCCCAATACTCCGCCCAATGGCGGCGGTATCGATACACCATTTATACCGATACCTGTCCAAATCTCTTTGTTCGTCCCTACACTTGGCACGTTTACCATGAACCGTTGGACGATCAGCTAATGCAGTCGGCATTAACCCCCATGGTGGGTTATCATGAGCTAACTGCGTTTCATCGCGCGGGGTCTAGTCGTGCCCATTCGTGGGTTGAGTTGCAAGCGGCTGAGTGCCTCCGTCGAGGACCGTTTGTTCAGGTTGAGCTGCAGGCTGCTGGTTTTCTCTATGGCATGGTGCGCCTGGTGATGGGCTTGCTGGTCAGGGTAGGGCGAGGCCGCCTAACCCCTGCTGCTTTTACCGAACTTTGGCAGTCGGGGAGACGTGACTTGGTAAAGCACGCCGCGCCCCCCCAAGGACTTTGCCTGTTGCGGGTAGGTTATCAACACTTTCCTTTTGCACCGGATGCGTGGTTTGACACCCAGCCACGACTGACGCTGCACTCCACCGCAAAGAATTTGGCTGTTTAGATTGTTATCTGCAATCGGAGAGATAAAGCCCGCTACTCTCTCAAAAATGGCGGCCTCCCCCTACAGTTCGTTAATATCAGAGCCTAAGCATGTCTAAGACCTACATCCCTCCCATTCAAGAGATCGACAAGAAGTGGTATGTCGTCGATGCTGCCGATAAGCGGCTTGGCCGCCTTGCCACAGAGATTGCCAGTATTTTACGGGGCAAAAATAAGCCCACGTTCACGCCCAATATGGACACGGGTGACTTTGTCGTTGTAATCAATGCCGAGAAGGTGGCTGTCACTGGAAGGAAGCGTGAGCAAAAGCTTTATCGTCGCCACTCTGGTCGCCCCGGTGGAATGAAAGTTGAGACATTCGAGCAGCTACAGAATCGCATTCCCGAGCGCATTGTGGAAAAAGCTGTCAAGGGAATGCTGCCTAAGAATGCGCTTGGACGCAAACTGTTTACGAATTTGAAAGTTTATGCTGGTCCTGAGCATCCCCACGACGCTCAGAAACCTCAAGCCATCAATCTCTAAGTCATTCTATTTAGTCGCATTTAGTAGGAGAGCATACTCACATGTCGGAAGGACAATCTGATCGCGTTGTTTATTGGGGTACCGGTCGTCGCAAGGCATCTGTTGCCCGTGTACGTTTAGTACCTGGGGATGGCAAACTTGTCGTTAACGGAAAACCTGGCGAAACCCATCTCCAAAATAATGCCGCTTACATGTCGGCTACCAAGGCTCCGCTTGAAACCCTTGGTTTAGAATCTGACTACGATATTTTAGTCAATGTTCGTGGTGGTGGACTGACCGGTCAAGCCGATGCCATTAAACTCGGTGTGGCCCGTGCGCTCTGTGAGCTAGACCCCGCTAACCGTGGTCCTTTAAAAATTGAAGGCTACCTAACCCGTGACCCTCGCTGTAAGGAACGGAAGAAGTACGGTTTGAAGAAAGCGCGTAAAGCCTCCCAGTTCTCCAAACGTTAATGTTTGGGTTATTTAGTTTTTAACCATTTCACTACCCGGAACAGAACAATGCCAAAAGCTGATATTCATCCCGAGTGGTATCCCGATGCCAAGGTTTACTGCGACGGCAAATTAATCATGACCGTGGGCTCCACAAAGCCCGAGTTACACGTCGATGTGTGGTCTGGCAACCATCCTTTCTATACAGGTACTCAGAAAATTATCGATACGGAAGGTCGTGTGGAGCGCTTCCTACGTAAGTACGGTATGTCTGATAGCCAAAAGAGCGACGAAAGCACCGAAGGTTAGCTGCTAATCACGTCATCTTGAATCCGAGGGGTTGCTATATCCCTCGGATGTTTTTGTATATGGCCCCTACTAGTAGCATTAACCCGCTTACCTATTTGCAATTCTATGGCTGAGCAATATCTCCTCGACAAACTAAAGTCGGTTGACCAAACTTTTGACGAACTCACTCGCCGCCTTGCCGATCCGGACGTAGCTAAAGACCCGGACGAATTTCAGAAAATCGCTAAAGCGCGGGCTTCGTTAGAAGAAACCATCAACACTTACGACGAGTGGAAAAAAGCTCAGTCAGATTACGAAGGGGCGCAGGAAGTATTTAAAGAATCCGCTGGGGATGAAGAACTGCGGGAAATGGCGGCAATGGAAGTTAAGGAACTTCAAGAAACCATCCAAACCCTCGAGGCACGGTTAAAAGTATTATTGCTACCGAAAGATCCCAACGACGATAAGAATATTATGTTGGAGATTCGTGCTGGCACAGGCGGCGATGAAGCAGGAATCTGGGCAGGAGATTTGTTGCGCATGTATTCTCGCTACTCGGAAGGCCAGGGATGGAGAGTGCAGACTCTTAGTCATTCAGTCGCTGACATGGGGGGCTGCAAAGAGGCGATCTTAGAAATTACAGGCGACCAGGTCTATAGCAAACTGAAGTTTGAAGCCGGTGTCCATCGGGTGCAGCGGGTGCCGGCCACAGAAACCAGCGGTCGTGTCCACACGTCCACGGCAACCGTAGCGGTAATGCCTGAGGTAGATGATGTGGAAGTCAAAATTGATCCAAAAGATATTGATTTGAGTACGGCTCGTTCGGGTGGTGCCGGCGGTCAGAACGTTAACAAAGTTGAAACAGCAGTAGATCTATTCCACAAACCCACAGGCATTCGAATTTTTTGTACTGAAGAGCGATCGCAACTGCAAAACCGAGAGCGAGCCATGCAAATTTTAAGGGCCAAGCTCTATGAAATGATGCTCCAAGAGCAGCAGGCAGAAGTGACCGACATGCGACGTTCCCAAGTGGGTACCGGGTCACGCTCTGAAAAAATCCGTACCTATAACTACAAAGATAATCGAGTCACCGACCATCGTTTGAGCCAAAATTTTAGTCTAGCGCCGGCTCTCGAAGGAGATATTGAGATCATGGTGCAATCCTGCATTACCCAAGACCAGCAGGCTAAGCTAGAGCAATTGGCGGCTGAAGCCGAGACGCCAGTTTAACTAGGACAGTAGGAAATGACTGATGCTTTGCTTACTTAAATTGGCGGCCTTTTAGCTCAAGGCTAAACGCTATGCCGTTGCTGATTTAGGGGATGAACCGATCGACACGCTATTTGACAGTATCTTGCAGATAAAATCATCCCGAGGCTCAGCAACGCCAACTCTATAACGTCTCTCTGGATCATGGCCAAATTTCTGCATGTTGCCGATGTCCACTTGGGTTTTGACCGCTACAACAGTCAGGTCCGCACTACAGATTTTTTTCACACGCTGTGGGATGTGTTTGAGCAACACGCCGTTGGCACCGCCGTAGACTTTGTGGTCATTGCCGGTGATCTTTTTGAGCATCGGATGATTCAGCCCGCTATTTTGAACCAGGCGCAGCTTTGTCTTCAGCAGATGCAAGCCGCTGGGATTCCAGTGATTGCCATCGAAGGTAACCACGATAACTGTCCCTATGGCACAAAAACCAGCTGGCTGCGCTACCTATCGGACTGGGGGCTACTCAAACTACTCGAACCCAGTCAGGGTGAAACAATGTATACCCCCTGGGATGAGGAAACTAAACGCGGCGGTTATATTGACCTTGACTGTGGGGTACGGGTATTTGGGTCAAGCTGGTATGGTGCAGCCGCCCCTAAAGCAATCCAACAAATTGCTACCGCCATAACAGAATTACCCCCCGGCCCAGACTCCCAGGTTTTGCTGTTTCATCATGGCCTAGAAGGACAAATCGCCCGCTATTCTGGAGCTCTAAGATATGGCGACTTATTACCGCTTAAAGACGCAGGGATTGATTACCTTGGGTTAGGCCATATTCATAAGCACTATACCGTTGATAATTGGGTATTTAATCCTGGTTCCCTTGAAGCTAACAATGTAGAGGAGGGGACGTTTGAGCGGGGTGCGCTGGTAGTAGAGATTATCAATGGGCAGGTTGACGCTCAGCTAGAAACCGATTATCGACAGCGTCCGATAGCCCGCTTATGCCTCAAATTACGGGGACAAGAAGCGTTAGAGGATATTGAAGGTCTCGCCCTCAGCGTGATTGAGCGGGCCGTTGCAAAAAAACAAATAGTGCTTGAACAGCAGCCGATTGTTGAGTTACGCATTGAGGGGCAGATCGGGTTTGATCGGCTAGAGCTAGATACACGACAGCTCCAGGGCATATTGCAAAGTCGCTGTAATGCTTTAATTTTCTTACTTAAGTATGAGGTCGATAATGTTGCCTATGGCACACCACTGCCCGATGATGCCGATCGCAATCAGATTGAACGAGAGATTTTCACTGATCTTCTAGCTGCAAATAATGTCTACAAAAAACGGGCTCAACCGCTGGCAACGGGGCTGATTGACCTCAAAGAGCGACAGCTGACGGGGGAGTCTGAGGAGACTCTCTATGGACTGGTGGAACAGATGTTAGCTCCTTCACCTAAATCGTCCGCTGACGATCATTCGCGCTAAGATTGCGGCACATGTTCCCTGCACTGCCATCAATGACATCAGAGGAGAGCTGTATGGATTTGGATCGATCGCCAGAACAGTTGATTAAAGCAGGGCTGGCTGCACTTAAACAAAAAGACTATGGGCGTGCGATCGCAACGTTTCAACAGCTAGGCCAGACCGAGCACATCAGCACAAGCTATCGCATCAAAGCCCAAATGGGTCTGATTCAAACCTACGAAGCCCAGGGAAACCACGCACAGGCTCAAGTCTTATGCAAACCCTTGTTGGAGAGTCGTAGTCAAGCCATTCGTCAGTGGGCCTACGATAAACTACAACAGTTAACATCCAGTACCGCACAAACCTCCCCTGCAAAACAGTCTACTAACAACGCTGAGATCCATCAAGGGAGTGGATTTGTTCCCTTTAATGCGGCTCCAACCGTCGATCAAGCGCCCCCGGAAACCATCGCTCCCCTTACGGACAACGTCTTCCCACAAAGCACAGTTGCAACACAGACCACATCTCAGGAGGGTTCCGAGCAGTTTGTTACCGATAGTTCCCCTGGGAATAGCGCCCATGGCAAATCTACTGATGCCCCAGAGGGAGATCTTGCCAATAGCCAGCCGAGACCACCCTCTTTATTTCATTATCAAACTCTTAACAGCACTCAGGGCTCTAATTTTACTAATACAGCGAGCGTTAGTGCGCCCAGTAGCAAGCCCAACAGTGAGCCTAGCAGTAATGCCGGCAGTGAAACCAACAGCGAGACCGGCAGTGAAACCAACAGTGAGACTAATAATGTCTCCCCATCTTCAGTCGATCAAAGTACTGTTGTCGTCACTGCTCCAGAGAGACGGGTTAAAAAGAATCTCAACATAAAACAGAAACCACCCTCAAACCAAACTAAGTCCTTGCTGGAGGGTCCCGAAACGTGGCCCCAGGGGACTCGTCTTAGCACCCTAAAATCTCTAGGAAAGGTCAATATGGGTCGTCTATGGTTTGCTCAGCTGACCACTATACCCATTCTTTTTTTCGTTGTTCGCTGGTTAGTGAGAATAGGCGTCGCCCTGGTCCGTGACTTTATCCAGTTTTTTGATCGACTCTTACCGCTTAATCTTCGACCCGCCGCTTTTTTTTGGGGACCTCAAACATGGACTGTCATCATTGGTCTCTGTCTGCTCACCATCGCCGCCCCTTGGCTATGGTCATGGTTACTGCGCCCTGCCAGTACCCTCACAGGCGAGCAATTACAGACATACAGCCCAGAATCTAACCAACTATTGCGTCGTCTCTGCACCAAACGGCGCTGGCCTTTACCAAAAATCCAACTCCTGGCTAACGATCTGCCGCTCATATTTTCCTATGGGTGGCGGCCTCGCTATGGCTGTCTTGTGGTTAGTCAAGGGTTACTTGATCGCTTAGAGGCCGATGAGTTGGCCGCCGTCATTATCTATGAAATAAGTCACTGGTCAAGGTTGGACTGGGTCTTGCTATCTACCCATGGTCTGCTACTCCAGAGCTGCCATCGGGTCTATTGGGGCATGGCCCAGTGGGGTGAGAATCGTCCCGTTATCAGTAAGGTTTTTGCTGGCACCCTATCCACTGTGAGCTATGGCATTTTTTGGCTGTTGGCTAAGGTAGGGTGCGGCTTAACTCGTACCCGTACTCCCTACCGCGATCGCACTACGGCTGAACTGACTGGTAATCCTAACGGTCTGGTACGAGCGTTAGCTAAGCTCTCGACGGCCATGGCAGAGGCCGTTGCTCAACAAGGGTATACCCCCCCCTTGTTGGAAAGCTTGGATTTGATGCTACCGGTGGGGCCGGAGGAAGTAGCCGCTTCTGGCCAACACTTTGCATGGGGAGCGTTTAACTCGCTCCGCCACTGGCTATCGATCAATCAGGCTCACCCACCGTTAGGAGACAGACTTTACACCCTTGGAGCCTATGGACGTCACTGGCGACTAAAACCGAGCCTTAACTTTGCTCGACTACGGTTAAAAAATGGCTCACGGGAATTTTCTCCAGACGATTGGCAAAATCTACTTCTACAGGGTGGAGCTTGGTCTGGTTTAGTAATGGGCCTGGGTGTGGCGGTAATGATGTGGGTGCTGGGTGCGATCGCAACCAGGTTCGATTTCCCTTTACTGTCCTGGCTCTACCAAGATCGCAGTATTCTCATGAGCATGCCGTTAATTGGTGCAGCCACTGGCCAGCTATTACGCATCAATCCCTTTTTTCCAGAGATCGCAGCTTCGCCACCTACCAATGAAACAAAGCTAGCCCAGTGGCAAACCGACCCCACACTCACCCCCATCAGCAGTCGGCCAGTCACAATCAGCGGCACCCTAACAGGCCGACCAGCCTTGGCAAACTGGCTAGGCCAAGAATGGAGACTGCGCACACCCCATAGCAGCATCAAATTACACCACACCGGCTATCTAGGGCCCTTAAGCAATATCAACGGATTGGCAGACTGGTTACATCAGCCCATTAGCATAACTGGCTGGTTTCGCCGCGGATATCACATCTGGATTGACATTGATCGGCTCCAAACTCATAAAAATCAAACCAAACTGGCTCACCACCCCCTATGGTCAGCTACTGTCAGTCTTTTACCCCTATTTTGCGGGCTGTGGCTCATATTTAGAGGAAGTTAAGCCCCCTCAATTAATTGGCCAGACGCCGTATGAATACATCACATTGCAGCTATCCCCGCAAAGTGTTAACTTTTATTAACGAGCGCTGACAGCCTAGCCACATGTCAAGTTTCCAATTTGAAAATTTGGCGTTAGGTGTCGGGTTCTCCTACTCTCAACACAGCAAACCAGTCCTTTAGTGTGGCTGGTTTTTTATTGCCTATTCGATGTCAAGTCCACCACCATGTTTTTTAGGACCGCTTTAGGCTACCACCCTAGTTAATTTCAGGCCTTCTCCATAAGCCTACAAAACTAACGGTGCAGTCTTAATAAGCAGTGCTTACTCGGCCCACTATAACTTTAGGGAGCTTCACCAAAAAAACCACTGGATCGCTTGGCTTGGAATCGGACAGCGTGATACCTTGATGAGGTAGAGATACGGTCTATTTCTCATTTAATGCAATGAGAGACCTCTGGCATAGAAAGTGGTGAGTAGTTGTTTGAACGACTATTGCTAGGGGCAAGAGATGATTTTAACAAACCGCCCTCGTTAGGGCTTTTGACTCATCAAATTAGTTAATCTCTTAGAAAGACCAGTTAGTTTTTGCTGCGGTTCGTCACTTGTTGAATTATTCAAAGCCATAGCTCCAAATTATATTCTGAACGTTTCTAAGTTTCAGGATTTCGTTGGCTATAGTTGCTTACCCACCCGCTGCAGCTGTTTTTTAGATTTGTTTAAGAGGTATCTCCATGTCAGTGCGCTTATATATTGGCAACTTACCCCGTGACTTAGAGCGCGAGGAGTTTGAGGCTGTTTTTGCAGAAGACGTTGATAATATAGTTTCAGTTAAACTGATCGCTGATCGGAAAACCGGAAAATGTCGTGGATTTGGTTTTGTAACCGTCAAAACTGATGAAATTGCAGATTCTCTTGTTAGTAAGTACAACGGTCAGGCACTGCAAGATATTACGCTCAAAGTAGAAAAAGCTATGCCCCGTAGCAAAGAGAATGAGGCTGCGGGTGCTCCCACAGCTGCCGGTGGCCGTAAGGGGGGCGGTAAGCGCAATGGCTCTGGTGGAGGCGGACGCAAGTCTGGCAACAATAATTACACCTCTCCAGCTCCAGAAAATACTCAACCCGATCCTCGTTGGGCCTCTGACTTAGCTAAGTTGAAAGAAATGCTTGCGGCCCAAACCACAGCTTCCTAGGGTCCACTTAGCGCGCTTACATAGGTTGATTAACATCAACAAAAAGGCCAGGGAAATATTCCCTGGCCTTTTTGTTGGTAATTGATTGAGAGTCGATGGGCGATGGGGCAGGACGCCTAAAGCACCCGAGCCCTCAATAGCGCCGGGGGCAGACACAGCAGCTTGCGCACTGTCGGCACAAATGCCCGCCGATTAAAGACATCGTATTGATTTTCGGCAATCACATCTAGAATTTTGCGATAAAGCATAAGTGCCGACCAAACAGGCCAGCGGGCGTCCGGACTGAGCACACTGATGCCTCCTTCAGCCTGCCGATAAAACTTCAACGCCCGTTGAATCTGAAAACGCATCAACGCCCGCCACCGCTCATCTATAACCCCATTAATCAAATCTGCTTCGCTATATTTAAACAGCTCAAGGTCTTCGAGCGGTAAATAAATACGCCCTCTGCGAGCATCTTCACCCACATCACGCAAGATATTTGTGAGCTGATTAGCAATTCCCAGGGCAACCGCCTCCTCTATGGGACACGGTAGCGCTTTCGCCCACGGTGCAGTGTTGTACTCAGGGTCAACTCCCATAACAACCGTAGACATTAGGCCCACGGTGCCAGCTACTCGATAGCAATACAGCTTTAGATCGTCAAAGGTCTCATATCGGGAACATTGCAAATCCATACGCTGGCCAGCGATCATGTCCCGAAACGGCTGAATATCTAGGGCAAAATGCTCTAGCGCATCCACCATAGCGACATCATAGTCGTCCTGGGGATTGCCCAAAAAAACAGACTCTAACTGTTCTTCCCAATCATCGAGAGTCGCTTCAGTGGTGAATTGGGCAGAGGGACCATCCACCAACTCATCTGTCCGACGACACCAAACGTAAATGGCCCAGATAGCACGACGCTTGGCTTCAGACATCAGCATAGTACCCATGTAAAAGGTTTTTGAGTACTTAGCGGTAATTTGCCGACAGCGTTCGTAGGACTCGTCTATAGACGCCAACATAGACGCAGGTGAGGTAGTGGTGGTGGGTTGCAACAGCATGGGTGTCCTTATTCAACGAAAAGCGTCATGGTCTAGCGGTGAGTTGAAAAGCAATGGCTAAATTTGCTACCACAATATGACAAATCAAATTCACCATACAAACAGTAGGTGTTCACTAGTACCTCAGAGCAACGGTTGCTCCCATAGCCTTATTTCTTGCTTCCATTATAGATTTTCAAGCGTTACATTCTGATACAGAAAAGTAACATTTACCTATAAGGGTTTCAATGGGCAGCTGTTATTTGAAACCGCCGTGGGCATAAGCTGTAAACAATGGGTTAGCAACCTTCCTTAGCAGCACGGTACTATAGTTTGCTGGTGAAACGTAGTAGGAATTCCAGAAACTCCCTTTCCTAGCTTCTTTTTTAGCTAGGTTCACTCAACCTAAAGCATCCATCCCCATGACCACTAATTTTGATTTTTTGAACCAAACTGACCCAGACATTACGGCCATCATTGAGCGTGAACGTCAGCGTCAACAGGATCACTTAGAGCTCATTGCCAGTGAGAACTTTACCTCCCCTGCAGTCATGGCTGCCCAAGGTTCTGTCTTGACGAACAAATATGCAGAAGGTTTGCCCAACAAGCGTTACTACGGTGGCTGTGAATTTGTTGATCAAGCAGAAGCCCTAGCAATTGAAAGAATCAAACAGCTCTTTGGTGCAGCCCACGCCAATGTACAACCCCATTCTGGAGCCCAGGCAAACTTCGCCGTCTTTTTGGCTCTACTACAGCCGGGCGACACAATCATGGGCATGGATCTATCCCATGGCGGCCATTTAACCCACGGTTCCCCGGTAAACTTTTCAGGCAAGTGGTTTAATGTCGTCCAGTATGGCGTCAGTGAGGACACTGAGCAGCTCGACTATGATGCCATCCGTGAAATCGCGCTGCAGCATCGTCCCAAAATGCTGATCTGTGGCTATTCTGCCTATCCTCGAACTATTCACTTTGATAAATTTCGAGCCATTGCCGATGAGGTAGGTGCTTACCTGATGGCGGATATTGCCCACATTGCAGGGTTAGTGGCCACCGGCTACCATCCAAATCCCCTTCCCCATTGCCATGTTGTCACCACCACCACCCATAAGACATTACGGGGACCCCGTGGCGGATTGATTATGACCAGCGATCTGGACCTCGGCAAAAAGTTTGATAAAGCTGTTTTCCCAGGTAGTCAGGGTGGGCCGTTAGAACATGTTGTAGCCGCCAAGGCAGTTGCGTTTGGAGAGGCCCTCAAGCCTGAATTCAAGACATATTGCTCCAGCGTTATCGCCAATGCCCAGGCACTTGCAGCTCAACTCCAGGCACGGGGCATTAAGGTTGTCTCAAATGGTACCGATAATCACTTAGTACTGGTAGATTTACGCTCCGTTGGGATGACGGGTAAACGAGCTGATGCCCTGGTCAGTATGGTCAATATCACTGCCAATAAAAATACAGTTCCCTTTGACCCCGAATCTCCTTTTGTAACCAGCGGTCTTCGCCTAGGCTCTCCAGCCATGACCACCCGCGGGCTAGGGATTGAAGATTTCAAAGAGATTGCCAACATTATTGCGGATCGGCTGCTATCGCCTGAGGATAGTAATGTTGAGGCTAACTGTCGAAATCGCGTTGCCGCCCTTTGCAATCGCTTTCCCCTGTATCCCCATCTCCATCCAACAGAGGCCGTACTAGCTTAGGAATGCCCTAATTTGAGCTAACTGTCCAAAAAACGTTCTCTAGTTTGGCCAGTTAGCTCATCCTAAACGCACCCTGACTAATATCAACAAGTCAGCGGCTCATGACGAGTTAGACACTTGTAGATATTGATATATCTAATGAATTTCACTGATAGACGGACAACAGTATTTTGAACCTTATAATCATCGACTTGAAAGATTTAAAAAACCTGGTAGGGTGACGGTGACTATCATGTGTTGCCAACCCTTTGTGTTGAATTCATAGCCTGCGCCGTCTTCCCTCATTCTGTTTCACCATGCCGTTTCAGATATATCCTCTCCTGGCTTTTACCCTGTCAGCCGCTGTGGTGCTGGTGTCCACACCAATCATCAAAAGAATTGGATTGCACAGTGGTCGAGTTGATATGCCCGGTGGACGTAAAGTCCATAAAGTCCCCATGGTTAGGCTAGGGGGAGTATCGATTTTTCTGGGTACGGTGGTGGCCTTATTGGTTGTCTGGAATACGGGCGGGTTTATGGATGCCCAAGGCCAGCAGCTGGTTAATGAGCCTGAGGCTGAAATCTGGGGAGTTACCCTGGGGGGTTTAGCATTTTTCTTGATTGGTCTGTTGGATGACTTGTTTGGGCTCTCTGCCATTAGTCGTCTGCTAATGCAGGCTATTGTGGCTGCGATTACTTGGTATGTAGGTGTTGATATTGCTTTTGTGTCTATTCCAGGTGTGGGGATTGTTCAGCTGGCCGCCTGGGTGAGCTTACCAATAACTGTTATCTGGCTTGTGGGCATGGCCAATGCTATTAATTGGATTGATGGCCTTGATGGTTTGGCGGCTGGAGTTTCAGGCATTGCCGCCATTGTCATGATGTTGGTGGCCCTGTTTATGCAACAGCCTGCAGCAGCGATTATTGCAGCGGCTTTGGCAGGCGGGGCGCTGAGTTTCTTGAAATATAATTTCAACCCGGCGCAGATTTTTATGGGGGATGGGGGCGCCTACTACATGGGCTTCACCCTGGCCGGTGTGGGGGTCATTGGCCTGGTAAAGGGGGTGACGACGGCTGCAGTATTTTTGCCTTACCTACTGATATTGGCTGTCCCTATTTTGGATATGTCGGCGGTCATTTTGGCTCGTCTACGCCGAGGTCTATCGCCTTTTGTGGCGGATAAGCGACATTTGCACCATCGCCTATTAAACGCCGGCTTATCCCATCGGTTTACGGTGTTGTTTATATACGCCCTAACCCTGTGGGTTGGCAGCCTGGCCCTGGCCTTTTCAGGTATGCCCAGTGGCATTGTCTATGCGCTGGGTTCGACTGCTCTATTGAGCTATACCAGCTGGCGAGCCAGACACCATGCTAGACAAGAAGGGCCATGGACATGATGCCTTACTGCTGATGCAACTCAACTAGGCAATGGGTCACAGGCGGGGCTTTTACCTAACCCTATCGGTCAATACCCGCATCAACAGCCGTATTTAGTATGGATACTGGTAGGGTGCGATTAGTTTGCCTACGTCATAGAGGTAAAACGTCTCTGTGGTCGCGCCAGCCCGCTGAGTTGCGACAGATTCTAAGAGATTAAACCGCTCAAAGTAGGGGGCATAGGTGGCTCGAATTTCATTTTGGTCGTAGTCGGCAATTGTGATGAATAGCCCTGAATATCCAACCCAGTCAGTTGGGGTAAACCAGACTGCATGGCCCCGTGGATCTTGGGTAAATGCCATGACAGGAGCTGGGGTAAGGGAACTGACGGCCATATCGATGTAGCCGCTTAGCCAGAACTCATTGGTGACCAGAAAATCAGCCGATGCGATCGCATCGGCTGCTACACCAGCCTGCAGTCGTCGTCGCAGCTGCACCACATCAATCATTGTTGTTGTCGGATCGGTCTCAGGGGGCATGAGTTGGACCATCCCCCCCGGTTGTTGCAAGGTCCCCAGGGCCACATGCCCAAGGGCAAACAGCAGCAGGGTCGCCATCACCAGGGCACTACTCAATAGCCACCGTCTTATCGTGGATGGAGACCAGCTGGCCACCGCCAGTGCCAACAGCAAACTCAGACTCCATAGTCCCGGTGCAGGCCAGGCTGGATAAATGTGAGTCATGCCACCTAACAGGGTAAAACCAGCGGCAATGGGCAGCCCTAGCCACAGCACAAATCGCTGCCGCAGATCGCCAAGCTGCCACAGACTCCGTCCACTGACCCACCACAGCGGAAACCCTAGGGAGGGAAAGAGGTAGGCCACACCCACTAGCCATACCCCCACCATGGTCAGCGGATTAAACCCAGGACTGCTGCTGCCCCCATCAAAACGAGACGATAGGTGAAATCCAAAGGACAGCCAGTCATGCTGGGTATTCCAATACACCAGCGGCATCAGGGTGAGGGCAAAGAGCGTCAGGGCCACTCCGGTCCATGGAGATACGAGCGCCCGGCGGTGTCGAGCACTGGTGAGACAAAACCCCACTAGACTTAACCCCAGGATAAAGCCATGGTATTTGCTGAGACAGGCCAGCCCCAACAGCAAACCAATCAGGGCAATTTTAGCGGTGGGTCGGTAGGCATTGCCCACGGGGAAAAACTCCAACACCGCCACATACATGACCGCCGACCACCAAAAAATCAGACCATTATCGGGGGCGGCGAGTAAGCCAAAGCTGAAAATAAATAGGGGACACAGGGATGCGATCGCAACTCCCCACATACCGACGGTTGCACCAAACAAGCGCCGACCGGTCAAATAAAGCAGCCCCGTACTCAGGCCATACAGCCCCAGTGCCCCCAATCTCAGGGTCAAAGGAGAAATATACCCCGTGAGCCAGGGTCCCAGCGCCGTTGTCACAGCCACCATCACCGGATGGTCAAAATAACTCCAATCCCAATGTTGGGTATAGAGAAAGTAGTAGGCCTCATCAAACCCTGGCGGCAGCAACCATGCAATTAGCAGCCGCAGGCCCCAAGAGCCCAGCAATAGACCCACAACCCATCTCGGCCATCCCATGGGAGTGGTCATATGCTTATCGGTTTCCATTACGGGTCAATCCCATCTCTGTCGGTGCGCACGTCTAATCCATTGCTAAGTTAACGGCTAAAGCAACCTGTCCAAACTGTTATGGGCCACAATCTTTCAGATGAAATCATAGTTCGGATCGGCTACGCCCTTTTTTAGTATCGAGATGAGTGTCAGACCAAACCATCGAGAAATGCTTTACCATCAACCCACACAGGGCTTTTTGCCCCAGGCATCTTTGCTTTTGCCGTTGCTGAGGCTGAGTTAGAGGATGAACCGATCGCTTAGATATGCCACAGGACAAAATCTTGCAGATAAAATCATCCCGACGATCAGCAACGCCTTTCTTTTTAAGTCTTTTTAATCTGTTGTCTCCTGCAAACCCATCAAATCTAGACCAACCATCATGACCGGCAGTGCAGAAATTATATGTGTGGGTACCGAACTACTCCTGGGTGACATCCTCAATAGCAATGCCCAATACCTGGCCCAGCAGCTGGCCCAGCTGGGTATTTCCCATCACTACCAAACCGTTGTTGGCGATAATCCCCTGCGCTTAGCGCGGGCTATTGCCATCGCCTGCGAACGGTCGCGGCTGATTATCTTTACCGGTGGTCTGGGCCCCACACCTGACGACATCACCACTGCCACCATCGCCGACTTCTTTGGGGTGCCCCTGGTAGAGAATGAATCGGTCCTAGCCGACATTACGACTAAGCTCGCCCAACGCAATCGCCCCATGGGGGATAACAATCGCAAACAGGCCCTGCTACCCAAGGGGGCAGATGTCTTAGCAAATCCCCAGGGCACAGCACCCGGCATCCTGTGGCAACCTCGCCCAGGCCTCTATCTCATGACCTTTCCAGGGGTGCCGCGAGAGCTTTACACCATGTGGCAGACCACCGCTATTCCCTATCTAAAGGAGCAGGGATGGAGCAACGGTGTTATCCATAGTCGCACCCTCAAGTTTTGGGGCACTAGTGAGTCGGGGCTGGCCAGCAGAGTGAGTGATTTTCTCAAATTGGAAAATCCCACCGTGGCCCCCTACGCCAGTGACGGCGTCATCAAGCTACGTATTTCTGCCCAAGCCGATTCCCTGACAGCGGCCCAACAGCTGATTGAGCCGATCGCAAGTCAGCTCAAAGCCATCGGCGGCATCGATTGCTTTGGGGAAGACGATGATACGTTGGGCAACGCCGTGGGTCAGTTATTGCTAACGCATAAAGCAACCCTGGCCGTGGCTGAATCTTGTACCGGGGGAGGGTTAGGGGCCATGATCACAGCTGTCCCGGGCAGTTCCGCCTATTTTATGGGTGGGATTATTTCCTACGACAATGCCATCAAAGAACGGCTGCTCGGTGTTTCTGCGGATACGTTAGCTAAACAGGGAGCAGTCAGCGCCCCAGTCGCCGAACAAATGGCCCATGGCGTTCGCACTCAGCTCAATACCGACTGGGGTGTGAGCATTACGGGCATTGCTGGCCCTGGTGGTGGCAGCCCCGAAAAACCTGTGGGTTTGGTGTACATCGGCATTGCAAACGATTCAGGCACTCACCATATGGAATGCCACTTTGGGCGTCGTCAAGGACGTGACTGGATTCGCCTAATGAGCCGTAATACGGCGTTAGATATCCTACGTCGGGCTTTACTAGGTAATATCTAGACAACAGTAGTCCCTAGGGGGATTCCACGACCTTGATCATTTCTGACAATTCGTTATCATAGTGAATACTCCCACAAATAAGTTAACTGAAGTTTACTTCGAGTTGATTTGATAGTTGTGGAACCTATAATAGGTGTACGCAATACTACACCAGATGAGATTAGGAGCAGCCTGGCTCATGGATATTGGCAAAATTCTGGAAAAGTTGAAGAACTGGGTAAACCGAGTACTAGACTCGCTGCTTGGTCCTTCAGCGCAGCCGGAGCCAGAAGCAATTCCCATTCCTGTTGACGACCGTCGCCGTCGCTAACGTCAGATAGTTAATTACATCTGCGTTCTTAAATTCTTACTAGTATCCGGTTGATTTTATTTCAACTGCTTTGCTTTGATACTATTCGATGTGTAGTTCTTAGGTAGCTCATTGGATAGTGTTTTAGTTGTTCATGGGCCCAACTTAAATATGTTGGGAAAGCGTGAACCGGAAATATACGGTAGCGACACCTTGGACGATATCAATCGTGCTTTGAGTGCTTTATCTGATAGCTTGGGCCTTACTGTGAGCTTTTATCAGTCAAATCATGAGGGCGATTTGATCGATATCATCCAGTCGGCTGTTGATAAGCATCAAGGAATTTTGATAAACCCTGGTGCTTACACCCACACTAGCATTGCGATTCGAGATGCGATCGCATCCGTCTCCCTACCAACGGTAGAGGTGCATCTCAGTAATATCCACAAGCGCGAAAGCTTTCGCCATTATTCCTACATAGCCCCTGTCGCCATCGGCCAAATCTGTGGATTTGGGGTAGATAGCTACTATTTGGGGCTACAGGCTTTAGCAAACCATTTACATAAATAGGGGTCAAATCGTTTTAAGATTCCGCCGTCGCCCCATCGTGAACGTCGCTGTTAACCGCTCCATTCATGTCAGCTGAGCTGTTACTGGAATCGTCAGCAGGCTCAGACGATTGACTCTGCATCTGTGTCCTGAGCTTCTCAAGCTGCTCGACCATAATGGTTGCCATGGTACCCGGTGTTCGCTGCTGAACCCATACCATGCTGGCCGATAGCAACAGCTCTTTTAGGTAGGCATAGGAAAAGTTATCGGCACTAGTTGCGATCTCATCGATATCCTCCATCGATAGCTGCATTTCCGATTTCAACTTTTGATTCCACAGCTGCAAATAGGCAACTCGATCAGCCATCTTAGGCGAATCAAAATGATATTTTCGATCAAATCGACTAGGTCGTTCCAAGATCGCAATGTCCAATCGCTCTGGGTGGTTGGTTGACGCAATCATCAACACCCCATCATTCAGGGCAAACCCATCCAGTTCATTTAAGAAAAACGACCGATTTTCATCATCAACCAAGGCATCTAAGTCCTCAATCACCACAATGCAGGGTGCCGCCTCCCGCACCCGATTAAACGCCAGACGCATATTGTCGGTGTCACTGCTTTGGCGAGTCTTAAAGCTCTTGATGTATAAGCAGGGATACCCCAAGGAATTGACCAAAGCCTTGACCATATGGGTTTTTCCATTTCCTGGCGGCCCGATAAATAAGAGACCTCGCTTCCAAGGCACGTTGTATTCTGCGTACAACGGCTGGGAATCAAAAAACCGCTGAGCATCCTCATAAATGTCCTCCTTGAGGGTGCCTGCCAATACCAAGTTTTCCAAGGTAGCACTCTGAATCGACGCATACAGGTCACGATTTTTTTGCCAAAACCCACCTTCAAATACCAATACTTCTTCGCGTACCTGGGAGTTCCACTGGCACACGGCGGCAAAAAACTCATCGGCCACAGCCTGGGTATCTGCCAAAATCCAGTAATAACGGCAGTCATCAAAATATCCCTGGGGCCAGGAAAGCTGCAGCACCATTAATGTATGGTCTTGCCACTGCACCTCAAAGCAAAAATTCTTTTGCTCATAGCGTAGCTTTAGTTTTTTGGCATCCCACAGGGTCATCACATGGTTGTAAACCACGGTTTCACGGGCAGTAGCCGCGTAACCTGCCGGTAGCTCAACCGTATTGATTGACTGGGTAGTGCACAGCCCTTCTTCAACATATTTGCGTAGTTCAAAGTAGTAGCTGTCCCCCTCTACAATGGCTTTTCCAGGAAAATTTTCTGCCAAAAACTGGCTGACATAATAAGGAATGGATGCAGGGGACATCCTCAACGCTTCTAAAATCAGATAGGTGAGATTGACTGAACGCGAACCCGATGAATAAAACATGCTGAAGCGTATCTACGTTAAGGCTTAGGCAGGCTAACACTCGCCCATGGACTATATTTTGCACCGGTTTTCCGTTAACGATGGGAAAATTTGGGTTTCTCGATGCAATTCAACAACCTATGCTACGTTAGCCACAATAAAGTCCGGGGGCCGCTATGGCTGATTCGCAAGGCAATCCGTTTATTGGTAATCCCTTTATGCAGGGAGCTAAAAAAACGCCGCCGGCCTCAGCTGAACCAAAACCGAAGCAGCAGCGTAAATCTTCGAGCGATTTATCATCGTTAAGTCCACCAGAGAAACTGAGTGATCCGCCGTCCGTTGAGCCGTCTTCTGCGGTTTCCTCTAGAAAATCAACCAAGCCAGCCACCAAAAAAACGACAAAATCCTCATCTCAGCCAACGGCTGACAAATCCCGTTCTAGCGCCAAAAGAAAACGGGCTAGCCAGCCAGCTACAAAATCAGCACCACCCACCGTTGGGTATACGGGCAGTGGCTATAAGGTCCAAGTGTTGGCCAAAATTCCCATGCCCACCAACACAAACATGCCCAGTCGCGACTATCTATGGTTTGCGATGTATCCCATTATTCCCCGTGTTGGTGACTGTATTTTTCACGACGGGCGCTACTTTCGGGTAGATGCCGTTTTTCTCTATGAGAACACCAATGCCGGCTGGTGTGCTGACTTGGAAGTGTCTTATTACACTCGACGGCAGTAGTTGAGTCGCGCGCCTACTCAGGAATACCCGCTTGGGTAACTGAATGATTCACAAACGACTCATGGATCTGGGTCACCAGAGGCTCGGCCATCGAATCTGGAGCATATTGACTGGTCAGGACCACCGTCTGCTGATTACCATAGCCAACAAATGTTGCGATAGCCTGCTGCCCTGCTTCCGGCTCATACCAAATACGCAACCCCGACTGTCCATCTATGGCAACCAAAGAATAACGTTGTACGGACAATCCGTCCGCCGCAATTTGATCTAAGCGTTGCGGCACGGCGACCTGCGGATCTTCCCGGAGAATTACAATGTCGGTGCGAATAGCCATATTGACGCCATCGGCAAGACTGACAATTGCCACGCCATCTTCTCCCTGGGCATTGGCCTGCCATCCCCTGGGGTAGGTCACACTAAATTTGGCGGTTTCATAGCGTTCAAGTTCGCTGGCAGTAGACTGCTCTTGCTTGCTGTTAAACGATTTGGTTCTAGCTTTACTATCAATCGGTTGCTGTTCTGTAGCCTGTATGGTGGCCGCACCCCCAACCACAGGTGTGGCTAGGACGATCCCTAAAGCGCCCATGCTTAGAAACAATTGCCCGATGGTCCGCTTAGTATCAAAATCCATGGTGTTTCGAGTCTGAATTATTACGTTGAACAATTATCCCTAAGGCTCCGAGTCATCTGAGTGCATCAATCCAATCTCACGCATCCCAGGTTTCCATGAAATTTTTTAGTATTTTCTCAACCATAACCCCGGTGGCGTTAGGGCTGACGTTTATGGCCGCTAGTGCCGAGGCCTTTCCTGGTTATAAACCAACGCCCCGTGGTATTCCCAATATCAGAGTTTCTGGCGGTACCCGCTCCCCTTCAAGCACAAGCTGTATTAGCGATCCTCAGGCTCCCCAGCTGACGTCTATATTTCCGGACGACGACCTGGGTTACACCACGGACCAATACCCCGCATTTCATTGGTATATGCCCAATAACAATGCTAGCCACGTGGAGTTCAACCTGTATGAAGTGGTGAGTGAAGACGAGGGCATCTTTCAGCCGGTGTATCAGACAGCGTTTGTACCCAGTTCAACGGCGGGGATTGCCACCCTACAGCTGCCTAACGCCGTGGGCCTAGCCCCTCTCAGCGCCGACAACTATTACTACTGGAGCGTGGAGGTTTACTGCTCTGATGATGCAACCGCTGTGATGATGGCTGAAGGATTTGTCGAACTGCTGAGGCCTGACCCTCTACTGGCAGAAGCGTTGGCCAATAGTGAAGGACTAGACCGAGCTGCGATCGCAGCTGAAAATAGCCTTTGGTTTGACACCACCCGCGCCCTGAGCGATCACCTACAAACCCAACCCAACGACATCCAGGCCATTGAAAACTGGCAAACGCTACTGGAATCTATCGGGCTAGAGAATATTGCAGAAGCGCCTCTATTGCCTTAAATCAATAGGTCCTAGTGAAATACCTCCATGGTCCTAGCCAAGGGTTTAACCCATAGCCAACAAAGTGGACGTTGATATTTGTTAAAGTTTATGAACACATTCAACGTTGATAATCCCACTCGCTATGCTGCGTCTTGAAAAAATCACTAAGGTTTATCCCACTGGCGAAGTATTGCGAGACGTTACCTGGGAAGTAAAGCCAGGCAATCGCATTGGTCTGGTGGGGGTGAATGGAGCTGGCAAATCCACACAGCTCAAGATCATCATGGGAGAGATTGAGCCCACTACCGGTAGTGTCATCCGCCCCAATGAGCTACACATTGGCTATCTCAACCAAGAATTTGAAGTAGACCCTCGGCGCACAGTCCGCGAAGAATTTTGGACCGTCTTTGAAGAAGCCAATACGGTCCAGAAAAAGCTTGGGGAAATCCCCATTCAGATGGAAAGTGCCAACCCAGATGAATTGGATAAACTCATCAAGGCACTTGACCGAGAACAACGAAAGTTCGAAGCCCTAGACGGTTACGGTCTGGAATCAAAAATTGAAAAAATTCTGCCTGAGATGGGCTTTCACAACGACGATGGCGAGCGTCTAGTCAGCTCCTTTAGCGGCGGCTGGCAGATGCGCATGGGCTTGGGTAAGGTCATGCTTAAAGCCCCGGACCTGCTGCTCCTCGACGAGCCCACCAACCACCTGGACCTAGAAACCATTGAATGGCTCGAAAGCTACCTCAAAAGCTTAACCACCCCCATGGTGATTGTTTCCCATGACCGTGAGTTTCTCGATCGCCTTTGCACCCAGATTGTAGAAACCGAACGGGGGGTATCCACCACCTACCTAGGTAACTACAGCGCTTACCTCGCCCAAAAAGCAGAAGCAAAGGTAGCTCAACAGGCCACGTTTGACCGCCAGCAAAAGGAAATTGCTAAGCAGCAAACCTTTGTCGATCGATTCCGAGCCAGCGCCACCCGCAGTACCCAGGCTAAAAGTCGGGAAAAGCAGCTAGAAAAAATTGAACTAGTTGACGCTCCCATTGCTGATGTCAAAGGTTTACAGTTTAAGTTTCCACCGGCTCCTCGCAGCGGTCGAGAGGTGGTTCAAATCAGTGAACTCACCCACACCTATGGCGACAACATTCTATTTTTAGGCGCAGAATTACTGATAGAGCGTGGCGATCGCATTGCGTTTGTCGGTCCCAATGGCGCAGGCAAATCCACCCTGCTGCGTCTAATCATGGGTCTAGAAGCTCCCATTGAAGGCGCCGCCACCCTGGGGGAGCACAACGTCATTCCCAGCTATTTTGAGCAAAACCAAGCCGAAGCCCTAGACCTTCATAAAACGGTGATGGCCACCATCCACGATGAAGTGCCCACCTGGAAAAATGAAGAGGTGCGTACACTTCTGGGTCGGTTTCTGTTTAGCGGCGATATGGTGCGAAAGCCAGTCACAGCCCTCAGTGGAGGAGAGAAAGCACGTTTAGCACTGGCCAAAATGTTATTGGCCCCAGCCAATCTTTTAATTCTTGACGAGCCCACCAACCATTTGGATATACCCGCCAAAGAGATGCTGGAGTCAGCCCTCAAACAATATGACGGGACCGTTCTAATTGTTTCCCACGATCGATTTTTCATCTCCCAGGTCGCTAATAAGATAGTTGAAATCCGAGAGGGTGAACTGCGTTTGTATCGTGGCGATTATAGCTACTATTTAGAGAAAATAGCCCAGGAAAAAGAGCGCGCCAAGTTAGAAAAGCTAGAAGCTGAACGAGCTGCTAAAACGGCTGCTAAACGCCAAAAACAGAAGGATAAGCAAAAAGCCAAAGCTTCTGCAAAAAAGAAAAGCTAGTGTCTACTTCAGGCAATGTCCGTAAGACCGGCAGCCAACAGCAAACTATATACTTTCTTGCTGTGCTCCCAAAGCCTTTCTATACTTCTGATAATTATTTAATAACTCAAACTAGACTTAGGTATAGGTTGAGCATTTTTGCTTAGGATACCTGTGGGTGACATGCAGCCATTACTATTAGTGGTTATCGGCGGGGTTGCTCAGATATAAAACTAGGTGTTGCTGACACTCAGGATGACTTTTATCTGGAAGATGTTGCCATAGACTGCGTCTAATCGATCAGTCTATCCCTTAAATCAGAAACGGTTAAAAGTAAACTGACAGTCATTACGATTGCTGTGGGCTAGCTCATTCACTAGCACGTTAGGTATCACCCAATTCGAAGAAAGCAAGGGACTGCATTTTAGTTAATTCTTAACAGCTGATAGCATTTATCTAGAGAGCCACAATGCATGTTCAGTGATGGCTACAGCACATAGTTAACCAGGGATAAATACTGGGGTTTTACTTGATATTTTTGTTTAATACTCCATGAGTCGCTTACCCGGCTGATGAGCAATTATTAAGAAAACCTTAATAATTGGGAAAGCGCGGGTGATATGATCTCGCTAGGCAAATGTTAGGCACAGTCGTTCATAGTCACAAAAAGGATTTGTAAGTATGGCACAGGAGTCTGTTTCTCCAATGGTGCTCGTCATCCTAGACGGATGGGGCCATCGTGATGATGACAATGGGAATGCAATCAAAAATGCAAGGACCCCCATCATCGATAGCCTCTGGGCTGCCTACCCACACACCTTGATTCAGACGTCAGGTAAAGACGTGGGCCTGCCCGACGGTCAAATGGGTAACTCCGAAGTAGGGCACCTAAATATTGGCGCGGGTCGCATCGTTCCCCAAGAGCTTGTTCGCATTTCGGACGCAGTGGAAGATGGCTCCATTCAAGAGAATCAGGCTCTGCTTAATGTGTGTCAGCAAGTACGCTACAACGGTGGCAAACTTCATCTAGTAGGTCTTTGCTCAGAAGGCGGCGTCCATTCACATCTGAATCATCTGTTAGGCCTATTAGACATGGCCAAAGCTCAAGATATTCAAGATGTGTGTATTCACGCCATTACGGATGGACGTGACACTCAGCCTACAGCAGCTAAATCGGCTATCCAGAAACTGGAGCAGCATATAGAACAGCATGGGGTTGGACAGATTGTTACCCTGAGCGGTCGTTATTATGCGATGGATCGCGACCACCGCTGGGAACGGGTTGAGAAAGTTTATAGGGTGATGACAGAGTCGAGTATCGCCGCGGATCTGACTGCACTAGACGCGATCCAAGCCTCCTATGAAAAGGATATTACTGATGAGTTTATTGAACCGGTGCGTTTAGCGCCCGGCACTGTTGCCCCAAACGATGGCATTATTTTCTTCAATTTTCGGCCAGATCGGGCTCGTCAGCTTACCCAAGCCTTTGTAGATCCTGACTTTAAGGGGTTCAACCGACAACCAATTATCCCCCTAAACTTTGTCACAATGACTCAGTATGACAGCTCAATGCCTGTACAAGTTGCATTTGAACCCCAAAACCTGAGCAACATTTTGGGAGAGGTTGTCGCTGATCACGGGCTGAAGCAGTTTCGCACAGCGGAGACTGAAAAATATGCCCATGTCACCTATTTCTTTAACGGTGGTCGTGAGGACCCCTTTGATGGAGAAGATCGTGAGCTAGTCTCTAGCCCTCAAGTAGCCACCTATGACAAGGCCCCTGCCATGTCGGTCAAAGCTGTCACCGACACTGCTATTACTGCGGTTAGCAAAGGTAAGTATGGTCTTATTGTCATTAACTATGCCAATCCAGATATGGTTGGGCATACGGGCAATATGGAGGCAACTATTCAGGCGCTGGAATCGGTTGATGTGCAATTGGGTCGTTTGCTCGATGCCATCGGTCAGGCTGGGGGTACCACAATTATCATTGCGGACCATGGCAATGCTGAATGTATGTGGGATGAGGAGGGCCGACCTTGGACTGCCCACACCACCAATCCAGTGCCATTCATTTTGGTTGAGGGTGAGCGGTTAAAAATTCCAGGGCGTGGTTGTGACGTTGAACTGAGACCAAATGGCTGTTTAGCGGATGTTGCACCAACGATTCTAGAAATTCTCAATCTACCCCAGCCAAAGGAGATGACGGGCAAGTCTATGATTGGACCGGCCCGCGTTGACGTGAAGCGTAACCGGACACCGGTCAAGGTATCGCTTTAGGTATCGTTTTAGTTGGTTGGCCATGGCATCATGCCCTGAGGTACCATGGTTTGGCGCTAGCGTTTAAGGGTTTATCCTTTGAACGCCCATACGTCGCTCTACGGAATAGTCGGACTAATTGCAATGGTAATATCGGTTTTACAGGTGGTGTGGCTAGTGTCTGCCATTGGGTTGATCATTTTGGTGCTATTTCATAGCCCCAAAGGCGATGGTCTTGGTGCCCTTGGTGGGCAGGCCCAGATGTTTACTAGCACTAAGAGTGCTGAGACAGCTCTAAATCGTGCCACATGGCTTCTGACTATTTTGTTTATGGGGATTACGGTTATTCTGAGCGCTGGCTGGCTTGGCAATTCGGTGTCTGAGTTGCCCGCGCCTGTCGACTCTGTCCCCATTGAAGAAAGTGTGCCTGCTGTTGAGACTATCCCCTCAGGTTTAAGTTCACCCGAAACACCGGGCGAAGCGACTGAGTAATGCGACGATCTAAGACTTCAAGATTTGATAAATTGGGGCGAAATTTGGGCCGTTTGTCATAGCTCAGACATAGCTTTATTTTCCTAACACAAACCCTTCAGGAACTTTGGTTCCTGAAGGGTTTGTGTTTGTTATGGTTAGCGATTTGGACTCTGATTGCCATCGAACAAACAGCGCAGAGCACTCGCAAAAAGTACCCCACACCATTTGATGATTAGATTAGAGAGCGTTGGCGCGAGCAACCACGTTATCTACGGTGTAACCATACTCTTGCATGATGCGACCGCCCGGTGCAGAGGCACCAAAGCCAGAAACGCTAATCATGTCCCCTTCGGCACCGTAGTACTTGCCCCAGCCCATTTCGATACCGGCTTCGACGACCAGGCGCTTTGTAACCGCCTTGGGTAGAACTGACTCCTTATAGGAGGCGTCTTGGGCATCGAACAGTTCCCAGCAGGGCATGGAAACAACACGAACTTTTTTACCTGCAGCGCGCAGTTCCTTGGCAGCCTCGAGACAAAGAGCAACTTCACTACCTGTACCAATCAAAATTAGATCAGCGCCGGCATCATCGGAAATGACGTAGGCACCCTTGGCAACAGCGTCGATGGAGCTGCCTTCTAGCTGCGGCAGGTTCTGACGGGAGAATGCCATCAGTGTGGGCGTCTTGCGGCTTGCGATCGCAACCTTATAGGCCCCCGAAGTCTCATTGCCATCCGCCGGACGAATCACATAGAGGTTAGGAATTGCCCGCAGGGACGCGATCGTCTCCACTGGCTGGTGGGTGGGACCATCTTCACCCAAGGCGATGGAGTCATGGGTCATAACATAGAGAACACCCGCCTCGGATAGGGCCGATAGGCGAATCGCTGCCCGCATGTAGTCAGCGAATACCAGGAAGGTGGCACAGTAAGGAATCAGACCTGAATTGTGCAGCGCAATACCATTACAGATAGCGCCCATGCCGTGCTCACGCACACCGAAACGAAGGTTGCGATTCTCATAGGCTCCCTTTTGGAAGTCGCCGGAGATCTTCATCAGGGTGTTGTTGGACTTGGCTAGGTCAGCGGAACCACCCACCAGTTCAGGCACAGCCGGAGCCAGAGCATTTAATGTGGCTTCCGATGTTTTACGGGTGGCAATGGCCTTATCGCCAGGTGCATAGGTCGGTAGTGCATCAGCCCAGTTAGCCGGCAGTTCACCAGAAAGCATGCGCTCAAACAAGGCCGCTTCTTCAGCGTACTTAGTACGGTAGGTGGCCAAGGTCTGATTCCACTCAGCTTCAGCACTGGCGCCCTTTTCGACCGCCTGACGGAAACGAGTGAGTACATCCGCAGGAATTTCGAAAGGAGCATGCTCCCAACCCAAATTCTTACGGGTCAGGTCAATCTCTGTATCACCTAGAGCCGCACCGTGCACACCGGAGGTGTCAGCCATATTAGGAGAACCATAACCAATTGTGGTGGTCACCTTAATCATGGTGGGCTTGTCAGTCACCTGCTTGGCTGCTTCGATGGCTTTGGCAATTGAATCTAAATCAGTGTTGCCATCCTCTACATGCAGCACATGCCAGCCATAGGCTTCAAAGCGCTTGCTCACATCTTCAGTAAAGGCGATATCCGTGGAACCATCGATGGAAATATGGTTGTCGTCATAGAGGGCAATCAGCTTACCCAGACCCAAGTGACCCGCCAGGGAACATGCCTCACCAGAAACACCTTCCATATTGCAACCGTCGCCCAAAATCACATAAGTATAGTGATCAACAAGCGTGCAGTCAGGCTTGTTAAAGCGAGCGGCCAAATGAGCCTCTGCCATGGCCAGACCCACACCGTTACAAATACCCTGTCCCAAGGGACCGGTAGTCACTTCAATACCAGGAGTTTCAAAGTTCTCAGGGTGTCCAGGTGTGGTGGCACCCCACTGGCGAAAGTTCTTAATGTCTTCGATTTTGACACTGTCGAAACCAGTGAGGTGCAGCAGTGCATACTGCAGCATGCAACCATGACCCGCAGATAGGACAAAGCGATCTCGGTTAAACCACTGAGGATTTTTGGGATTGACGCGCATAAATTGGTCCCAAAGAACAAACGCCATCGGCGCAGCTCCCATGGGCAAACCAGGATGACCAGATTTAGCCTTTTCAACGGCATCAATGGCCAAGAACCGAATGGCATTTATACACTGCGTTTCAAGAGATTGGGTTGCGACAGCCATAGTCTTCCAAGTAGTTAAACGACGGTACAGTCCAGGTGTGAACAAAGCAGACGAACGCACCCTTGCTGATGGTGATAGCCAGTTGGGAGCCGGCAAACGGGTCTCCCAAGCAAGCCAAAGCATGTGCTAAAGACGAACGGGCACGTAATCTACACAGGTGTGCACTCTAGGCAAAAGCCTTGGGGCGCATAACCATGCGGCAAAAACATTCCCACAGACAACAGTTTGGAGCAGGCACTTAGCCACTCACCTACCCACTCTAATTGTGACAGTTCATGCCCCCACGAAAAACGTGGGCCAACCACCCAATTTAGTAAAAGGAGAGCTACCGGCCTAAGCCTATACCGAGATCAATGGACACATTCATCAAGCTGAACAGGCCCATGAACGATTGGTTACCTAAAGTACAGGCAAACCTTTCATTTTATTTAATGTTTCCGTTAGGTTATTATACCTACCAAGCTGTAGCCCTAGCTACGATACTTGCGAAAAACTAGGGTAACGTTGTGGCCACCAAAGCCAAAGGAGTTGGACATGGCCACATCCACCGTTTGGGCACGGCTTTGATTGGGCACATAGTCTAGATCACACTCAGCATCTGGCTCTTGCAGGTTAATTGTGGGAGGGACCTGATCATTGGCAACGGCCAGACAGGCAGCTACCCCTTCAATACCACCCGAGCCCCCTAAAAGATGTCCCGTCATCGACTTAGTCGAACTGATGGCCACGGTCTTAGCACAATCACCCAAGGCTGTTTTAATGGCAGCGGTTTCGGTCGGATCGTTGGCAGGCGTACTGGTGCCGTGGGCATTGACATAGCTCACGTCTGCCGGAGTTACCCCTGCATCCTTAAGGGCCAATTCCATAGAGCGGGCGGCACCAGCACCACCCGGAACCGGTGCCGTCATGTGGTAAGCATCGCAGGTCATGCCATAGCCCACCATCTCGGCATAGATCCGCGCGCCGCGACTGAGGGCGTGTTCAAGTTCTTCTAAAATCAGGATGCCAGCCCCTTCACCCATAACAAAACCATCGCGGTCTTTATCAAACGGTCGACTGGCGTGGTCAGGATCGTCATTGCGGGTGGATAGGGCTCTAGCTGAGGCAAATCCAGCAAACGACAGGGGGGTAATGGCGGCTTCGGTACCGCCACAGATCATGGCTTGGGCATAGCCATTTTGCACAATGCGAAAGGCATCGCCGATTGCATTAGACCCAGCGGCACAGGCTGTAACAGCGCAGGAATTGGGACCTTTTGCCCCGGTGTGAATGGCCGTAAGACCCGCCGCCATATTGGCGATCATCATGGGGACCATGAATGGGCTACAGCGGTTAGGACCCTTTTTGAGATACACGGACTGTTGTTCTTCCATGACCTTGAGTCCCCCCACGCCGGTACCGATCATGACACCTACTTGCTCTGCGTTGAGGTCGGTGATGGTGAGGCTGGCGTCGACTAGGGCCTGCTTACTGGCTGCGATCGCAAATTGGGCAAATCGGTCGGTCCGCTTAGCATCCTTAGCATCCAAATGTTCTAACGGATCAAATCCTTTGACCTCACCCGCAATACGACATTTGTGTTTCGACGCATCAAATAATGTGATGGGTCCGATACCGCTTTTGCCAGCTAACAGGCCTTGCCAATAGGCTTCCAGATTATTGCCGATGGGGGTAATAGCCCCCATCCCAGTAATCACAACGCGTTTTTTTTCAGTAGTTGTCATGGTCATCGACACAAGGGGGACGGTCCCAAGGCATTAAAAAACAGATTGTTCAAACAAACAGGGACGCTCATGCAGGCGACTTTTCAGTAATAAAGTCAACAGCAGCCTGAACCGTGCCGATGGCCTCAGCCGCCTCGTCCGGAATTTCAATATCAAATTCTTCCTCAAGGGCCATTACAAGCTCAACCGTATCGAGAGAATCAGCTCCTAGATCATTAGCAAAACTAGCTTCAGGTTTCACTTCAGATACATCAACACCAAGCTGTTCAGATACAATTGCTTGAACCTTTCCCAAAATAGCGTCACTCATAATCTCCTATTTTCCTTTTCAGCGACAGCAAAGAACACGTCCTTAATGCAGACTGGACCAACCCAAGACGCCAAAACGTCTGTCTGAATTTAGACATTTTTTCATCTTATAGGAAAGCGTGCGCCCTACATTGGAACCCTACGGTTGCATTTTGAGTATGTCCAAGACCAGAAAAACAACGACCTGAGCCATGGGCTACATCAATAAACCATATCTAAGCAGCAAGCCTGAGTCTGCTTAGCTGGCAGATAATCACACTGAAATAGAGCTGTGGTTTATTACAATCCATAAACTTTTGACACGTTGCTCTGCTTGCTAAAAACGGCACTGATAGACTGAATCTTGATTGGAGAACTCTTTTGGCTAATTTTGGCTAATGTAAATAGTGTTTCTAAGGTGTGATCTATAGTACTTACTAGATATTGCTTTAGAACATCGCTCTATTTCATTACAGGTCATAGCCAAGCCGCTATATAGCTGAAACCGTTTAATAATATTGGAGCATTCCTTCGATGTCTCATTCGGTCAAGATTTACGATACCTGCATTGGTTGCACTCAGTGTGTTCGGGCTTGCCCGACAGATGTACTCGAGATGGTACCTTGGGACGGCTGTAAAGCTGGTCAGATTGCGTCTTCCCCTCGGACTGAAGACTGTGTTGGCTGCAAACGCTGTGAGACCGCTTGCCCCACTGACTTTCTGAGTATTCGTGTTTACCTGGGTGCTGAAACCACTCGTAGCATGGGTCTAGCCTACTAGGCACTCGTTTATAAATAACAAGCTTTCACTCGAAACGTTTACATACTCCTGGCCCTTAGGGGCTAGGAGTTTTTTTGCCCCATCCCTAGTTTTAGGCCCGCATTGCAAACTTACGTACCGCCACCAGGCTGCCCAGTAGGCCAACTAAGCTACCTAAGGCAAACAGCGATGCGGGCAAGACGATCAGCTGTCTCGGTGTAAACTGCAGCCCCACGGCCAAAAACTGTAGAAATTCGGGCTGTTGCGCCGACAGCCGCTGTAGCGATTGGTGGGTGCCGACCAGCATAGCCCAGGCAATAAATGCCCCCAGCAGACCAAACGTAATGCCCTGCAAGATAAATGGCATGTAAATCCATACGGATGTTGCCCCCACCAGCTGCATCACCTCGATTTCGCGTCGTCGAGCCATGACAATCAGGCGAATGGTGGTGGTAATCACTGCGATCGCAGTTAGGCTCAAAATTGTTAGCACCCCCACACTGACGTATTGCAACCCCTCATTTAGCTCCGTCAGACGCTGTACAGCTTCGGTAATATAGAGCACCTCGTCCACACCAGGTAGATTCTCTAGCTGAGTGGCCACAGTTGGTACGGCCTCAGACGTTCGCACTTTGACCTTAATTTCATCCACCAGGGGATTGCCCTTAAGCTGCTCGGTAGCCCCTGCAATATCAGCAATACCTAGTTCCTGGCTCAGCTGCGTCCAGGCCTCCTCTTTAGTCACGGTCACCACATCAGCCACCTCGGTCAGGCTGCTAATGCGCGTGCTCAAGCTATCAGCCGCCACACCACTTTCCAGGTAAACCGCAATTTCCAGCTGGCTACCAAACTGATTCAGCAGCCCTTCCACTTGCCACGTGGCCTGCAAACTAATCCCAAACAAAAACAGCAGCACCATGATGGTGCTCACCGCTGCCCAATTCATCCAGCCACCACGCTGCAGTCCCAGAAGGGTTTCCCGCAGCAGATAGCTGGCCTTAGTAAAAAACTTACCCATGCTGGTTCTAATCTTATTTCCCGGCCAGAACAGAAAACACAAGCAGCCCGATTAAACCACTATCCCAATGACTTTCACGTATACATGTGCGTACATTTACCTAACATGCACGAGGTGAATCCCTAGTTGCTAGGATAGGTTTAGATTCATCAGCCTAATCAATTTAACCGTGGGTATTTCAGTCAGCAAAGAAAAGTTAAAAAAGCCGCCCCTCGATCTTCACTACTTGGGTGATCGGGTGCTTAGGAAAGCGACTAAGCGTGTAGCCAAGGTAGACGACGGTATTCGCGAACTGGCCCAGCAGATGCTGCAAACCATGTACAGCGAAGATGGTATTGGTTTGGCCGCCCCCCAAGTTGGCGTCCACAAACAAATTTTAGTTGTTGACACAGACCCCGAAGAAGCGGCAAATCAGCCCCTGGTGTTGATCAACCCTAAAATTATTCGCAACAGTAAAGAACTCGCCTGCGGACAAGAAGGCTGTTTGAGCATCCCCGGCGTATTTTTAGACGTGATCCGACCGGCCGCCATTGAAGTCAGCTTCAAAGACGAAAATGGTCGTCCTCAAAAACTCAAGGCCGATGAATTACTTGCCCGGGTAATCCAACATGAAATGGATCACCTCAATGGCGTCATGTTTGTTGACCGGGTGGACAATGCCATCGCCCTTGCCCAGGAACTTCAAAAAGGCGGGTTTTCTGCTAATGATGTTAAGAAGGTTGCCTAGGTAGAGGCGTTACATGTAACGCCTCTACTAGACCGGAATCTAAATCAGATACCTTATTTTTCATTATCAGGAGAATACCGTGACCCCCAAAAGTGGTTTATTTTTAGCTGGCACCTGCATTACCGCCATTGCAGCTGTTGGTTCTGTATTTGAACTGGCCTATGGTGAGCCCGACTTGGGTGTGCTACCAACCAGTATTGTGCTGGCATTGAGTCTTCCTATCACCGTTGTTTTCTTTATGGCAGCTGTCAAAGATACGCGGGAAAACCAGGAGTGGTAAACGCCTGATGGAGCCTTGCACCGTCGAGTCCTTTGGTTTATCACCCAAGAGAATTTCCCATGACCACGCCCTAAGCATGATCGAGACTTAAAGATTTCCCACAGTTTAGGAATTACTGCCTCACCCACTACTAGCGGCTTTACAAAGTTAAGATGTAAAGGAATGTATCGTTTTTAAGCATTGCTATGGGTTCTATTGACTCAAACCAGTGCTTGAGCAGCGTTATTTACTGTCTGTCTACATCTCCGCTTCTGTAATGACTCTACTGTTTGTGTTCAAGCTCCTGCTGGCATTATCCGTGCTCGGGATAGCTGCCTATCTGTTGACAGCACGTCGCTACCAGTCTTCAGATTCAGTGGCCACGTCCTACGATCAGTGGACTGATGACGGCATCTTAGAGTTTTACTGGGGCGAACATATTCACTTGGGCCACTATGGGTCGCCGCCGCGCGCCAAAGATTTTCTCAAAGCAAAGGCAGATTTTGTTCATGAGATGGTGAAGTGGGGCGGACTGCAGGGACTAACACCCGGCACTACCCTACTGGATGTGGGCTGCGGTATCGGCGGCAGCAGCAGAATTTTAGCCAGGGATTACCAATTTGATGTCACTGGGGTAACCATCAGCCCCCAACAGGTCCAGCGGGCGCAGCAACTCACACCGGCTGGCGTCACCGCTCAGTTTAAAGTGGATGACGCCATGGCCCTGTCGTTTCCAGATGGCAGTTTTGATGTGGTGTGGTCAGTGGAAGCAGGCCCCCACATGCCAGACAAAGCCGTCTTTGCCCGAGAACTCATGCGAGTGCTAAAACCGGGGGGGCTGCTGGTGCTGGCGGACTGGAATCAGCGCGATGACCGCCAGATACCCCTAAACGTTTGGGAAAAGCCAGTCATGCGGCAGCTGCTGGATCAATGGTCCCATCCCGCTTTTGCCAGCATTGAGGGCTTTGCTGAAAATTTAGAAGCCACCGGCTATGTGCAAGGTAGCGTGGTGACGGCAGACTGGACGAAGGAAACCCTACCGTCCTGGCTAGATTCGATTTGGCAGGGGGTGGTGCGTCCTAAGGGACTGGTCCGGTTTGGGGTGTCTGGGTTACTCAAATCCCTGCGGGAGGTGCCCACGCTGCTACTGATGCGATTGGCCTTTGGGGCAGGTCTCTGCCGATTTGGCATGTTTCGTGCCGAGAGGGCCCAGACGAGTTCTTACAACAGCTCGCAACAAGTTTCCACCTCCTCTGGCTCACCGGCAATCTTCTAAACCGCAGAGCATATCCCCATGAACGTCATTATTGTTGGAGCTGGGCCAGCGGGAGTTAGTCTGGCGCTGTTGTTGGCTCGTGCTGGCATTCGGGTCACGTTACTAGAACAGGAAACCACATTCGAACGGGTCTTTCGAGGTGAGGGACTCATGCCTGCGGGCATGGATGCGCTTTATCAGATGGGGTTAGCACCGCTGTTGGCGAACATTCCCCATCGTCGACTGGAATCTTGGAACATTCACCTGGGGGGGCAGGAGGTCTTTGTCATCCCTGAACCCGACCTGGGGGATAGGGCGCTTAGCATTATTTCGCAACCGGCCCTGCTCCAGGGCATCGTCAACGAGGCCGCTCAGTATGAATCGTTTGAATTTAAGGCTGGTTGCCAGGTTCAAGATTTACTATGGGAAAATGGCCGCGTTGTTGGGGTGCAGGTAAAAACCGAGCAGACCATGGTCGCCATGGAGGCTGATTTAGTCATTGGCTGTGATGGTCGTGGGTCTCTGGTGCGCAGAAAAGCGGGCTTGGCCATTGATTTACAGCCTGACCAGTACGATGTGCTGTGGTTTAAATTACCCGCGCCAGAACCGCTGAAAGAGACCTGTCAATTTTATTTAATGGCCAAAGCCCAGCAACATCCGACTAGCTGCTACACCTCATGGGACGGTCAGCTGCAATATGGGCTAATTTTGCCGAAGGGCGGCTTGGGCAAGCTGGGCGATGCGGACTGGTTAGCGCTGGCAGCCAAACCAGCTCCCCAGTGGCTGGCTAAGCATGTTTTGGCCCAGCGAGACTCGGTGAGTAAGCCGGTGCGGCTAAATGTGGTGGTGGGTAACTGTGCCCAATGGTGGAAGCCGGGAGTACTGCTGCTGGGAGATGCGGCTCATCCCATGTCTCCTGTGCGGGCCCAGGGGATTAATTTGGCCCTGCGGGATGCCATTGTTACGGCTAATCATTTGGTCCCCGCATTAAAGAAACAACAGGCTATGGCGGATGGAGTGTTGGCAGCTATTCAGCAAGAACGGCTGCCGGAAGTGGTGCGATCGCAAACCCTACAGCTACGGGAAGCTAACGGTCTAAAGATTATTCGGTCCTCACCTTGGAAAGTTGCGATCGCCCGGCGAATGTTACCCCTGGTGGGACGTTTTCGTTGGGCCCAAGCTGCCTGGTTGGCCCGTCAGCACGACCTGCGCTACGGC
>ERZ1740065.12-NODE-12-length-100457-cov-7.111661_pt1 | contig 100457 bp, 101 predicted proteins | sample MGYA00581738_ERZ1740065 | MGnify/ENA primary metagenome ERZ1740065 (study PRJEB43018, sample SAMN04849749) | marine metagenome | isolation source: floating plastic debris | place: Pacific Ocean | collected 2008-09-01 | study: EMG produced TPA metagenomics...
AGAGCGAGCTTGGCGAGACGGTTCTTCGCAACCTTGTAGGAAGCACCGGCTTCACAGCCCGGCTGGTGATGCTGCCGCACGAATCGCACGGCTATCGCGGGCGCGAATCGGTGTTGCACACCCTCGCGGAGATGTTCGCCTGGTTCGACACCCATGTGAAGAACGCCCGAGCGTCCGAGACCCCGTAAAGCGCTGCTCCTAAACGGCTCAGCCTTGCCCGGTTCAACACAGGCAAACCCTTGCTTACCGATCGGTAAGAGGGTATGAAGCGCCTTGTCGACGGACAAAGAGCAGCTGAGCGAGCCCATGAACCGAACCCTTGAGATCGAGCTGATCGACGAACTGATCGCGCTCAAATCCGCGCGCGGACTCTTCCTCGAAGAGGACATCGGCCATGCACCTGTCGAGCGTTACGCCAGCGATGACCAATTCGACACCGAGCTCGAACTTGTGTTCCGCAGGCGTCCGCATCTGGCCGCGCATGTCAGCGAGCTGGCTAAGCCCGGAGACTTCCTTCGAGTGGATTTGGCGGGCCGGCCTGTTCTGGTCACACGCGGGAAAGACGGCGTGGCGCGCGCCTTTCTCAACGTATGCCGCCACCGCGGCGCGCAACTGGTGGGCGAGAACGCCGGCTGCCAGAACCGTTTCACCTGCCCCTATCACGCCTGGACCTACGCGAGCTCGGGCGAGCTGATCAGCGCGCCCCACTTTGCAAGCGGCTTTCCCGATGCGGACAAGACCCAATTCGGCTTGACCGCAATGCCAACTTACGAAGCGCTGGGCTTTGTTTGGGTCGTGCCCTCGCCCGACAGCTCATTGGGTGCCCCGTTTGACTTCAAAAACTACTTTGCGCCCATCGCCGCGGAAGTCTCCGAGCTCGATTTGGCTGATCATGTCCAGGTGGCCAATGACCGCATAAGCGTCGCGGCCAATTGGAAGATCATCGTGGAGGGAGGGATCGAGGCCTATCACTTCAAGATTGCCCATCGCGACACAATCGCACCCTTCTTCGAAGATAACCTATCGAGCTTTCGAAGCCTTGGGGCGCATATGCGTTCAATCATTCCACGCGTCAGCCTAGCGCGACTGGGCGACTCACCGCGCGACGGCTGGCGCTTGCGCGATCACGCCAACACTTTGTACTCGCTCTTCCCAACCGCGCAGTTCCTGGTCCAGCAAGACCATGTTGTGCTGATCGTCGCAAACCCGCTGGCTGCGGACCACACCGAGTTGCGGATCGCGACACTTGTGCCGAAGTCAGAGGCTGGTGACTCCGAACTCTGGATGCGCAACCACGCTATCACCCGCACCACCTTGGACGAAGACTTTGCGCTGGGCGAAAGCATTCAACGGGGTCTTACCAGCGGCGCAAACGCAAAGCTTACCTTTGGACGGTTTGAAGGGGCGCTCACCGCATTCAATCAGAGCGTGGCTGACACGATCGCCGCCGTGAGCTAGCCATTAGTGATGATGACCGAAACGCCCCGCGATCCCCGCTTTCATCCCCCGGCTGGCGGGCTGGTTCCGCATATGGGGATCACCCTGATCGACGAAGGCGAGGGTTGGCTCGAGGCGCATATGGTGATCGCACCACACCATTTGCGTTCGGGCGCCAAGGCGCTCCACGCGGCGAGCGTTATCGCGCTGGCGGACAGCGTGTGCGGGTTTGCAGCAGGACAAGTCCTGCCCGAAAATGCCAAGGGCTACACAACGATTGAGCTCAAATCGAACTTCTTGGGCACTGCAAGCGAGGGCGCTCTTATCGGTCGGGCCGAAGCCGAGCATCTTGGCCGCACCACGCAGGTCTGGAAATCGACCGTTACGCATCAGGAAAGCGACCGCACGCTCGCGCTTTTCCGCTGCACGCAAATGATCCTCTACTAAGAGGACAGCGTGTTCAGCGCCCCTGCCCGTACTCAATCAGCCTCCGGACTTGCCTGCGCAACTCTTCAGGATAGGCAGCGGAGATCGCATCGAACTCCGCCATTCCATACATACGGGTGAGCGTCGGCTTGGAAATCGCGAAGTACTCAATCGCACCAAGCATCTGGTAGACGCTTGCGAACTTCTGCCAGCGCGGCAGCGCGCTGAGCCCCTTAACATCGTCGAGCGTTTCGACGATCTCATCAAGAAAGGGGCGCAGATACCAAGTTTCGGCCTTTTCGGCACGCTCTTGGTTTTCAAGCAGTTCGCGCATCAGCACCCGCGTGCCCAAGGGGTTGGCACAGGATTCCGCATAAATCCCGAGGATCATATCCTCAAACCGCTGGGCCGACGTCCTGTTTGGATCCACGTTCGATCGGATCGCCGCCATGAGCCGTCTTGAAATGCGGCGCAGGACTTCGGCGTACAGATCTTCCTTGCGTTTGAAATAGTAAAGCAAGGCCTGCTTTGTCAGCTCAAGTTCGCCAGCGATCTGTGCGATGCTGGCGCCGTAAAAGCCCCGCTCTGCAAATTGGCCTAAGGCGGCGTGCAAGAGCCTTTCGCGCGTATCATCGCGCGCATCATCGAGTTGTTCCATGCGTCCCTCATTCGGCGATCCGGCAAAATGCTCCACCGAAAAACCCAAGCGGTCGGCCTGCAACCGTCTGGTGAATTCCCATTACTTCGCCAAAGACCAGTGTGTGGTCACCCGCAGGATAGAGCGACCACTGCCGGCATTCAAGATGCCCGAGCGCGCCGTCGATAACGGGCAAACCGCGCTCGCTGCGCGAAAATTCGTCAGCGTCCAGATCGGTGCGCTTGCGCGAGGCATGGCGCTGGGCCAAGTCTTGCTGACCTTCGGCGAGAATGCTGATCGCAAATTGCTGCGTTTGCGACCACAGATCAAACTGGCTCGACGAATTTTGTAGGCTCCAGGCCACCAGCAAAGGTTCGAGCGACACCGAGACGAACGAATTGACCGTGATACCCACAATTCGGCCATCGTCGGCTTCAGCGGAAACCACGCAGACACCCGTCGCAAACTGAGCCATCAGCCGACGAAAGGCGGCCGTGTCGATCGGACTGGACGGTAAGACGTCGTGCAAGTGGTGCTCCGCTGAGTAGGGCGACCCATCCGGGCCCGATGTAGTTATACGCCTTATGGGGCTTGCGCGCGCGTTTCGCCAGAACGGCGCGCTTGTCAATCAACTCTCTAACACGCAAGCGGTGCCCAGTTAGGGGTTAAGGGGCGTCTGCCGGACTCGTTTCCCAAGTCCCGCCAAGCGACAGGTTAAGAGCCACCCATTGGTCGATTCTCTGGCGACGCACAGTCACCAGATTGCGTTCGGCCGAAAACAGGCGTTGCTGGAAGTTCAGAACATCGATCAGGTCGATCTCGCCTTCGGAATATTGGAGCTGCGACAAGGCGTAGGCCGTTCCCGCCTCTTCTGCTGCGGTTTCGAGGATCATCTCCCGCTGGGCAAGGACCCTGACCGCGTCGAGATTGTCTTCCACCTCGCGCAAAGCGTCGAGCGCGGTCGAGGCGTACAGCGAGATCGCCGCCCGGCGATTGGCGTCGGCTTCATCTTCCTGAGCGCCCCGCAGGCCCGCATCGAAGATCGGCTGAAGCACATCGCCGATGATCGACCACAAAAGGTTCCCGCCATTGAGAATGTCGCCGAGATCGGTCGATGTTCCCCCGCCAACTCCGGTCAGCGTCACTTGGGGCAGCTGCGCCGCTTTGGTCTGGTCAAGATCCGCAAAGGCGGCGGCGACCCGACGTTCCGCTGCGATCACGTCCGGGCGGCGTTCGAGCAATTGCGCCGGCAATCCAGCGGGAGGCGGCGGCGGCGCTTCGGGCAAGGCGCTTGCCAACCCGACCTTTTCCGCAGGATAGCGGCCCAATAGAATCTCCAACGCCCTTCGCGCGTTGCGCGCTGAGTTTTGCGCATCCGCCAGGCTGTCGCGCGCGGATTCGTAGTCCGACGAAGTTGTCGCGGTGTCCTGGCGCGAGGCAAACCCTTCACGGTAACGCACACGGACAATCCGATCGATCTCCGCCAACGCGTCCACCGTGCGCTGGGCCACGCCGACCTGCTCGTTCGCTTCGATGCTCGCAAAGTAGGCCGAAGCGACACCGCCCGCGAGCGAATATTGAGCAAAGCGCAGGTCAGCTTCGACCGCTTGCGCGCTGGCGTAAGCGGCGTTGCGTCCCGCACGAACACGGCCCCACAGATCCAGCTCCCAACCGGCCTGCCCAGTCAGCGTGTACACTGTATCGTTCAGCGCAAACGGGTTGGGCGTATCAGTGCGCTCAACATTGAAGTTCGCGTTGATTTGCGGGAACAGCGCCGAGCGCGCCTGCACGACGAGCGCGCGCGAGGCGTCGAGATTGGCCGCCGCGGCAAGGATATCGGGATTGTTGGCCTGCGCTTCGAACACAAGCTCCGTCAGCACGGGATCGCCCACAGCCTCAATCCAACCAATGCGAACTTCACCCGGGTCGGCGCCGTCCACCGCCCAGTTCTGCGGCAGGCTCGGCAAACTGTCAGCGGCCGCGCGAGCGACATCTTCGTCGCTGCTGAGAGTCGCGCAGCCCGCAAGGGCCAAGGTTACTGCGCCCAACAAAAGCGCTTGGGAAATGCCCCGCTTGATCATGCCGCCGCCTCCTGCGCGTCATCAGAGGGATCGGTATCGGTTGGCGCTTTCCCAGCCCGTTCGTCCGTCGAAATGCCGAACACCGCAGCGTAGACCACCGGAACCACAACCAGCGTCAAGGCGGTCGCAAAGCTCAGACCGAACACCAAAACCACCGCCATGGATTTGAAGAAAGCGTCGGTAAACAACGGAATAACCCCGAGCACCGTTGTCCCTGAGCCCAGCAGGACGGGCCGCACACGACTGGCCGCGCTGTCAATCAACGCGTCCATCCGCGGCTTGCCTTCGCCAATTTCCAGATCAATCTGATCGACCAGCACAATCGCGTTCTTGATGAGCAATCCCGCCAGCGAGAGCACACCAAGGATCGCCATAAACTCGAACGGCACGCCCATAACCAGCAGTCCGAAGACCACGCCCACCAGGGCAAGCGGGACCACCGACCAAATCACCAAGGGCTGGCGCAAAGCGTTGAACAGGAAGATCGTCACTAGCACCATCGCGCCAAAGCCCAGCGGGATCACGCTCGCGAGGTTTTCGTTCGCTTCAGCCGAACTGCCCTTTTCGCCATCCCATTTGAGACTGTAGCCCGGCGGCAGCGCCATGGCGTTGATCAGGGGTTCAACACGCGCCTGCAACTCGCCCGCCAGCTCTCCGGGAACGGGGTCAGCCTGAGCCTTGATAGACCAGACATTATCAATCCGGCGCAGGCGGCTGTCGCGGAAGATCGTCTTGATGCCGTCAGTCACCTGTTCAATCGGAACCGCGTCGCCGCTGGGGCCAATGATCTGAACCGTTCCGATGCCGTCAACCGACCGACGCTCATTTTCCGGCGCGCGCGACAGGATAGGGATCAGATCATCATTCTCGCGATAGACCCCCACTTGCTGGCCGGTGTAATTGCGCGCCAGAGCCTCTCCCAGATCAGAGCGGCTTACGCCTGCGCGGCGGCCCTTGACCTCGGAATAGACCGGCTCGATCGCGGGCACACGCTGGCGCCAGTCATCTTTGATCGCCATGGCCCGGCCATCCGCATGGTAAATCTCCTGCGCCTGCTGTGCGAGATCGCGCAGCACATCAGGGTCGGGTCCGGAGAACGTGGCCTCAATCTTTGAGCCACCGCCCGGCCCCAGAATAAAGCGCCAGACCTTGCCCTGAGCCTGCGTGAAATTGGCATCGATGAATTGCTGGACCTCAGGGATCATCGTGTCGAGACGATTGTAATCGTCGATCTTCACCAAGAGCTGGCCGTAAGCTGAATTGTTGCTCTCAAAACTGTAGATCAGCATGTAGCGCAAGGTCCCGCGGCCCACGAGCGTATGGACATCCTGGACACCTTCGAGCCCGCTCACATATTCGCTCAATTCACGCATATCCGCATCGGTCTGCGCGATATCGGTGCCTTCCGGGAGCCAGTAATCGACCACCAATTGGGGGGTGGTTGAGGCCGGGAAGAAGCCCGCAGTCACATAGCCGAAACCAAAGATCGAAACCGCAAACATCGCCGCCGCCGCGCCGATGGTTAGAACCTTTTGACCCACAAGAAACGCGATAACGTCCTTGAAGCCTTGCATGAGGCCGCCCGATTCCCCCGCACCGCTTTGCGCCGCTTCCCCTCCTTCAACGCAATCGTCCTCGATCTTCTTGAACAAGATGGAGCACAAGAAAGGCGTGATCGTGATCGCGAAAATCCAGCTGTAGAGCAGCGAGATCAGGATCACCCAGAACAGATCGCCGGTAAATTCCGCCGTGTCGCCCGGCGAAAGGCCGATGGGCGCGAAGGCCAGAATGCCCACCAGGGTCCCGCCCAAAAGTGGCCAGATCGAACGTTTTACAACGTCGCTGGCGATTTCGATGATCTTGCGCCCCTGCTGGCACCCGATAAGCACGCCGTCGGCGATGACGATAGCGTTATCGACCAGCATTCCCAGCGCAATGATCAAGGCCCCGAGCGAGATGCGATGCATCGGAATATCGCCCATATACATCGTGCCCAGCGTCGCCGCGATTGTGAGCAACAGACCAATTCCGATGATCAGGCCCGATCGGAAACCCATGAAAACCACCAGCGCGCCGATGACGATCGCCAGCGCCAGCAGCACGTTCACCACGAAGTCGGAGACCGACTTGTCGACGACCTCGCCCTGATTGTAGAATTCATGCAGCTCAATCCCGGCGGGACGGTCTTCTTCAAGCTCGGCGACCTTAGCCGAGAGCTCCTGCGCCACCGCCACCACATTGCTGCCCGACACCGCCGCGACACCCATGATAAGGCCCGGCTTGCCATTCCAATAAGCGCTGAATTCGGGGGGATCACGCAGCCCACGAGTGACCTGGGCGACATCGCTCAGCTGAATCACCCGCCCTTCCGTCGAGGACACCAACAGGTTCGAGATCGCCGCGACCGTGTCGATATCCCCGCTTGGGGTAATGATCAGGCGCTTGCCGTCAATCTCAACCGTGCCCCCATCCACGACCGTGTTCTGTGTCGAGAGCTGCTGAAAAATTGCATCGACCGTCGTGCCGAGCGCAGCCGCGTTCTGACGCGAAATCTCGACATAGATGACCTCTTCTTGTTCGGCGGCGAGGCTGACTTTGCCAACCCCATCAACGCTAAGCAGATCCTGGCGTAAAGCCTTCGCATAGCGCCGCAACTCAGGCATGGTGTAGCCGTCACCGGTCAGCACATAATAGATGCCAAACACATCTCCGAACTCGTCAAAGACCTGGCTGGGCGTTGCGCCCGGCGGCATTTCCGCAGCTGCGTCACGCACCTTATTGCGTAACTTGTTCCAGATACCTTGGAGGGCGTCCTTGTTGGGACTGTCGGCGTATTTGATATCGACTGAAATCTCCGAAAAGCCAGCCGAAGACACCGACCTGATCTCGTCCACTTCGGCCATGTCCTGAAGCGCCTCTTCGAGCGGCGCGGACACTTCGCGCGCGACCTCTTCGGGAGAACCGCCGGGATAGCCAGTGAAGACCTGCGCCGTGCGGATCGTGAATTCGGGATCCTCAAAGCGCGGCATATTCTGATAGGCGGTCCACCCCGCAAGCAGGGAGAGAACGATCACGATCCACATGATCAGTCGATTGCGGATGCTGAAAGCTGCGATGTCCATGCCTGCCGCCAGAACCTATTGCGACCAGGGACGAACTCTTTCGCCCTCTTGGAGATAATCGCCGCCTGATGCGACCACCATCTCCCCCGCCTTAAGCCCGCTCGTGGCGCGGACCGCGTCGCCTACACCGTCCTCAATCGTCACATCGCGGCGCTCCAGCACCTTGTCCGGCCCCTTGGCGACCCAGACATACCGCGAGTCGCCATCAATCATGATGGCCGACAGCGGAACATCGACCCCACCCGCTTCACCGGTGTCCGAAAGCGGCTCGGTCTCAAAGAAGAGGGTCGCGGTCATTCCGGTGAGCACCAGCAATTCCGCCGGCGGCGTAAAGGCAAAGTGCGCTTCAAAGGTTTGGGTAGAGCTGTCGGCCACACCGCGCGCCTCACGGAAAACGGCCGGGAATTGGCGTCCGGGCGCAGCGTCAAGCTCCACAAAGATATTGGTCGGGCGTCGCAGGTTGGACGTCAGCACGAAGCTGGCGGGCACGTTCACGATCGCTTCAACCGCGCGGCTTTGCAGCACGAGTACCGGTTGTTGAGCCCCGACATTCTGGAACTCTTCGACATAGGTGACACCTACACCGCCGGTGAAAGGCGCACGGAGTACTGTGTCCTTGAGATTCTTCTGCGCGGTGTCGAGCGAGGCCTTGGCGACTTGACGCTGCGCGTCGCGGCTTTCGAGCACGCTTTGCGAAATCGCGTCCTCGGCGATCAGGCGCTGGGCGCGTTCGTATTCGCTGTTGGCGTTCAGATACTGCGCCTCGGCTTGCTCCACGTCAGCCTGATAGCTCGTCGCATCAAGCCGCGCGATGACATCGCCGCGCTGGAACTGCGCGCCATCAACGGCGTTCCAGGCGATGATCTGACCGCCCACCTGGAACGCCATATCCGTGCTGCGGACCGAACGCACCACGGCTGGAAAGCTGCCTTTCTCAAGCTCCGAGGCGGCTTCAAGCGTCACCAATTTGGCCGGGCGCGGCGGCGCTTCGACCGGCGCAACGGGGTCTCCACCGCAGGCCGATAGCGCCAAAGCGGTTCCGAAAACCGCAGGGATGAAACGGCTCTCGCCGCGTTTCCAAAGCATCGTCAAAGCCAAAGTCGCCCCCAGATCAGCCCGTGCTGCATTAACTCACATCTAATGCGCGAAAATACATCATGATTCTGGCAGTAGAAGCTCGTGTGCGATTCGCAAGAGCGGTGTTTTTTCAGGCACGGATGCAGGTTTTGCACGTTACCTGAAAAACCTGGGCGGCAACCCTGGGACCATCACACCGGATCAGGGATCGAGAGCACACATATGATCGACCGTTTTGGAGACGCGCTGAGGGACTTTCTTAAACAGGAAAGCGCGGGGGGCATCGTTCTGATCGCATCCGCCGTGCTCGCGCTCCTCATCGCCAACAGTCCGCTAGCGCCCGCCTATTTCGGGACGCTGGAGACCAAGCTCAACCTCTCTTACGGTGCGTTCGCGATCAACAAGCCCCTGCTTTTGTGGATCAACGATGGCCTGATGGCGGTGTTCTTCTTCCTGATCGGGCTTGAAGTGAAGCGCGAGATCATCAGCGGGCAGCTTTCCAGCTGGGACAAAGCCTCGCTACCGCTGGTGGCGGCGATTGGCGGGATGGCGGTTCCCGCGCTGGTGTTTGTATCCTTCAACTACGCAGAGCCTGCCAATATCAACGGCTGGGCCATCCCCGCTGCGACCGACATCGCCTTCGCGCTGGGGATCCTGTCTTTGCTTGGCCCGCGCGTACCTGTTGCGATGAAAGCGCTGCTGCTCGCGATCGCGGTGATCGATGATATTGGCGCGATTACCGTGATTGCGCTGTTTTATTCGGGCGAGATAAAGACCGACATGCTGATCGGCGCGGCGGTGGTCTATGCGGCGCTGTTCGCGGTGAACCGGATGCGCCTGGCTTCGGGCATGCCCTATGTCATCTTGACCGTGATCATGTGGGTGTTCGCTCTAAAGTCCGGCGCGCACGCGACCCTGGCTGGCGTCGCCGCAGGCATGATGATCCCAACTCAGACCCGCGAGGGCACAAACCTGCTCTATGAAATGGAGCATTCCTTGCACAAATGGGTGGCCTTTATGGTGATCCCGATCTTCGGTTTCGCCAATGCGGGCGTGTCGCTTATCGGCGTGTCGCCCGCGATGATCCTTGAGCCGTTGCCGCTGGGCATTGCGCTGGGCCTTTTGATCGGCAAGCAGATCGGGATTGTCGGCATGGCGTGGATCGGCGTGAAAGCCGGTTTTGCCTCGCTGCCCGACGGCGTAGGCTGGCGCAAAATTCATGGCCTCTCCCTGCTCGCAGCGATCGGGTTTACGATGAGCCTGTTTATCGGCGGCCTCGCCTTTGACGATCCCTCACAGGTCGATGCGGTTAAGATCGGCGTACTGGGCGGATCGCTGATCGCAGCGCTGACCGGGTTCTTCGCGCTCAAATCGGCGTTGCCGGACGAGGTCGCGGATGAAGCCATGGATGAGCCCCAACCGGCCAAAGCCTGATCCATGCAACCCATCGCCCGCACAATCGGGGTAAAAGGCGTCAAGGTCGCGTATTGGGAATGGCGCGCGGAGCCTGGAAATCACGACGCGCCCCTGCTCTTCGCGCATGCCACCGGGTTTCACGCGCGTGTCTTCGACGCGGTTATCGAACACTTTGCGGGGCGGCGTGTCATCAGCGTCGATCTGCACGGGCACGGGCGCTCTGAAGGCGGGCCGATAGACCATTGGGACACCGTTATCGGAGAAGTCGCCGGGCTGCTTGACCAGCTTCGGATCCGCCGCGCGGTGGGCGTGGGCCATTCGATGGGCGCACACGTCCTTGCGCAATGCGCCGCTGATCACCCGCAGGCCTTCAGCCAATTGGTCCTGTTTGATCCGGTGATCCTAGAGCCCGCCTTTTACCAGCCCGAAGGCGCGGCTTTTTTGGGTGGCGGTCCGCACCCTGCCATTCGACGCAAGCGCGATTTCGCCAGCCCCCGGGCCATGATGGAGCGGTTCAAGGAGCGCGATCCTTACAACTTGTTCGACGCCCGCGTGTTCGAAGATTACTGCCGCTACGGCCTTTCGCCAAAGCCAAACGGTGACGGTTACGAGCTCGCTTGCTCGCCCGAAATGGAGGCCAGCGTCTATGGATCAAGCCGCAGCAATTCGAGAATTCACGACGCGGTCAAGCGGATCGCCGCGCCGACATTGGTGGTGCGCGCCAAGCAAACCGGCTTTTCCGATTTCAAAAGCTCGCCCACCTGGCCGATGCTGGCGGACTGCATCCCCGCAGGCACGGATATGCCGCGGCCCGATCGCACGCATTTTCACCCGTTTGAAGACCCATCGGATGCGGCCGCGATCATCCGAAACGCCATGTCGCGCTAACCGGGCAACCCGCGTTACCCAAAGGCGCCTAGCACGTCCTCAAAATCCTCACGCGCCTGAGCGATTTCGGCGTAGCGCGCTTCGCGCATATTGCGTCCGATCGCATCCGCCACGCCGCCATAGAACTGAACGAGAGCTTTGCGCATCGGGTTTTCCGGGGACACCGAGCGCGCAAGGTAGATCGCAATGCCATGCGCGCGGGCCAAAGGCTCGCGCGGAGGCGTGTCGGGCGCGCGACCTAAGGCGATCAACGCCTGACCCAGAGCAGCCGAGGCCTCTTCCAAACAGATGCGCGTCAGGTCTTCGCTCGTCGACGCCTCGATCCGAGCGTCCATGTCGACCCGGCGATAGGCTGCGCCCGGATTGGAGCCAAAGCGCTGCATTATCCTTCACCCGTCGTGGCAAATTGCTGCTCAATGAAACTCAGCGTTGATTGCGAAACCGCAATCTGGCTTTGCGCGGCGTTGAAGCTTCGGGCGAGCTGGGCGCGCAGGTTCTCTTGCTGCTCGGCAATGCGTTCCAAGCGTTCATCGTTGCGCTCGATCTGGTCTTCATAGCGAGTCACCGATCCACCCAGCGAACCGGGGTCGCCGATGGCGGTGTTATCCCGCGCAAGGCCGTCAATGGTCGCAAAGACGCCAAAGACGCCGGTTGTGAACATGGCGGCGGCGGCATCGGGGCTGTTGGTCAGGGTTTCCTCAAGCCGCTCGCTGTCGATGCGAAACGTGCCATCGCGGTTCAAGGAGAGGCCCAGATCGGCAAGCGAATTGGGCTCACCCTCTTCCGCGTTGGGGATCACAATCTCGCTGGTCAGACGCGACAGATCGAGGCGCAACTCGCGCGCACCGGGATCGTTAGAGAGCGAGGTCGCCTCATCCTCACCGCCGTTCAGCAAACTCACTACGTCGTTCAGCGCTGCGACGAAATCGTTCATGAACGTGGTGATGGCGCTTTGGTCTTGCGAAAACTCAATGGTGGTGGGCGCGCCTTCATTGGTGCCGGTAAGATTGAGCGCAAAACCGCCGGGAAGATCGGAAATCTGATTGGTCGATGAGCTGATCTCGACCGTGTCGAGCAGGAACAGCGCATCCTGCGCCCCGCTGCGCAGCTCGCCGGTGTCGCTGTCGGGCGACCAGGCAAGATAGGTGAGATCGCCAGGCACGTCGGTTGGGCTGGAGGCCGCGCTAGTGGGCTCGAGAACAAAGCCGTTCACCGCCCCATCGCGCCCTTTGACCACCAGTTGAGCGCCATTCGTCCCTTGCGCGACATAGGCTTCAAGAGCGCCATCGCTGTCCAAGGTGATCTTGGCCGCCAGATCATCAAGCGTGTCGGTTGCCGAGACACTGATGTCGAGCGCGGTTTGCGCGGTGTCTTCGGTGAAAGAGCTCCCCGAAACGGTGCCAAACCGAATGCGCAAGCTCCCTTCACCCACCAGATCCTCACCGCTGGTGTAGCTTGGCAGGACAAGCGTCTGGCTTTCGGCAAGCTGCGTGACTTCGAGCGAGAAACCGCCGCTTGGCGCGGCGCCTGAGGGCACGGTGATCTGCGCAACGCTTGGATCGCCGATTGTCCCTTGCGGGGCAAGATCGCCGGTGCGGACGCGATCGCCGGTAGCGCTCGCCAGTTCGTTGAGCGTGCTGCGCAGGATTGATGCTTCCGAGATCTGGGTCAGCAAAGTGTCGTTGCGCGCCTCCAGATCTTCGCGTTGGAAGCTGTAGGAGGCCTCGGACAGGTCGTTGGCGAGCGCATTGAAATCAATGCCGCTGCCAGCGCCGAGCGCGGAGATGATAGATTGGCCGGTGTCAGACATGGTGGTTAGGACGGTCTTTCAGTTGGGGGCTTAAGCGGGAAAGTTACGCATGCGAGGCGCGCGCGTCGGGCCGACCGTCACCGTCGAAGCGAAGGTCTTCGGGCACTTCAACACGCGGGCGTTGCGGGCGCTCGCCGCGTTTGAGCGACAAGACAAAGGCGACCAGGGCGGCGATGGCGACGTAGAGCTCCTCGCGCACCATCTGGTTCACTTGTGTGGTGAAGTAGACTGAGCGTGCCAGCGCCGGATATTCAAGGATCGGCATACCGTCCTCGCCTGCTATATCGCGCATAGCCAGCGCCGTTTCCCCTCGCCCTTTGCACAGCAAAACAGGCGCAGGCGCGAGGTCGGGATCGTATGTCAGCGCAACGGCAAAATGCATCGGGTTTACGATCACGAACTGCGCCTCTTTCATCGCCTTTGCGACGCCGCCGCGCGCCAGGTCGCGCTGGCGCTGACGCCGCGCGCTCTTCATCTCGGGCGATCCTTCAGCTTGCTTGGTCTCGTCGCGCAATTCCTTGAGGCTCATCTTGAGCCGCTTGTTGCGCTGAAAACGCTGCAGCGGGTAATCGATCGCGGCGATGATCGCGAGGCCGATAACAAGGAGGAGCACCAACCCCATTCCCGCTTCCCACGCATAGGCGAGCTGCGCTTCGAGAGAGCCGCGACCAAGCCCAAGCAGTGTGGGTAGGTTTTGCGAAATCCACCAGCCCGCAAGGCTCCCCATAAGTACGAGTTTGAGGATCGACTTGCCCAGTTCGATCAGCCCTTGCGTGCCGAAAATCCGCTTCAGCCCCGACAGCGGATTGATCTTCGAACCCTTGAAGCCGATCGCCCCAGGATTGAACGGCGCGCCTTCGCCCAGCAGCAATTGCGAGATCAGCGTGGCGATGATCACCGTGCACCCTATCGTGAAGATGGGCGGCAGAACCGCCCCCGCCGCGTGACCAAAGATCGCGCCAGGATCGGCTCGCTCAAGCGCGGCGGCGTCGAAGCGGAAGCTGCTGAACGCGACCTTCTCCAACCCGCCGAAAAGCCACGGTCCCACAAAGCTCAGCGTGGCCACGCCGGTTGCAACCGCCGCTGCGGTCGCCAGCTCCTTTGAACGCAGGACATCGCCCTTCTTGGCCGCGTCCTGCTTCTTCTTCTCGGTCGCCTCAAAATTCTTCTCGTTGGCGTCGTCGCTCATCCCAGCGCGCCTCCCGTCTCAACCACGAATGAAGCCTGGTTTAGCGTCGCTTCGAGCAGACGCACAAATTGCTCCAGAAGGATCGGCAGGGCGATGATCAGCGCTGTAATACCCGCCAGCGTCCCCGCCGGAAGGCCAAGCGCAAACAGATTGAGCGCCGGAGCGGAACGCGCGATCACCCCGGTCACAAGCTGCACCATCAGCAGCACCAGAACCACCGGCAAAGCAATAGCGGCGGCGGTGGCAAGACCGTAGCCCATAAAGACAAGGATGCTTTGAGCCGCCTCAGGCCCGAACGCAAAGGAGCCGGCCGGCAGGATGCGATAACTTTCGATCAACAGCTCAAACCACAAAAGATGGCCGCCGATTGCGTAGAACAGCAAGGTTAGGAGCAGCCCAAAATAGGTACCCAACGCGCCCGATTGCGCGCCGCTTGCCGGATCAATCGACGTGGCGATGGCAAGGCCCATCGTACCTGAAATCTGCTCAGCCGCGATCAGGGGAACCGCAAAGGCCACCTGCAGCACAAAACCAAGCGCAGCGCCAATGACGACCTCTTGCACGAGCGCCAGGACGGCGAGAAAGCTCATCATTTCCGGTGTTTGAACCGGGGGCACCCAGATCGCGACAAACACCGCAAAGGCAAGCGCCAGCAGCGCGCGCAACGCCGGTGGGACCGCTAGGACGCCGACCATAGGCGCCGCCAGCAAAGCCGCGCCACAGCGCACCGAGAGGAACAGCAATTGCCACAATTGCTCGTCCAGGGGGCCAAAGCCGAGATCAAGGACATTCACCGCCGTGTCCCGCTGCTTAAGCCGCGATCGCGGCGACTTGCGCGAAGATCTCGCGCAGAAAATCGCCCAGCAGCGCCATCATCGTGCCGCCCAACAAGACAAAGACCAAGGCCACAATCGCCAGCTTTGGCACAAAGGTCAGGGTCTGTTCGTTGACCGAGGTCGCGGCCTGGATAATGCCGACCAACAGGCCGACAAGCAGCGCGGCGACCAGGACAGGCCCCACAATCAGCGCGGTAACCCACAGCGTCTGATCCGCTAACGCCAAGAGCGCCGCGTCTTCCTGCAAGGCTCCGCTCGCGCTCATGAAAAGCTCATTGCGAGGCTGCCCATCAGCAGCGCCCAACCATCAACGAGCACGAACAAAAGGAGCTTGAAGGGCAGCGAGATAATCGTCGGCGAAAGCATCATCATGCCAAGGCTCATCAGCACGCTCGCAACGACAAGGTCGATTACGAGAAAGGGCAGGAAGATCATGAAGCCGATCTGGAAGGCGGTCTCCAGCTCGCTCGTGACAAAGGCGGGCAGAAGGATGGAAAACGGAATGTCGCTCTCACGTCCGAATTGGCCCGCGCCCGCTATGTCCGTAAACATCAGCAGGTTGGCCTCGCGCGTTTGGCGCACCATGAAGCTGTGAAAGGCTTCCCCCGCTTGCGCGATCGCCGCATCGGCGCTGAGCGCACCGCTGGCGTAGGGCTCAATCGCGGAAGTGTTCACGAGGTCAAGCGTCGGTCCCATGACAAACAGCGAAAGGAAGAGCGACAGGCCGATCAGAACCTGCGTCGGCGGTGAGCCTTGCAGGCCCAGCGCCTGCCGCAGGATCGAGAGCACCACCAGGATCCGCAGGAAGCTTGTCATCATCAGCACGAGCGCGGGCAAGATCGTGAGCAGCCCCATCACGATAAGAAGCTGGATCGATGTGCTCAAAGGCGCGCTGTCGCCTGGTGCACCGCCTGCGCTATCGCTGCCCAGCGCGCGTTCGATCGCGGCTCCGATCCCGGCGGGTTCTGGAGCTACAGGTGTCGCAAACGCGGCCTCGGGCGTTGCGAACATGGTTAACGCGATAAAGCCTAGCAGTCCGGTGAATAGAGGAGCGTGGCGCATCAATCGTCTGCCGCTGAGGGCGCTGGCTGCGATTCCGCTTCGCCCAGACGCACCAGTCCCTGGCGCGAACAGCCGAGCAGAATCTCGCGGTCGTGATAGCGCACCACGGCAAGTTTCATACCCGGAGCGAGCAACGTGGTCTCAACCAACTCGCAGCGGCGGCCCGAATTCTGCCCCGCCGACACCAACCGGGTCTGCAGATAGCGCGTCAGCCTCAAACTGCCCCAGATGAGCAATCCAAGAAGCGGCAAAAGCAGGGCGAGCCGGGCGAAATATTCCAGCATCATCAGGCTGGATCCTCGGATGTGTCGTCCTCTTCGTCCGTCGGAGCGATCTCAGCGAGCGCGTCGGCAAGGTCGTCGATCGCCTCGGCGGGCGATTCGGTCGGCGATTCTTCGGAAACCGCTTCTGGAGCTGGTTCCGAAGCCGTATCCGGAGCGGCTTCGGGCACCGCGTCGCTTGCCGGTTCAGCGGCGGCCGGAGTTGCGGCTTCGGGTCGATGTCGGGGCGCTTCGGGCGCAGCTTGTGCCTCGGTCGGAGCGCTCGGTGTCGGCGCCGGTGCGGTTGCGGGTGCGACGCTTGCGGCGGGCGAAGCCGGGTTGACCGTTGCGGCGGGCGCGGCGGGCATCGTCATCGCGGGCGCTTGCGGTTCCTCACCCACCAAGGTCACGATCTTGAGCGCAAACTTCCCATCCTGCGCAACCACTTCACCTTGCGCGATAACTTTGCCGTTGGCGGTGATATCGAGCAGCTCATCGGTCATCCGGTTCAGCGCCACGACGCTACCCTGGCCCAGCGCAAGAACATCGCGCAAAGGCATATCCGCGCGGCCCAGCTCAACCGAGAGACGCACAGCGACATCGCCAAAGCGATGGAGCGCGGGACTGAAATCGGTCATGCAGGGGCTCCTTCGCTTAGTGTCTGGCCCTCGCTTAGACCGCCGTGTTCGGACGCGTCCGGCGCGCTCGTGACGGAGGTCAGTCGCAAGGCCATGCGGTCTTCCATGGTGCCAAGATTTCCGCACGCAACGAGCTGCGAGCCGATCCGCAGGGGTATGTCGCGCGCCAGCGCAAGCGGGATGCGATCACCCGGCGCCAATTGGTCAAGCTGACTCAGCGAGAGTTCAAATTCCGCCAGAACCGCTTCGAGCGATAACGGCACCGCGCCAAAGGCCTCACGGTGAGGATCGGCCTCACCATCGCTCGCGCCCGCCGTAGCGTCGGACGCGCCGAGACCCGGCAGCAGGCTGTCGAGGTGTTCAGCGGGCATCGCGACAAGAGCGCTCCAGCTGATCCCATCGACCGCAGTCAGCTCGAGCGTGAGCAGGACGCAGTCGGCCAAGGGAGCAAAGGGCTTGAGCCGCGAGGCGCTTTCACTGCGGACAATAACATCGCCGTCGGCTGCGCCAACCGTGCCGCCTGCGGCGCTGACACGGGCGATCGCCTGAGCGATGGTGCGCGCGGACTGTTCGACCATTAGGGCGGCGGAACGCGGCAAAGTCGCCACCGGTTCCACCGGGGGCTCTCCGGTGCCGCCAAAGCTGCGTTCGGTGAGCGCGATCGCGGTTTCGACGGTAAAACTCAAAAGCAGCGTCTGCCCATCACGCCCGCAGCGCAACAGGCTGTTTGCCGCGACCGGCCCGATGCGCTCAAACACCGCTTCGCCGCGCAGGGCTTCGGGTTCAGAGATGCGCGCTTCCAGCTTGGTGCCCGACAAAAGGTCTGTCATATCCTGCGCCATTTCGCGGGCAAGATCGCGGCGCCAGGCGGCGAGATGCTCGGAGCGTTCCTCAGGCCTTGGGCCGCGTTCGGTCAGTTCGCGGCAATGCTGCGCGAGCGGACGCGCAGGGGTAAAGATGTGAGCCAGGTTCATTGCACGAGAAACCCTTTAAAGTGGACCGCGTCGACACCGCCAAAGCCCTCATTTTCCTCGAGCACTTTGTTGATCGCCTTAGTCAGCCGATCGGTCAGACGCTCGCGCCCCTCAGGATCGAACACATCGGCTTCCGGCGTCGCTGAGAGTTGCACCAGCACCGCCGACCGGATGGCAAGCTCATGGTTTTTGACCCAGCCCAGCACCCGGCCATCGCGCTGGGTCGAAACCGCCAGCTCAACCTGGATCAGCGCGGGTGAATCCGACAAGTTGGAGGTAAAGCTCTCGGCAAAGCTGTAATAGGCGGTGCGATATTCGCTGCCGCCTTCACCATAGACCGGCGCGCCTTCGTCCTTTTTCTTGCCCGGCATGGCATAGGGGTCGCTGTCGCCTTTGCGCACAAGTTTAGGCAGGTCGGGTCCGCTCTCGCCAGCGCCGCCGATCAAACCGGCGGCAAAGGCGCCGTAAGCTCCGCCAGCCCCCATGCCGAGTAGCAAGACACCGCCGATCAGCATTTTCATCATGCCGCCGCTCGACTTTGTGTCTTCAGATTTGTCGGCGTCCTTGGCCATGACGGATCAACTCCTGCTCGCGTGCGCTGGTGAACGGTCAGGCGAACACCGCCCCTCCTTGCGCATCGCCGACAGGAGAGCCGCTGGAATCACCCGAAACCGCAGCGGCCTGGTTGGAGCCGCCATCGCTCTCTTCACCCGAATATGGTTGAGCTGAACCTTGAGAGCCCCCTGTGGAAGACCCGTAGCGCTGATCCGAACCGCCGCCAGCGGCGCCGAATCCGGCGCTGTTCTGGAACGCACCCGATTGCGAATTCTGGTCACCTCCGCGCTGGGATGATGCCCCCTGAGAACCGGCTTGCGAACCGCTGTTTTGCGAGAAACCGCTTTGCGCAAAGCCGCTTTCGCTGGCCGCAGCAACGCCGCGTTCTAGCAGAGCCGCCTGCACGGCCGGCACAAATCCTGGATCGCGCGCGCTCAGAGTGGCGCGCCAGTCGTTCACCGCACCCGAGACGCCCGGCTCAATCCGCATCGCGACGGTCCCGAAATCCGCGTGCCGCAGCGTAAGCTCGGGCCGCAAGCCACGGCCCGCTTCCCGCGCTTCGGCGACTTGGCTCGTCACCTGCTCAAGGATCGCCGCAGTGGCCGCGCCTGGATTGGTCACAGAAGCAGCTGTCGCCGCCGTTTGCGCCACGTTTAGCGCTGCTGGCGCGGAGGCGATCAGCGAGACGGAGACAGGAGCGGTGGGTTGAGCGCTCGCCGAGAGTGTGGCTATCGGACCGGGTGCAGGCTCCGCTATCGGCGCGGATGAAAGCGCGGGCTCTGGCTGAGCAAGGGGCACAGAGGGAAGCGCGGGGGACGGCACGGCCGACGCTGGTGCGACGCCCACGGGCGCAAGCGCGTTGTATTTGGCTTTGTCTGGAGCGGTAGCGAGAGCGAGCGTCTTTGCCGATTGGGACGAGGGTGCGACCGTCCCAGCCTGCGCCTCCACAGCCGCAGTAAGACTTGCCGCTAAAGCGGACGGGGCTGTTGCGCCGCTCTGGACACGAGTCGGCGCTGGCAGCGTCGCGAGCGCGGTTGGCGAGTTGTTCAGAGCGCCGTTGGCAAGGTCCGCTTTTGCGCTCGCCTTCGTCTCACCGCTCGTGCCTGTCGGCGCCGAAATCTCGGGCGATGACGCTCGCACCGGAGTTGCGACCAAAGCGGGCCGCTTGTCCGCAGCTATATCGCGCGTTGACGCAACCGCGCTCGAAACCGCGGTGAGCGATGGTTGTACCCTTTGTTCATCAAAGGCGGGAATGGTCTCAGCCTTGACCTGCCCGGCTAGGACTGGTGGTGCGAGCGTTGCCGGGTTCACCGGCTCGGCAGTGGCCGACGCCAAAATCGCTGGCCCGGCGGGTAGTCCGGCGGATGTCTGCGGCGTTGGCGGCAAGACGCCGTCGGATGAAGCGGCGGGTTGACGAGCGGGTGCGGCCGTCTGCTTGGCCGGAAGAGGCTCCGCATCGGATTGAACAGCGGGGTAGCCCGTGGGCGCTGGAAGGACCGGAGCGGCTTCGAGCCCACCAGCCCGCGCTGTCGTGGCCAAAGCGCTGGACTCCGCAATAGCGGCGCTCTGAGAGGCTGACACCACCGCGCTCGGAACCGGCGATGCGGCCACAGCCGGTTTTCCAGCAACCACGGAGCCCAGAGTCCAGGCGGACGGCGCCGCTTCACCGTCGATCGGTGTGCGGGTTTGAACAGCCCTCGGGACCGCCTCAACCTCCAAACGTTCCTGGCTGCGCGCGCGCGCGACCGCCGCCGGAAGCGCGAGGCCGACTTCACCGGCACGAGTCGGGTCTGCCTTCACCGCTTCCTGCCCGGGATGCTCCGCCGCCAGCCGAGGCTCATCGAACACGGCGGAAGGCGTCCTTGTCGCGGTCGCGCTCGGCTTGGCGAGCGGTGCCTCGCTGATCTCGTCACCTAAGGCGAATCGGGCCTCGGAGGGAGCCGGGTCCGGGGTCAAAGGCGTTCGCGCCTCCACCCTCTCATACGGACCTTCCGTCAGGGCCTCGGGCGTTATCGGCGACTGGGGATCGACGAGACCGAACGCCGCTGGCCCCTCTGATGGCGTTGACACTGGGCTCGCCGCGATCCGCTTTGGAACGCTGGTTTCGGGCGTCGGCGTCTTCGCTCCTGAGGGCGCAAGCGGGAGCTTGCTGGTGGGTTGCTCGCCCGCTTCAGGCAGGGCGTCCGAAAGCGCAGCGCGCACGGTCAGGACCGCGATATCCGGATCGCCCATACCAAGGCTGGGCTTGGAGATAGTGGCTCGAAACTCGGTCGAAGCCGGCGCGGCCTCACCCGCTTGCTCAGCCGAAGTCGGGGCGGTGAAAAGAGCCGCGCTACCAAGCTTGGAAAGCTCGCTCGAAGACAACAGCGCTGACGCGTCGAGCGACGCTTGCCCCGATCTGGGCAGCGTGTCGGGAACCCGCACCGTGCCGGAGAGCGCATCAGATGCCTCCAGGATCCGCTGATCAACCGTCCCTGCAATCGCATCGGAGGCAAACTTAGGCAGAGACTGATCCTTCAAGGCGGACCGCGCCACGGGCCGGGTTTCGTTTTGGGCGCCCGCCCCTGCTTTGTCGGACGTCTCTTCACGAGGCGAGGCTGGCGGCAAAAGGTCGCCCGCTTGTGGCAAGACTTTGCCGGTGGCTTGCGGCCCCTCGGCCTGTTCGCCGATCGGTTGCAACGACAGAGCCAGCGATTGGGCGCCCGTAGGCGCGAGTGTCTCGTCGGGGGTTGAGGGCGCTGACGGGATGGCGATATCCGAAGGAGAAGGCCTGGTGATTGCGGTCAGATCACCCTGACCGAGTGCCTTAGAAGACTGAGTAGAATAGGTTTTTACCTGGGCTTCGCTTGCCACAAGCCGTTGCGCAAATCCGTCTGAGGCGAGCGTCTGTTCCCCCGCTTCCTCCGAAGCGACCAGCGTGTTTTCGGATGTTGGGGGCTGGGATACGGCTCCGCTCGTAAGGTTGTTCGTCAGGATCGGCTGGGGCGCGGGAAAGATCATTGAGCGGTCCTTGCATGGCCATTTTCGGCACTGGGCGGGTCTGGTTCATTGCTTTGCACATCGCGTGCCAAGCGGCGGGGGTCGGCGAACGCGCGGCCTGTGTGCGGCTCTTCGAGGCGGCGTTCCTTGGCGTCCTGATACGCGGCTCGCGCCTCTTCGAGACGTTCGGACTGGCGGCGCGCCTTCGTCTGGGCCTGGCCAAGAGCCTCGACATGCCAAGTCGCTTGTTGCGAGGCGTCGGCCCGGGCCTGCTCGGCGTCGTGCGCAAGGCTTCCCAAGGCGGCGGCAAAGCGCCCGGTCTGCGCCAGCGCCTCGCCATCGTTGGCCTGCGACCGGCCACCATAGGCCCTAACAAGGTCGCGACTTCGTTCGGCAAGGGTTTGGCTGCGCGCCTCTTCGGCCAGCGCGTTGGCAAGCGAGAGCATCGCCGCGCGATGGCTGACTTCGGCCAACAAGGTCTGGCGCCGCGCAAGCGACAAACGGCGCGCCTCGCGCTTCACAGCAGCGCGGCCAATTGTTCAAGGCTGGCGTCGAGCGCCACGCCCTCCCCGCGTGGCTGGCGCAGGAAGGCGTCGATCCTCTGCGAGGCTTCAAGCGCGCTGTCGAGCACGGGGTCCGAGCCCGCGCGATAGGCCCCCATCAGCACCAGATCGCGGTTCTCTTCGCGGGCGGCGATCAGCGCGCGCAGCTGACGCGCGGCCTCGAGCCTTTCCGGGGTCACCAGATCGTCCATCACCCGGCTAAGCGACGCGGGCACATCGATCGCCGGATAGTGGCCACGCTGCGCAAGATCGCGCGACAAGAGGATATGCCCGTCCAGGATAGCGCGCGCGGTATCGACCACGGGATCGTTCGCGTCGTCGCCATCGGCGAGCACGGTGTAAAGCCCGGTCACCGCCCCACCCGAACGCGCCGAATTGCCCGCACGCTCGACCAGCTTGGTCACCGTTGCGAGCGCGCTAGGGGGATAGCCCCGCGCTGCGCCTGGCTCCCCGAGCACTAGCGCCAACTCGCGCGCGGCGTGTGCAACCCGCGTAAGGCTGTCGAGGATCAGCAGCACGCGCTTGCCCTTGCTGCGGAAGTATTCGGCGATCGAGGTTGCGTATTGCGCCGCGCGCAGACGCAGATTGGGCGCGTGATCCGCCGGGACCGCAACCACGACCATCCGCTCTCGGCGCGTCCCGTGCATATGCCGGGCAACAAAATCCGAAACCTCGCGCGCGCGTTCTCCAATCAGCGCCACCACCGTTACATCAGCGGACGAATGCGCCGTCATGGTGTCGATCAGCACTGATTTGCCGACGCCCGACCCGGCGATCACGCCCAGACGCTGGCCCACGCCCATCGTCGCCAAGGCGTTGATCGCGCGCACCCCGCAATCGAACGGTTCGCTGACAGGCGCGCGTTCCAGCGCGCGTTCGCGTCGGCCAACAAGCTGCCAATTGCGCTTCAAGGCCAAGGGGGCTCCGCCGTCAATCGGCTCCCCAAGACCGTCAACCGCGCGGCCCAGCAACGCTTCGCCAACGCGCACCTTGCCCGGTTCACCCCGCGCGCGCACGCAGGAATCGGGGCGCAGAAGCACCGTGTCGCCAAGCAGCATCATAAGCGAATGCCCAGCGCGAAATCCGATCACCTCCGCCAGACTCTCGGACCCGTCCGCCTGCTCGATCGCGCCAAGCGAGCCAATCGACAAAGGCAGCCCCGCCACTTCGACCAGACCGCCATCGCACGCAACCACACGCCCGGTCAGGACCGGTTTGGCCTCCACCCTAGCGGCGCGCATGCGGGCCAAGTCCCTATGCAAGTCTGCAAGCATGATCGATCCGCCCGCCTAGGCGTTGAGACCCTCGACAAGCGCGCGCATCCAGTCTTGTGGACCGTCGCGCACCGCGCCCTGCGGGCCGGTCAAACGGAGGCTTCCGGGAGCGAGTTCGGGATCGTCGGCGAGAGTCCAGTCCGCCAACGCTTCGGGGGCAAGCCGCGCGCGCGTTTCGGGGTTAAGGTGCACGGTTAGCTCGCGCGGGCCCGCGCCCAACCGATTGGCCGCCGCTTCGCAGCGCCTTCCGAGCGCTTCCTGATCGATCGCATACTCACCCAGCACTTGCTTGCACAAGGTAAGGACGGTGGCGTGCAGATCCTTGGCCAGGACCTCCTTGGTCGCCGTGTCGAGCGAGCGAAAAGCTGAGCTCAGCTCGCCAAAGCGCTCTCGTTCGGCGACAAGCACCGCCTCGCCGGCGCGTGTCGCCGTGTTGTGGCCATCGGCAAAGCCGCGCGCATAGGCCTTTGCCGCCGCGTCCTCTTGTGGGGGCTGCTCCGGTCGGGTTTCAGTGGGCTTGGTCGGTTCCGCAACGGGCGCCGCGCGGGCCTCAGCCCGCGAAGGAGCAAACGGTGAGGTGTCAACAAAGCCTGATGGATCGGCCGGTTGATCGGCAACAAGCGCCGCCATCCATCCTGGTGCCGGAGCGCCTTGCTCGGCTCTATGCGCCGCCGCGCCGGCCTCAGCAATCCAGTCAGACGAACTCGCCATCGTCGCCTCCCAAGACAATCTCGCCCTGCTCGGCCAGGCTGCGCGCCAATTCTACAACCTTGCGCTGCGCGGCCTGCACATCCGCTTTTGACAGGCGTCCGCGCAGCTCGATCTCGTCGCGAATACCGTCGGCTGCGCGGCTCGACATAGCGGCAAAGAAGGGGCCGCGCTGCGGATCGGGCAGGCCCTTGAGCGCGTCGACCAACGCTTCGTTGTCGACGTCGCGGAGCAAGCGACCCATGTTCTGCGGATCGAGTTCGAGCAGCATTTCGAAGGTGAAGAGCTCTTCTTCGATACGTTCGGCCAGTGGTCCGTCGACCTGCGCGATCGCGGGCAAGACGGTGTTCCTGAGATCGCCTTCGGACAAGTTGATAAGGTTTGCCGCTTCGCGCGGGCCACCCATGGTGAGCGCGCTCGCGCCGAAGTTCGCACCGATCCGCAGCGATAGGAGACTATCAATCATACCCATCGCCTGGGTGGAAACGGCGTTCATCTTCGCAACGCGTGCAACGACGGAAGACTGAGTCGCTTCAGATAGGCCAGACAAAACTTCGGCGGCGGGTTCGGGCTCAAGCATCAGCAACAGCGCCGCGACCACTTGCGGGTGTTCATCCTCGACCAGTTTGAGGACGACCGACGGCGCGAGCCAGCGCGCCATCTCGATCGAGCGTGGACGCGCCTCGGGCTCGATACGCAGCATCATGCTCGCCGCCTTGGTCTCACCCAGCGAGCGTTCGAGCAGGCTGCGCACCCGCGCCGGACGATCGCGCGCTGGCAGGATTTCGCGCTCGGCCTCGACCGTGAAGTCGCCAAGCGCCTCGGCGATATGAGGCTGCTCGATATCGCCCAGCTCGCACATAGCCGCGCCGAGTTTCTCCAACTCGCTCGGGTCCATACGGCCCAGCAATTGCGCGGCCTCGTCATCATTGAGCAGGGACAGGAAAACCGCGGCGCGTTCCACCCGGCTCATCAGCGAAACAGGCGCCGCGTTCGGTTGCCCTTCGGTCTCAAGAACGTCCGTATCTGCCATCACGCCGCCGCCTTGTCTTGGCTTTCACCCGGGGGCTCAAGCATGCGCTGGAGCGCTTCGAGCGCGCGATCAGGCTGCTGGTTGGCAAGCGTGCGCGCCAGGCGAACTTGCTCTGGCAAATCGGCAAAGGGGTCGGCACCGCCCAGCGTCCGGCCGCCGGCCGCAACAACGCCTTGAGAGGCCTGGCCGGGCTCATCGTCGTCCCGCGCGTCTTCGGCGAGCGTCTTGCGATCGCTTTTAGCGCTTTTGTCGTTGGCAACGGCTTTTCCGGCCCTGGGCTTGGCCCCGGCGATCAGTGGGCGCACCGCAAGCAGCAGCACCATCAGCACCGCCACTAGCGCCGTGCCATAGCGCAACGCCTGCCCGAACCAGGCCTGCTCGTAAAAAGCGGGTGGATCGATTTCACGGCTTTCAAACGCGCTAACCGCGATCTTGACCATGTCCCCACGCGCGGCGTCCGCGCCGACAGCGGCGCTGACCAGCGCTTCGAGTTCCTCAGTGGTGAGCGGCGCAGCGGCGACCATGGCCTCCTGGCTGACGGCCACAGCCACAGACAGCTTGGTCAGCCCGCCGGCGCGCTTGGCGGTGACCGCGACTTCGCGGTCCAGTTCGAAATTGCGTTGCACGGCGCTTTCGGTGTCGCGGGGCGTGGGCGGATTGGTTGCCACCGCTTCGGGCGGGGCCTCGGGTTGGGGCGGTCCGCCCACCAGCTGCGCATCGGGCGGCGGTGTGTTGGCAGTCACCCCTGGAACACCACCGGGTTGGCGCGCCGCCATGCGGGTTGAATTGCGCTCGCTTTCAGAACGCACCGCGCCGTCCTTGTCATAGGTCTCGCGCGCGCTGGTCACTTCGCTCTGGTCAAGCTCGACCTGAACCTGGCTGGAGAAGTTGCCATCACCCAAAAGCGGCGTGAGCAAAGAGGCCAGCTGGCTTTGCAGCTTCGCTTCGAATTCGCGCTGCAACACCAAGCCGTCGAGATCGGCGTCGCGCGTGGAGGACAAAAGCCGCCCGTTCTGGTCCACCACGCGCACCGCGTCCGCGGTCATGCCCGGAACCGAGCCCGAGACCAGGTTTACAATCGCCTCCACCTGACGCTGGCTGAGCGAGCGCCCGCTAACAAGGCGCAGCATCACACTGGCGCTGGGCGGGTTCGAACTGCGCACAAACACCGAGCGTTCAGGCGTTGCAAGGTGAACGCGCACCGCTTCGATTCCGTCAATTTCGCGAATGGTGAGCATCAGTTCACGCTCGCGTGCGAGCCTGAGCCGCTCGCCTTCAAGCGTCCGGCTCGAGCCCAGGGGGATAGCGTCGAGCATTTCGCTTGCCCCTTGCGGGGCGGCCAAGCCAGCGTCGCTCGCCACAAGCATGCGCGCGCGGTAAACATCGTCCTCCGCTACGGTGATCGCGCCGGTCCCGTTATCGATGGCGTAGCCGATCCCGCCGGTCTCCAGCGCCTGCACCACTTTCGCGCGTTCGCCGTCGGAGAGACTGGCGTACAAAATGCGCTGGGGTGAACCGGCAATCGCGAGATAGAGCATTGCGAGCACAGCGACCGCTCCCACCCCGATCAGCGCTGGCAGCGCCCGCCGAAAAGCGGGTTGGCGAGTGAACCCGGCAAGGCGCGCCTGCCAGTCTCCCTGCGTCGGGCTCGCCGTGCTTGGATTGGTCTCGACCAGTGTCGGCTGTGCGGACACCGGCAAGCTTGCATCTGCCACCTATCAAGCCCCCATTCGCATAATTTCTTGGTACGCGTTCAAGAGCTTGTTGCGCACTTGAAGCGTGGCTTCGAACGCCACGCCGGCCTCCTGACGCGCCAGCATAACCTGCGCGATGTCGGTCACCTCACCGCGTTCGTAACCAGCCTGCATGTCGGCGGAGCGCTTTTGCACCGCGCTGACGGTCTGCAGCGCGCCTTGAAGCGTTTGCGCGAAGTCAACCGATGGCGCACCGGGGGATGAGGCAGCGATCGCGCCTCCCATGCCGATGGCGCCTCCCTCGCTGGCCGCGCGAACATTGCGCAAAACCTCGCTGCGCGACAGCAGATCCTGACGCAGCGCAAGCACTTCGGCGACGCTGTTCATGCTCGCGCTCACGCCTCACCTCCGGCAGTGAGGCCGGTTTGACCCGGCCGCTCGTCCAAAAGACCGGATTCGCGCATGGAGGCGAGGCGGTAGCGCAGAGTGCGCTCGGATATGCCAAGAGCGCGGGCCGTCCGGGCGCGGTGTCCCTCATGCGTCTCCAGCGCGGCAAGGATGGCTACCGCCTCCGACTGGAACGCGATATCCGAAAGCGACGCCTTGGCCCTCGCACCGCGCGGCGCGGGAGCCGTGGGAGCGCTTGCCGCAAGCGAGCGCACAGGCTGATCAAAGACGATATGCTCCGAACCGATCCTGGGCTCGTCTCCAGCGAGCAGGATCGCGCGACGCACAACGTTTTCCAATTCACGCACATTGCCGGGCCAAGTGTGGGTTTCAAGCAGCGCGATGGCCTGGCCCGAAAGCCAGGATGGGCCGGGTTGTTCAACCCCCTCACCCCGCTTCTGGGTCTGCGCCGGACGGCAGGCGTGGCGCAGCAGCATGCCGAAGGCGAGCGGCGCAATGTCGGCCGGGCGATCGCGCAAGGCGGCAATCTCAAGCGGAAAGACGTTAAGACGATAGAGCAAGTCTTCGCGGAACCGGCCCGCTTCGACCTCGCTGATAAGCTGACGGTTTGTGGCCGCGATGACACGCACGTCAACATCGATCGGCGTGGTCGCGCCTAGCGGCAGAACCTCGCCTTCCTGAAGCGCGCGCAAAAGCTTGGCCTGCAACGGCAACGGCAACTCGCCGATCTCATCAAGCAGCAGCGTCCCGCCATCGGCCGCCTTGAAAAGGCCCTCGCGCGCTTCCCCCGCGCCGGTAAAGGCGCCCTTGCGGTGGCCAAAGAGCAGGCCTTCGAGCATGGTTTCGGGCATCGCGGCGCAGTTAACCGCCACAAACGGACCCTCCGCGCGGCGCGAGCGCCGGTGGACAAACCGCGCGAGCACTTCCTTGCCGGTGCCCGTTGGTCCTTCGAGCAGAACCGGAATTTCAGCCCCGGCGATTCGCTCGGCCAGTGTCAGCAGCGCAAGACTGACCGGATCGCGGGCGATCGGCCAGCCGCCTGCGTTCTTTCTCCCGCCACCAAAGGATGCAATGGCGGTCAGGGCTGCGTGTGCCGGTTCCAGCGTCGCAGAGGTGTAGGTCAGCGCCACGCGCGCCTCCCCGAGAAGCGTCAGCGACGCGCAACCGCCATGGCGTAGGTCCAGTTCCAGCCGGTCTTCAGGGCGACAACCCGGTGGGTTTTCAAACGCGCCATACTCTCCGATGGAGAGCCGGGCGCGCTGCCATTGGGTACCAAGCAGCGGCAGAACCGGGTCGAGCAGACTGGCGTGGCGCTGAAACAGATCGGCTTCGGTTTCACCAAACCCCGCCTCTGGATTAGGGCCCTCGGCGGCCCGAGTTCGCCCCGGCGCAGCGGACACAGCGCACGGTTGACGGCGGGTCTCCGCGCTGGGCTCTGGGCGGCGCTTGGGGAGGGGCTCAGTATAGGGCTGGGGGTTGATCGGCATAAACGCAGCTATCCGTTAACTCATCTTGGGTTCGGCTCCGGACACAAGACCCAAGAGCGCAGGGACGCTGCCTCCCGAGAACGCGTGCATTCACCCCGGCAACGGCCAACAATTGCCGTGTGCGCGTGCAAAATGTCGCAAATTTAAGCCCTCGTAGAACCTCGTAAGCGGCTCATTACGTAGTGGTTTTCGAGAAGCGTTTCGGTCGCGGTGTTCGTCGCATCGCAACCGCCCACGAGAAAAACTCCCCGGGTTCCCACTCGCCCGCACGTGCATGGCAGCGAGAGCAGGGCTCGCGGCGGGGGCGAGAGCGGGCCTTGTGATTTTTTCGCTTAAAGTTTCGCCGAGCCGGTCGCTCTAAGCCTCAGCAGTTGCGGACCCCCAATCCAACAACGCCCGTATGCTGCCCCTTGACCTACCTTACACGGGAGTTTGACCCTATGTCTGTTATCAACACAAACGTATCCGCGCTGCGGGCTCAGGCCGCAAGCACGCAAGCGAACGAAAAGCTGCAGAGCGCGTTTGAGCGTCTTTCGACGGGCAACCGCATCAACTCGGCCGCTGACGACGCCGCCGGCCTTTCGATCGCGACCGGCTTCACCTCCGACATTCGCGGCATTAACCAGGGCATCCGGAACGCCAACGATGGCATCGCTCTGGCGCAGACCGCGGAAGGCGCCTTGGAGGAAGTGACCAACCTCCTGCAGCGTGTTCGCGAACTGGCTGTCCAATCGCAGAACGGCACGCTCGACGACACCGACCGCGGCTTCCTCGACACCGAAGTCACCGAACTCGCCGCGCAGATCGACGACATTCTGACCAACACCGAATTCAACGGCATCGCTGTCTTCGGAACCGGCGGTTCGGACGTGTCGGTCAACATCCAGCTCGACGCGACCCGTTCGGTCACGATCACGAGCACCGCGATCGACACGACCAACCTCGACGCCGCCGGCCTTGACGTCAGTTCTTCGACCAACGCCGCGACCGCGATCACCAATGTCGACAACGGTCTTCAGGCGGTGAACACAACGCGTTCGTCGCTGGGTGCGGGGCAGAACCGTCTGCAAGCTGCGATCAACAACCTGACGACGACGTCGACCAACCTGGCTGACGCCCGCTCGCGAATTGAAGACGCAGACTTCGGCGCGGAATCCACCGCGCTTTCCAAGGCCCAGATCCTTGGGCAGGCCTCGACCGCGATCCTGGCTCAGGCCAACCAGTCGCAACAGAACGTGTTGTCGCTGCTCCGATAAGATCAGCGTCAAGACCAAGCTCCCGCTGGGGGCGGTAGGGAAGCCCGGGACCTTCAAGGTTCCGGGCTTTTCCGTGGTTGGAGGTGAGTTCGCGTGTCAAGAGCACGCTCCCCGGCGCTTCGATAGGATGGCTGAAAGCGAGCGGGCGCCTAGGCTGCGGCGACCGCCTGTGTCTCAAGAGCCGGCGCGGCAAGTCCGAGAGAGACGACCTCAGAGCCCCTGGCTCTCAAAGGCCGAAAGACAATTTCGATCATCTGCGCTTCCTGCACGATCTCGGTCACGAGCGGCGGTATCACGAGGCTCGCCTCGTCGCTCTCGCAGGCCAGAATCGAAGGCGCGATCTCGCGCATACCGTCAAACATGGCTTCCACCGGTTCCGGCGCACGGCCCGTCCAACCTTTCAGCGAAGCGACGGCAGAGCGCGCGATCGATCCTATCTCGATCAGTTCGAATTGCGCGCCAAGCTTAAGCGCGATGCCCTTGCCACGGCTGGGAAGCGGAAGCCTTACGACGTAGAACCCTTCATAGGTCGTGTTCGCGGCGACCCGCTGAACACTGGCGTCATGGGCGTCGAAGTGGATCGCGTCGAGCTCGATCGCGGAGCCCATCGTGTCGGCGTAGGTGAGGCCCAGCCGGCGCACGGTCTGCACCAAAAGCGAAAGCCGCGCCTCGACCGGCTCGTTGGCCAGCTCAGCGGGCAGATACATCCGCTCTACCCCTTTGAGGTAGAACAGTCCCCGCCGGCGCAGGCCATCGCGCGCGGAATCGTTGTCGAACAGCGCGACCATATGCTCCGCGCCAAAGTTGAAGTCGTGCTCAAAGCGACCCAGGATCTCCAACTCAACCGGAAGCGGGAGGAACATCAGACGAGTCATCGCGCTAGCCGCCGCCTCGCGCCACGCGCGGCGTGTGTGCGCCGGTTCGGTCTGACGCGCGATGGGCACCGCCTGCCGAGCCGCTTCGGCGAAGGCCACACACCCCTTCTGCACAGCTTCACGCATGGCCGATTGCTTCGGGTTGACTGGGCTCACCTTATGCACCGGCAGGCCCTTTTCAGTGTAGTCGATCACCGATCCCAGATCGCACGTCGAAAGCTGCTCGATCAGCGCCGAATTGCGCGTAAGGCCCAGCACCATGGTCGAACCGAATTCGCGCGCGTCGATCAGACCTTTTTTGTCGAGACCGGTCACGGTCATCTCGCGCAGCAGCATGTAACGTCCCGCGACGTGGCAATCAAAGGCCTCCACCAGCATCGCGTCAATCGCGTTCTGCGTGGATCCGTCATAGCCCAGATCGATCAGCATCAGCGTATCGCCGGGCTGCGGATCGCACTCGGCGCGGATATGGGCGATGAGGCGGTCCGCCAAAGCGCGGGCTCGGCGCCTCGTGATCTTTTCGCGCTTGCCTGATCGCAGCTCAGCAAACACCGCGTCCTGAGCCTCCGCAATGGCGTCATCGCTTTTGGGATCGCCAACGATGCGGTCAACCTCGTCTTCAGTGAACAGCATTTGCCGCGCGAAGCGAGCCGGATCGACCCCGCGATACAGCGCGCTGTGCCGCCGATAGTTCGCGCGCGAGGCGAGCGAGGCGCCGATGGAAACCACGCGGCTGATCCCGATCCGCGCCGCGCTTTCGACCTCGCCGCCCGCGCAGTGAACGAGGTGCGGCAAATGCGCGTCGCGAAGCATGAAAAGCCAGTGCACCTGGCCCCCGCGCTGCGCTTCAATCTTGTCAGCCTCTTCGCGCAGCCAGCGATCAAAGGCGTAGTAGATCGGTCCCAGCGCGCAGAAGCCGACCGAACGCGCGGGATCGGCAATGCATGGTTCGCGCGCAGCGAGGAGCGCGCGATGGGGCTGAAGTCCTTCGACACCGCGCTTCTCAAGATCCAGCAATTCGCGGCAGGCCCGCTCCAGCCGCAAACGCCGCTGCGCGGTCTCGGAGAATTGGGCAAGATGCAGCGCGGGTATTCCAGCGGCGCGCGCGCCTTCGAAGTCCGCTCGGCGATTGTCGCCGATATGGAGAAAGTCGTTCGGGTGGCATTTCATCGTCTTGACCACGCGCTCAAGCAGCCCTTGGCTTTTGGAGAGTCCCGCTTCGCACGAGGCAAAGATGCGGTCGATCATTCCTGCGACCTCAGCGCCAGCCACCCGCTCGATCAGGGCGCCAAGCTGCTCAGCGGTCAGAAACGTGTCCGAGACAACGATCACGCGCATCCCCATAGCTTTAGCCTTGCGCATCAATTCCACCGTCGGCGCGAACGCAAAACACGTCTGCGCTTCAACCTCCAACTCCTCGTCCACCGCAACGGCGATCGCCTCTGAGGAGGCTCCGGGCATGGCCTGGGCGTAAATCTCGGTGAGGCTCACTTCGACGCGATCCTGCAGCGCGCGCGCGGTTTGGCGAGCGTTGGTCTGCGCCATGACCCGCTGACCATAAGAGACCGAGCCAAGCCCCGCGAACACGTCGGTGGGCCCATGGCAATCGCGCCATAAAAGTGTGTCGAAGCAGTCGAGCGAGAGCACGCTCACCCCCGGATCTGTTCTTTCCAACGCTTCCGGCAGATCAGCGGGGAGGATCGTATCGTGCATCTTGGCTCTCCGAGTTAGGTCCAGCCGGGAGCTAAAGAAGCGTGGTTTACGCACTTTAAGCGGGGGCCCTGTGGGTTTCCCGTAGAGCCTTTGGGGGCGCTGCCTTGCTATTGGGGTGGGATTGCGTGTGGGCGGCGAGGCCACCCCTTCTCGCACGCGGCGCAAACGCGAGCCTGACGCGTAGCCAGCCGCAGCGTCATGCACGGCGCTACGGACCCTCACCTAGTCACCAACCCTAGGGCTTAAGGTTAACAGATGAAAACCATGCCCCCCTAACTCCGCTTCAGAACAAGAACCGAGCCGCCCGATCATGGCGCCAGCGGGATAAGTCTATATGCGCATTCTGTTTTATCTGCCCGTGATCACGCCCTGGTGGTTTGCCAAGATCGTCAAGCCGCTGATCGCGACCCTTGCGGCGGACAATGAGATCCATGTTCTGGCGCCGCCGCCATGGCGCAACACCGGCATCGGACCCGATGAGATCAAGCTGTGCGCCGACTTGCCGGACATTTGCTGGCATATTGTCAACGATCAGGGCCACCCCTCGATGCGCACGACGCCGGTCGAGCGTGATGGAATCGTGGCCTTCGTCCAGTCGCTTGCGCCGGACTATGTGGTGTGCCGCTCGGCCGATTTTGAAACGGTGAAAGCCTTTCCGGGAATTGTCCGCCACATCACCGAAGGCGCCGCCGATCCCTTGAGGCTTGGCCCAGACAGCTTTCATTTCACTCAATGCCCGTTTGATCACGGCGTCTTGCCCGATCTTAACCCCGATCAGATCGCCAAACTCGATCGCCTGATCGCACCGTTCTGGAAGCGTATGGTCCAATCGCAGCGGCTGGCCGATGTGCAGCAGGACTATGTCAACGAATGGGCCGATCTGCCAACCGATCGACCGATTGTGTTCCTGCCGCTCGAATACGAGCACGAGGAAAACTTTTACACGATGCACCGCGTCGGCGCGACGCCGAACGCGCAGCTGCTCCAAGACCTAGCCGAGCGGCTAGGCGACCGGGTGTTCCTAGCGCTCACGAACCATCCGCTGAACGAGCAATATCTCGACAACACAGCGGTCTCCAAAGTGGTCCGCGCAAACGCGTCGCGCATGCGGCTGTTGCCGGGCAAGACCCCGATCGGCACGCGCACGTCGCACTATCTTATGGAAGAAGCGGACGGCGTTATTCTGGGCGATTCCAAGGTCTACGCGATGGCGGGCTTTCACGGCACCGCGACGCTGAGGCTTTCGCGGTTTGAGACGGGCGCATGGATGAACGCCCATGACGAACTTGATCCGTTTCTCGAGGCGCTGGCCAGCGGGTCTTGCGGAGCCCCCGAGCCCGGCGCTGCACGCACCTGGTTCGCGTTTCACACCGCCAACAATCTCAATTGCCCCCGCAACCCCGATCTTACAGCAAACGATGTGCTGCACCGCCTCGAAAAGCCATGCGATCCGGATCGTTGGGAGGCCAACTTTGCCTATTTTGCCGCGGACTGGGCCCAGGCCGCGTAATGAACGCCATCACCGTCCTTTCCGCTGCGCCGCACGATCTCATCGACGCCTGGTTTGGGAGCGTGATCGCCCAAGAGCGCGACGCGCTGTCGCGCTTTCTCGACACTGATCAGAACGGTGTGTCGGCCACGATCACGCTGCTCGCCGCGCAAACACGGCCTGTTATCTTCACCGGCATCGGCAAATCGGGGCACATTGCGGCCAAGCTCGCGGCGACCTTTTCGAGCCTTGGCACCGCCGCCGTTTTCGTCAACGCAGCCGAGGCGGCGCATGGCGATCTGGGCGCGGTGGAACCTGGCAGCGCGGTGATCGCGCTCTCCAACAGCGGATCGACCGAGGAGATTGTTCGCACGCTGCCGCTGCTCAAGGCGCGCGACTGCACGCTCATCGCGATCGTCGGGCGCGCAGGCTCGCCGCTCGCCAGGGCGGCCGACCACCGCATCCTCGCCGAAATCGAACAGGAGGCCGACCATATCGGCATGGCCCCCACGTCCAGCACGACGTTGCATCTCGCCATTGGCGACGCGTTGGCGGTGGCGGTAAGCCGGATGCGCGGTTTCACCCGCGAGGATTTCCTACGCCACCACCCCGCCGGGCTGCTCGGCCGCCGAATGATTCCGGTCGCAAGCCTGATGCGACAAGGCGCCGACTTGCCCAGCGTTACCACATCCACCGATCTGCTCGATCTGCTCGCGGTCATGTCAGCAAAGCGGATGGGAGCCGCCTGTGTGATCGATCGGAACGACGCTCTGCTGGGACTTGTCGTGGATGGCGATGTGCGGCGTCACTTGCAGTCCGGGCCCAAACTGGCCGGCGTCACTGCGGGCGAGCTGATGCAGACCAACCCTCAGACCATCGGCCCTGACGCGACATTGGGTGATGTTCTCGCGATGCGTCAGGACGCCGAACTTGACTGGCTGGTCCTCCCCGTCATCGATCAGGCCGGGCGCTTGCTCGGCATGCTGCACACCAACGATCTTTACGGATAACATGAACATCGTCGCCTTCATCCCGGCCAAGGGCAACAGCAAACGTGTGCCACAGAAGAACCTCGCGATTCTTGATGGCGAACACCTCTTCAAACGCAAGCTGCGTCAGGCGCTGGACTGCCCGGCGATCACCGAAGTGTGTCTCGACACCGATTGCCAAGAGATCGCCACGCGCGCCAGCGACCTGCCGGTTACCTGGCTCAGACGCCCGGACGCGCTCGCCTCCAACGCCACCGATGGGCACGCCATGTTCGCGTGGGAGTGCGGCCAACGCCCCGATGCGGATATCTGGGTTCAGGCGCTGTGCACCGCGCCCTTTGTCACCGCGGCCACCCTCACCCGCGCCATCGACGCGTTGCTCGCCACTCCAGAGGCGGACAGCCTTGTGGGGGTGAGCCGGGCAAAGCAATATTGCTGGGACACGGACACGCCCGCCTATGGCGCTGGCCCCATTCCGAACAGCGTCGATCTGCCCGAAACCGTGATCGAGGCGATGAGCCTTTACATTGTGCGCAGACCTGCGACGGGTGAGCTGCCCATCCGCCGCTTTGGCGCACGGCCCCTGCTGTTTGACCTTGATCCAATCGAGCAAATCGACGTTAACACCAAGGCTGATCTGGCGCTCGCCGAAACGCTTGCGACGGGGCACAGAGCGCGAGAGGCGACCCGCTTTCGCGCGATCGCGCCGCACCTTTCGTCCACGGTCCTGGCCGACATCGGCAAAGAGCTTGGGATCAACGCGGTGCTGCCGCCTCACATTCGCCCAACCACAGGCGGGCGGCTGCTGGGCCGCGCCAAGACACTCGAGATTGCGGCGATCGCAGCGGGCGATAGTGAGGATGCTTGGAAAGGGATTTACGGCGCGCTCCAGTCCTATGATTTTGTCCGGACAGGCGATGTCATTATGGTCGCCAACGAAGCGCCGACCCGCGCCTACTTTGGCGATCTGAACGCTAATCTGGCAATCCGGTCCGGCGCGGTCGGCGCGGTGATCGACGGGGTGACGCGCGACACGGCGGATGTGCGCGCGCTCGGCTTTCCCGTCTACGCGCACGCCAGCCACGCCAACGATATCAAGTTCGAAGGCACTCTGAAGACCATGAACCAGCCGATCGCCATGGGCGGCGTTCCGGTGTGCAACGAGGATGTTGTGTTCGCTGATGAAGATGGCGTGGTCGTGATCCCGCGTGCGCGCTGGGCTGAGGTCGAGCAGGCCGCTTGGGATGTGATCGAGAACGAGGCGCGCATCCGCGTGAGCGCGGCGCGCGGCGTCGATGTGAACGACATCCTCGCCCAGTTTGGTTCCTTTTAAGGAGAAGTGCGATGAAGCGGATTTCGATAGGATCGCTCAAGCTTGCCAACGACCGGCCCTTTGCGCTGATAGCGGGACCGTGCGCGATGGAAAGCCGTGCGCACGCCTTGGAGATGGCGAGCGCGCTGCGCGAAATGTGCGCGAATCTGGGCGTCGGGCTGATCTACAAGTCGTCCTTCGATAAGGGCAACCGGACCTCAATTGACTCGCCGCGCGGGGTGGGCCTGGCCAAGGCGTTGGATGTGTTTGCCGAAATTCGCGAGACACTGGACTGCCCGGTGATCACAGACGTGCACGAGGCCTCGCAATGCGCGCCGGTCGCCAAGGCGGTCGATGCGCTCCAAATCCCGGCCTTCTTGTGCCGACAGACCGATCTGCTGCTCGCCGCAGGTCGGACCGGGCGCGCGATCAACGTCAAAAAGGGCCAGTTCCTTGCACCTTGGGATATGCGCAACGTCGCTGCCAAGATTGCCAGCACTGGCAACGAACGCGTGATGCTGTGCGAACGCGGCACCAGCTTTGGCTATAACACGCTGGTCAACGACATGCGCAGCGTACCGATTATGGCGGAAACCGGCTATCCGATCGTGTTCGACGCAACCCATTCGGTGCAACAGCCTGGCGGGCAAGGAACGCGTTCCGGGGGGCGGCGCGAATATGTGCCAACGCTGGCGCGCGCGGCGGTGGCGGTGGGCGTGGCAGCGGTGTTTATCGAAACCCATGAGGAACCCGAGCGCGCGCCAAGCGACGGGCCTAACATGGTGCCGCTCAAGGAGATGCCGGCGCTGCTGACGACGCTCAAAGAGTTTGACGCGGTGGCGAAGCGGCCGCGTTATCCGGCCAGCGTAGAAGCGGCCTGATCCCAGATTTCGTCGCTGTGCGCGAGAAGGATCGCGCCGCTAGGGTCTGTTGGACAATACCGCGCACCGTCGAGCCGCGCCGCCTTTCCACCCGCCTCTTCGAGGATCAAAACCCCGGGAGCGTGATCCCAGACCAGCGTGCGCCAATACAGGGCGAAGTCACAGACGCCTTGCGCCACTATCGGGTATTCCGCGCCCGCGCAGCGCCGGGTCGGCTGGACCTGCGCCACCCGATCAGCCAGGCGGGCCACCTGCGATTCCATCGCCGCTGGCCGCTGAAAGTGGCTGATGATGCCGGTGCAGGCTGACACATCGCACGCGCCCGCGCCGGTTGTGATCCGCTCGCCATCGATCCAAGCGCCCGCTCCGCGTTCCGCCGCGACAAGCGCACCGTTGAGCGGATTCAACACGCACGACGCCACGATCTCACCGCGCCGGATGAGCGCCGCCATAAGCGCAAACGGGCCGCGCCCCTCGGCGAAGTTGCGGGTTCCATCTATCGGATCCACGATCCAGACCTCGCCCTGGTCAAGATCGCGAAGCAGAGAAGGATCGCGTGCGCAGGCCTCTTCGCCGACAAAGCGCGCCTCGGGTCGCAGCGACTTGAGCCGCGTCGCAATGATCGCTTCGGCTTCGTGGTCAGCGATGGTGACCAGTTCACCGGGGGACTTCTCTTCCACATCGCCCTTTGCCAGGCGCTGGTATCGCGGCATCACCGCATCGGCCGCCGCTTCGGCAAGACTATCGGCCATCGCGAACGCGAGCGAGGATATCCGCCGGGTCATCTCAAGGTTGGCCTCAAGGAAAGTCCGCAGGCTTGGATGATTGGAAGGACTCGTCCGCGATACGGGTGGCCGCCCGACGCGAGGTCGGCTGGGTCCCTTCCAGCAGCAGCAGCGAAATGCGACGGTTGCGCGGGTCTTTCGGATTGGCCTCGATCAAAGGTTCGCGATCCGCCACGCCCTCGATGCGCGAAAAGCGGGTGGACGAGATGCCGTTGCGGATCAACGCCTGGCGGGTGGCCTCTGCACGCCCGGCTGAAAGCGACCAATTGTTCGCCACTACACCTGATCGCCAGGGCAGAGAATCGGTGTGCCCCCGCAGGATCAACGGCGTCGGTCCTTCGGCCAGCGTTTCGCCCATCACTTCTAGCAGTTTGCGCGCTTCGGGCGTCAGCACGGTGGTGCCCAACGCAAACATAGAAAAGTCCGCGTCATCAACCAGATCAATGCGTATGCCTTCGGGCGCGCGAAGCACGCGCACCTGCCGCGATAGACGGACCAACTCCTTACGCTTGGACAGCTTTTCCTTGATCTCCTCGCGGATCTTGCGGATTTTCTCCTGGATCGCTTCGCTCTCGCCGCGCCCACCGCCTTCCATTGGGCCGCCAGCGGCACCTCGGGGAATGGTGATCGCCTTGGTCCCGGTCTGCCCCTGCTGATTGGGATAATTGTCGGTGTCGGTGATCGACGCGCCACCCAACAGCCCGTCCGAACCCGCGCCTTGCTGGCGCATTTTGACCAGCGTCGGAGTAAAGTAGTCCGCGATCCCCTTGCGCTGGTTTTCCTCGGTCGCACCGAGCAGCCATAGCAGCAGGAAGAACGCCATCATCGCGGTCACAAAGTCGGCGTAGGCGACCTTCCACGCTCCGCCGTGATGGCCTCCTCCCTCAATCGTGATCTTCTTGACGATGATCGGCGCCAAGGGTTCGGGCGCGGCTTGGCCTTCCGCCATGGCTTAGCGACCCCGCATCTGATCAAGCAATTCGGTGAGCTTGGGCCGGTGCGCGGGCGGCAGGCCGGAGCGCGCTGCTTCGAGCACCATGGGCTGCGGATAGCCGTGGAGGCTGGCGACAATCACCTGCTTGATCGAATAATAGATTTGCCGGTCATGGGCGTTGATCTGCTTCAAGCGGCTCGCCATCGGGCCGGCGAAACCATAGGCGAGAAGCACGCCCAGAAAGGTGCCAACCAGCGCGCCGCCGATCATCTTGCCCAGGATTTCGGGCGGCTCATTGATCGAGCCCATGGTCTTGATAACACCCAGAACCGCCGCAACAATGCCGAGCGCTGGGAACGCGTCAGCCAGCGACTGGATCGCGTGCTCGGGCTCTTCCATTTCGTGCAGCTGGGTCTTGATCGCGTTGTCGATAATGTCCTCAACCGCGTGCGTGTCGAGCGTGCCAGAGGAGACCACCATGAGCGTCAACGGGTCGCAGATCAGCCCGGCAACCGTGGCGTCGCCCTGCAGGCGCGGATACTCGCTGAAGATGGTCGAGTTCGCGGGGTCGGTGACGTGGCTTTCCAGCGCCACCGCCCCTTCGGAGCGAAGCAGTTTCATGAGCTTGGATGTCAGCGCGATCGCGTCGATGTGGTCGTCATCGGTGAATTTGGGGCCTTTGAAGACCTTGCCCAAACCGCCCCCTAAAAGCTTGATCTCGTGCATCGAGTTGCCGATCAGGGTCGCGCCCAAAGCGGCCCCTCCGATCATCATGAATTCGAGCGGGAGCGCGGCGAGGATCGGCCCCATAGAGCCGCCCGCCAAAACAAACCCGCCAAAGACGAGACCGATCAGAACAACAATGCCGATGGCGGCAAACATGGCGCGACAACTCCTAAAGCGACCCGGCGCTCAAAGCGCGTTGAACAAGGTGAGGTTGGAGACGCGGGTGAAGCTGGCCTGGCTGGCCTCAAGCGCAACCTGTGTCTGTTGCAGCCGCACAATCGCGTCGCTCAGATCAGTGTCACCCAAGTCCGATTGCTGCTCCGCCACGGTCAGCGACCGGTCAAGCTGGTCGTCCTGGATCACCCCGACCCAGGCCAAGCGCGTGCCCAGCACGGTCTGATTGCGCGTGGTCGTGTCGATTGCGGCGTCGATACCCTCGAGCGCGGCCTGAGCTGCCGCCGTCGGATCAGCGACTCCCGGCTGCAGCGCAGCGCTGAGCGTCGAAAGCACAGCAAAGGCGCTGGTCGGCGTGCCACCGACGTCAAACTGAAAGAGCTGAGCGCCGGTGACGCCGCGTTCGAGTTCGGTGCCCGGCGCGACGGGTACGGTCGGGATTTCCGAATTGCCGTTATAGGTGACACTGCCATCGGCTTCGCGGACAAAAGCGGGGCCGGCCGCCGTGCCGGCAAACAGGGGCTCTCCGGTCAGCGTCTGCGCGTTGGCGCGATCGAACAGCTCTTCTTCGAGCAGCGCGATTTCCTCGGCGATCGCTGCACGGCCGCTTTCCCCGGTCGTATCGTTGGCGGCCTGGATCGCAAGCTCGCGGGCGCGCGCAAGCAGGTTGGCCACGCCCTGCGCTTCGTCACCGGCTTCGTCGAGATCGCGCGCCAGCTTGTCGGCGTTGTCTTCCTGCACTTCGGAAAGGCGCTCCGTTCGCGCCAGAGTGCGCAGGCGCGATGCTGCGGCCGGGTCTTCCGACCCGCGCGAAAGCCGCACGCCGGTTGCGATCTGCGTTTGCAGCCGTTCGAGCGAGTCGCGCAGATCGCTCATCTGGATCAGCGAGCGTTCGTAAAACGCGCCGGTTGCGTTGCTGACAAAACTCATCGGTTGTCTCCTATGCCCAGCGCCGCTCAGCGCAGCCCCAGCAGCGTGTCGAAGATTTCGGTTGCGACCTGCATCACGCGGCTGTTCGCCTCGAACGCCTGCTGTAAGCGGATGAGATTGGCGGCCTCGGTGTCGAGATCGACGCCGGTTTCGGTGAGCAAAGTGGCCTGCGCGTTCTCCGCGATCGCGGCAAGGCCCGTGCGGGTCACTTCTTGCGCGGAAATGCGGCTGGAAAGGCCGAGCAAGAGTGTATCCGTTCGTGCGATCGGCCCGTCATCGCCGCCGATTGAGGCGACAAAACTGGCGAGATTGGTGGTGTTGGTGCTGCCCGCGGGCGATCCGGCGGGAGCGGTGGCGAGCTGCGTGCCCGAAGTCAGCGCGAGTTCGATATCCGCTGCGCCGGTCCCAGTGAAGAAAGGCTGGCCGGGATTGCCATCGGCGTCCGCTCCGCTCGCCTGCGCAGCGTTAGAAAGCGCGATGATTTCAGCCGCGATCGCGTCGAGTTCGATCTGGTAATCGGCCTGCGCGTCGAGCGCGGCCGCCTGACCGGCTAGGGCGCCGCGCGCCGGGGTGACCGCGGCGCCGCCGACCGCGAAGGACACGGTGCCATCGGGCGCGGTGGTCGAGGTGATATCCGAGCTGGTCAGCCCATCGACAAGCAGCGGCCCGGCGGCCCCCGATGCGTCCGCAAGGCGCACGGTTACCGCGCCGCGACTGTCAAACTCGGTTTCAATCCCGACCTCTTGCGACAAGGCCCTGAGCGCTGCGTCCCGCGCGTCCAAAAGCGCAGCCTGCCCGGCGGTCCCATCGCGCGCGTTGGCAAGATTTTGGTTGATCCGCGCCAGTTCGGCGGCCTGCAAATTGGCTTCGTCCAGGCTGATCGCTGTCGACGCCTGCACCTGCCCTCGCGCGGTTGCCAGCGTAGAATTGGCAAATTGGAACGTGCTCGCCAGCTGGCGTCCGGTTTCCAAAGCGTTGGTCCGCAAAGCGGGTTCGAGAGGGTTGCCTTCGAGCTGGGTCAGCACCGCTTCAAACTCGACCAGCCCTTCGAACAGCGAAGATTGCTCAAGCGCCAGTTCGGTGTCGCGCAAAGCGGCCAATTCCGTGTCCGCGCGGGCCAATTCGCTAGCGCTTTGACGCGCCTGTTGCTGGACGATCGCGCTGTCGAACCGGGTGATCCCCTCGATCCGGACGCCGTTGAGAACGCCGTTGCCGCTGGCGGAAATGCCAACCAGCTCACGCGAGGAAAGCGTGCGGCGCGCGTAATCGGGGTTCGACGCGTTGGCGATGTTCTGCGACGTGACCTCAAGGCTGGCCCTTGCGGCGGCGGCCCCCGAACGGCCGATCTGAAAGAGGGATCCTGGCATAGCCTAGCCTTTATGCTCCAAGAGATGTTGGGAAAGCTGCGCTTCGATGCTCCGTGCAAACCCGAAGGCGCCACTGGCCGCGGCGATTTCGGCGAAGTGTTCGTCGCGCATCTGCGTGAACTCTTTCATCCCTCCCCCGGTCAGCGGCGTGTCCTCGGCCAAGTGCGAGGCGCGCGCGCTTTCGAGCAATTTGCGGATCATGATCGCCTCAAAACCTTGCGCCGCCTTGCGCAATTCGCGCTGCTCAGCCGTCAGCGTTTCCGCGTCGGTTTGGCCCGCGGCGGGCGAAGGGGTCACAGGAAAGATCACAGGACAATCATTTCGGCCTGCAACGCGCCGGCTTGTTTGAGGCTTTCCAGGATCACCACCAGATCCGCCGCACCCACGCCCAAGACGTTGAGCGCATCGACAATTTCCGAAAGACTCGCCGCGCCGGGCATCAGCGCGACGCGATCGGACCGCTCGCTAATCGAAATCGTGCTCGCTTCCTCGATTGCGGTCTCGCCATTGCCAAACGGCGCGGGCTGGACCACGCGCGGGGCCTCATCAATGCGGATGACAAGCTTGCCATGGCTGATCGCGGCGGGGGCTAGACGAACCGCCTGATTGATAACCACTGTGCCCGTGCGGCTGTTGACGATCACCCGCGCTGCGACTGGAGCCGGGGTTACTGGCAGCATCTCGATCGCGGCGAGCTTGGCCGCGCGCTCATCGTTGCCAAAGGGAAGCGCAAGCTCAATGCTCACCCCGTCAGCGACCCGGGCCATGCCCGGATAGCGCGCGTTGACGGCGTCGCGCACGCGCTGCGCGGTTAGGAAATCAGCCCGATGGAGATTGAATTTCAGGCTCGCCTGCTGATCAAACCCGGTCGCCACCGCGCGTTCCACCGTGGCGCCATCGGCGATGCGGCCCACGGTCGCTACGTTGACGGTGAGCTGTGAGCCATCGCGGCCTGAGACACCCAGGCCGCCCACCGCGACATTGCCCTGCGCCATGGCGTAGATTTCGCCATCGGCTCCGTAGAGAGGCGCAAGGACCAGCGCCCCTCCACGAAGCGAGCGCGCCTGACCGAGCGTCGAGACGGTGATATCGATCCGCTGTCCCGGCTTGGCAAAGGCGGGAAGTTCCGCAGTCACGATCACCGCCGCCGCGTTGCGCAGGTTCGGGTTGACGCCGGGTGGCAATTGCAGACCCAGACGCCCGGATATGCCACGCATCGCTTCGGTTACATATTGCAGGTTGTCATCGCCGGTGCCCTGCAGGCCGACCACAACACCGTACCCGGTAAGCTGGTTGGCGCGCAGCCCTTCAAACTGCCCCAGATCGCGTATGCGTTCGGCCGCCGCGCTGGCAGGCACAAGCAAAGCAAAGAGCAACAGCGCAAGCGTTACAAAGCGTCTCATCACACGGCCCCCTAGAACGGCGAAATGGCGTTGAAGAAGCGGCTGAGCCAGCCGGGACGGCTCGCCTGCTGGACCGCACCCTTGCCCGAATAGATGATCCGCGCGTTGGCGACCTGAGCGGAGGACAGCCGGTTGTCGACGTCGATATCGACCAGGCGAATGCGGCCAGCGAACTGCACCCACTCATCTCCCTGGCTTAGCGACATTTGCTTTTCTCCAACCACTTCGGCGGTTCCGTTGGGGTAAAGCGCCGCAATCGTCACCGCGACGGTGCCGGTCAGCTGGCTTTGCTGCGCGGCGTTGCCCCCTCCATTGAACGACCCTACGCCGCTGGCATTAAGGGCTTCGGGATCAAGAAAATCGAGCGGGCCGGCGGTCGGCGGGGTCAACGCAATGCTGCCCGCGCGATCGGTCGCGCCAGTGGTGGACTTGGAGGTGCTGGTGTTTTCGACCAGCACGATGGTGACCATATCGCCCAGCTTGCGCGCGCGTGTGCCGGTCACAAGGCCCGCATAACCCTGGCTCGCCTGATAGATCGACCCTTTGCTGGCGGGCGTTGTGGCGACAGGCTGCGTTGCACCGGGAAGCGTCTGGACCGCTCCGGGCGGCGGCGGCGCGTAAAAGCCCGGCGCGCGCGAAGACCCGCCGATGCACCCGCTGAGCGACAGAGCAATCGCGGCGACAAAGAACAGACGCGCGATCATCACAGCGTCTGGTTGGCGTTGCGCAGCATCTCGTCGACCGCGCTCACCATCTTGGAGTTTATTTCATAGGCGCGCTGCGCCTCGATCATTTCAACCAGCTCTTCGACCGTGTTGACGTTCGAACCCTCGAGCATGCCCTGGCGGATCTGTCCGCGCCCGAACTGGCCAGCAATGCCAAGCTCAGCCGGGCCACTCGCGGCGGTCTCGACCAAAAAATTGTCGCCAATCGCGCGCAGACCAGCGGGGTTGACGAAGTTGGCGACCTGCAGCTGTCCAAGCTGGACGGGCGCGGTCTGTCCGGGCTGGATCGCGCTTACCGTACCATCGGGCGAGATCGCGATCGATTGCGAGCCCTGCGGAATCTGGATCGGCGGGGTGATGGCGTAGCCTTGCCCGGTGATGAGGTTGCCCTGCGGGGACACAGTAAAGTTGCCCGCGCGGGTGAAGGCGATCTGGCCGCCCGGCGGCAGTTCGACCTGGAAATAGCCATCGCCGTCAAGCGCCAGATCAAAGGTGTTGCCGGTCTGGAGCAAGGTGCCCTGGCTCTCGATCCGGCTGGTTCCTACCAGCGCCACACCGGTGCCCAGGTTAAGACCCACTGCATACGCGGTCTGATTGGTCGATTGCTGGCCGGCAACGCGTTGTTCCTGATAGGCAAGCGTCGCAAAGTCAGCCCGGTCGCGCTTAAAGCCCGTGGTGCTGATATTGGCGAGATTGTTGGCGATGACGCGCATCCGGGCGTCCTGCGCCTCAAGCCCGGTGCGAGCGACATGAAGGGCGGAATTGGGCATGTCTGGTTCGTCCTCTCGAAAGATTTTAGCGCATCGACATGAGGCGGCTGGAGGCCTCGTCGAGGTCGCGAGCGGTCTTGATGATCTTGGCGCGCTGTTCGAAAGCGCGTTGCGCGTCGATCATCTGGACTAGGGTTTCCGCGGTCTCGACGTTGGAATCCTCCAACGACCCGCTGGTCACACGCGCGGTGGGATCGGGTGGCAACACGCCATCAATCCCATTGGCGCCGGGCACTTTGAGGAAGCTGTCGATCCCCTTGGTGAGGCGCGAGCCCTGGGGCGAGACAAGCTTGATCTGATCAACCAGTTCAGCCGCCACTTGTGGCGCAGCGGGATCCGTGGCGAGCACGCTCCCATCCTCGGCGATCGCAATCGCAAAGCCCTGTGGTACGGTGATCGGACCACCGCCTACGCCAAGAACCGCAAGCCCCTCACCGTTTTCGAGCACGCCCGAGGACGAAACCCGCAGATCGCCGCGACGGGAATACACTTCCGCGCCGTCGAACCCGCCCGCCGGGTTCTGAAACGCGATCAGCGCCTCGCCCTGCACCGCCAAATCGAGCGGCTGGCCCGTGGGCCGCACGCGCGCGGCGACCATATCCGCTCCGCGCACTTGCCCACGGGCCAGCGCACGCGCTTCGATCGACCCGTCTTTGAGCGTGGCCGATGTGACCGCGAACACCTCGCCTCGAAAGCCCGGCGTCGACGCGTTGGCGAGATTGTTCGCCACCGCACGTTGCCGGTCCATCGAAGCGTTCATGCTGGTGAGCGCGGTGTAGATCAGACGATCCATGATGCGTTCTCTTCAGACTGACCGATCACGCTCGGACCCTTACGAACGCAGGTTCAGCACGGTCTGCGAAATCTGCGTCGACGTGTCGATCGCACGGGCGTTGGCCTGGAAGTTGCGCTGCGCGGTGAGCAGCGCTACCATCTCTTCAGACAGATCAACATTCGAGCGCTCCAGCGCGCCAGAGAAGATCGAGCCGAACTGGCCGACTCCCGGATTGCCGTAAACGGGGTTGCCGGACAGGCCAGTTACCGCCCACTTGGTCTGGCCAATCGGGCGCAGGCCATCGTTGGCGGCGAAGCTGGCAAGCGCGATCTGCGCCACCGGCTCAACCGTGCCGTCGGCGTAGGACGCCTGGACGAGGCCGCGATTGGTGATCGAGACGTTCGCCAGGTTGGCGCCTGCGCCGTTCGTGGTCGGAACAACAATACTGGAAGGCGTGGTCGAAGTCGGGTTGCCGTCGGTGTCGACGGTGAAGCCCTGGACCTGATCGCCGAGCGAATCCTGAAGTTCCCCGCTGGACACGATCCGCAAGGATCCCGCCCGCGTAAAGCTGACATCGCCCGAAATGGGATTGGTGGTGGCGAGGAAGCCGTCGCCGTTGATGGCCACATCGAGCCCACGACCGGTCTGCTCCAGCGTGCCGAGCGCAAAATCCTGGGTAATTCCAGCGAGAGCCGAGCCAATGCCCGGCGTCAGCCGCGGATCCGTGCCTGCGCCGCTGGCGACGAGATCGTAAAAGCTCGCATTGCTTTTCTTGAAGCCGACGCTCTCAGCGTTGGCGATGTTCTGCGAGATAACGCGCAGGTCGGTCTCGGCGTTGCGCATACCGGAAAGGGCGGTGAAGAAGGACATAGGATTTTCCTTTGTTTGGGGTTCAGGGGTTCAGTGTCTTGAGAAATTCGTCTTGGGATCAGGTCAGGGCTGGTGTGTCGATTACCCCTGTTTCGCCTGCGTCGCTCGATCCGCCGACCGCGCGCTCGGCCGCTTCAGCAGCGGCGGCAGCGGCTTCGGCGGCGGCTTGCGCAGCGGCGGTGGCCGCCTCTTGGGTGATTGTCAGAGCGTCGAGCTTATCCGCGATCTCGGTCAGCGTCTCGCTCGACGCGGTCTCCGCCTCAAGCGTCGAAAACTGCGCAAGCTGTGCGAGCATTTCTTCGTTATCGACCGGTTCAAGCGGATCCTGATTAAGCAGCGATTCGGTCAGCAAACGCAGGAAATCCGCTTGGCCCAGCGACGCCGCGCCTCCTTCACCCGAAAGCACAGACGGCGTGTTCAATTGATCCAGTGTGGTGGTTGTCACATCGGCGGTGGGTTGGCCTATGGGCGTCGTCATCGTTACTTGCTCCTCAGCGTTTCCAGCATCAGCTGCTTGGCGGTTTGGAGCGCCTGGACCATGTTCTGGTACTGGCGGGCGCTCTCCATAATTTCGACCATCTCGGCGCTCTCATCGACACCCGCCTCGAAGACAAAGCCCTCTTCATTGGCGAGCGGATGGCCCGGATCGTAACGTTTGGTTGGCGCGGTCTCAGAGCGCACCAGCCCATCGCTGCGCACGCTTGACAGGCCGCTGGCTCGGTCGAGTTCAGCGGTGAAGACCGCGCGGATCGGACGATAAGCGTCGGCTTCGTTAGAGGCGACCGAACCCGCATTGGCGAGGTTGGACGTCGCCGCGTTCATCCGCACCATCTGCGCGGACATGGCCTGCTCGGTCATCGAAAACAGCGTCATCGGGCGGTCAGCGGGCATCGTCTATTCCCCCTTCAGCGCGCGGGTGAGAACGTTGACCTTGCCTTGCACAAAGCTCAACGTGGCAGAGTAGGCGACCGCGTTCTCGGCAAAGGCGAGCTGTTCGCGGTTGAGTTCGACCGTGTTGCCATCAAGGCTGGGCATGGTCGGAATGCGATACAGCGTATGCGCGTCCTCGCCGCTCGCCATCGCCGTGTCGACGCCAGCGGCCTGCATCCGGCCTTGGGCCAGCTTGGCTTCGAGCGCGCCGCGAAAGTCGATGTCGCGGGCTTTGTATCCCGGCGTCGCCGCGTTCGCGATATTGGAGGCGAGCACCCCCATACGCTGCGAGCGCACTTCGAGGGCCGCGCCATGGATACCAAACAGGGATTCGCTCATGAGCCAAGCTTTCCAGAGGACATAATTGTGTGCCCAGCGGTTATGCAGAGCGCGTGCCAAACCCGCCGAAACCCCGCAAAGCCGAGGGTTTTCCCGTGGGGCGCGCGCCGGGCGGCAGGCGCTTGCCGCCCGGCGTGGCAAAGGGCTGCCTGCTCGACCGTTCGCGGCCCAGCGCCGCGCATCACCAGCCTCCCGCGACCCGCCGTCTGCACTGCGATCCCACGAACGGCGAGCGCGCCAACACACGGCGCCGGCGGAGGCTTAATATGGGAGGACGCGATCCGTTCTTTCCCTCATGCCCCCAAGCCCGACACCGATAGCCGACGCCACCCTTGCAACACCCCAGGCGTTCGGAGCCTCGCTGCTTGACCCCTGGGCTCTTGCGATTGTGTTGGTCGGCACGCTTGTCGCCACGTTCGCGCGCGCGGGCGCAGGCGACGTCGCGCGCGCGCTTAGCGCGCTGGGCGGATTGTGGCGCACACGGTTTGATCCCGACGCCAACCGCACCGCGCTGGCGCGGTGGGCACGCTCCATGCGACAGCGCGGGCTGCTGGGCGCGGACGAACCCTTTCCGCCCGACCGCGTGCTGGCCCGCGCGCTTGACGCTTTGGTGCGCACCGCCTCGCTCGGCGCGTTTCAGACGGTCCACGAAACGGCACGCGCCACCCATATCCGCCAGGCCCAGCGCGCCGCGCAGGTGTTCGAACAGGCCGGCGATCTGGCGCCCGTCTTTGGCCTGGTCGGGACCTTGTTTGCTCTGACACAAATCGCGCCCGACGCCGCCGCGCAAGGCGACGCCACGGCGCTTGGGGCGATCGCAACCGCTGTGCTGTCCTCGCTGTACGGCGTCTTGAGCGCACATCTGGTGTTCCTGCCGCTTGCGCAAGCGATTGCGCGCCAGGCCGAGCGCGAGGAAGAAGCCCGTGCACAGCTCGTCGAATGGCTGGCCGCCGAAGCCGCCGACGTGCTTCCAGGGCGCGTGACCAAACTCAAGCCGGCGGCGTGACCGACCGTGCCCGCGCTTGCCATCCCTCCCGCCGCGCCCGCTCTTTCGCGCAGCCCAACCAGCTGGCAGCTGATCCTGGCGGACCTGGCGTTGATCCTGTTTCTGATGACCGCCGCGGCGCTCACCGGCGGGGCGGAAGAGGATAGTGCGCTACCCCCTGAACCGTCTTTCCAACCGCCAACGCCCGAAGCGGTCGCGCCCGCGCAGGCGCTGTATCGCACCGGGCCCGGCTTGCCGACCTTGGCGCAATGGCTTGAGCAGCAGCCCCGCGATCCCCGCGCCGCGCTGACCATCGTCGCCCGGCACGGCCCCGGCACAGCGGACCGCGCGTGGGCCGATGCGCGCGCCATGGCCGCCACAGCGTCGGCTATGGGGGTGCGCGCAAGGGTGATCATCCGCGAGGGCGCGCGCGACGATATCCACGCGAGCCTCGCCTACGATCAACCGGCCGAGTGACGATGATTCTGTGGCTGCGCCGACGCGCGCGGGATAGGGAAAGGTGGCAACCCCGCTTTAGCTGGCGATAATACGGTTCCGACCCTGCTCCTTGGCCTGGTAAAGCGCGGCGTCCGCCACAGCGAGAGCGTCGCGCGGATCGCCTTGCTCGCCGACTTGTGCGAGCCCGCCCGAAAAGGTCACCTTGCCGAACGGTCGCCCGGTCTCGCGGTTCATCAGCTGCTTGACCGACATGGCGCGGCGCACGCCATCGAGCTTCTCAAACGCATCATAGCGTGTGAGCCCATGGAACAGCAGGACGAATTCCTCGCCGCCATGGCGCGCGACAAAGCAATCGTCGCTGGCGAGCGAGTTAAGCGTGCTCGCCACCGCGCACAGGATGCGGTCGCCGGCTTCGTGGCCATGCGTGTCGTTGACCGCCTTGAAGTGGTCGATATCGCAAAAGGCGACGCAGAGCGGCTCTTTGTTGGCGCGCGCCTGCGCGGCTGCGGAAGCGAGTCTGCGTTCAAACGCGCGGCGATTGGGCAGGCGCGTGAGATGGTCGACATCCGCCTCCATCCGCGCCTTGGCGAGATTCTCGCGCAGAGAATCGGTTTCGGCTTGGCTCTTGTCCATCGCGCTTTCGACCCGCGCAATGCTCTCCAGCATGGTGCGCGAGAGATCGATCACGCGCGCCACTTCCGCGCCCGCATCGCCGCCGGTCTTCACCTGATCCATCGCGGTGATCTGCGCGTCCAAGGCACCGCGATGATCGCTGGTTTCGTCGGCCGCAGTCTTGGCGGTCTGCGCGAAACGGATCAGCGAATATTCAAGCTGATCCATCAGCGTCTCAAGTTCGGCGATGCGATCATTGGTCTCCGGATCGAGCCGCTCAAGCGTGTTGAGCCATCGTTGATCGATCGGTTCACCGCTTATCTCCCGCGTAACAAAGGCTTCGGCCAGCTGTGCGTTCGAGCCGGAGAGCGCGTTGCAAATCGCGGCGAGATTGGTCCCGTTGACTTCCAGATTGTGCTTCATCGCGAAAGCGCTGATCCGCTCCAGCAGATCAACCCGCGCCTCGCGTACGCGCGGGGCAACCGTCGCCTCCGACCCCGCTCCCGCCGCGGGTGGCTCTGTCTTGGGCGAAGCGGGGGCGGTTTCCGGCCTGGCCTGCTCCTTGGCATGGGCCTTGCCGACGGTTTTTGAAAGGAAGGACATATCGCGACTCTTTGTTCTTGATGACCGATGGGTAAGCGAGCGAAGTTAGATCAGGCCTGCCAGGCAAATGCGGGGAAGTGCGTAGTCGCGCATGGGCCTCTTTGCCGCGGGGGCCCATCGCCGCTCGTTCCGTCAAGGTCAGCCCCAGCCCGTTTGGCACGCCGCTTGCTGAGCGATAGTCGAAACGCCGACTATCCTCTTTCACCACACAGCAAGGACCCCCAGCCATGCTTTCTCACCGACCCGCTTTGGCCGCCCGTCTGCGCGGCGCGTTCACGCCGTTATGCTTTGCGCCCGTTGCCGCGATCATGTTCACCCCGCTCTACGCTCCGGTCTTTGCCTCGCAGAACCAGGCGCAAGCCATCCTTGAACCGGCCGAGATTGACCGTGCGGTTGCGGCCTTTACGGGCGCCGCGATCGGGGCCGAAGGCGGTGCTCGATCAGCCGCTGATCCGCGCCTGCGCCTGGCCGCCTGCGCCCAACCGCTGACCACAAGCTGGCATGGAACGGCGCGCGCGGCGGTGCGGGTGGAATGCGGCGCCACGCTCGGCGACAGCGGACCCTGGCGCATCTTTATCGCCACGCGCCCCGCTGCCACCGCGACCGCCGGGACGCTGAACACGTCGGCTGTGGCCGCGCCCAAACCCAGCCCCATTGTCAAGCGCGGCGATCCGGTCACCGTGGTTGTGCGCGGGCGCGGGTTCACCGTGCAGCAATCGGGCGAAGCGATGGAGAACGGCGCGATCGGCGACTGGATCGGCGTGCGCACCACACGCCAGGCCGACCCCGTGCGCGCGCGCATCGAACGCCCGGGTCTGGCGGTCATCCCCGTGGGTTAATTATCGCCTTGGCCCTGCGGCGCCCCCCTCCCTTTACGCCCCCGGGGCCAAGATCCAAGACGTGAAAAAAGTACGAAGACGACCTTAAATCCACAAACAGCGCGCCGTTCTTCTGAACAATCGCCCAACGGAGTAGCTTCAATGCCCTCTTTTGAACTGAGCAAACTGCAAGGGATCAGCGGCGCGCGCGCCCTGTCCGACAGCGACCGGACGCAGCTTGATGCGAACCGCCGCGCATCGGCCCCTGCGAGCGAGACCAGCGCCGGCAAGCCCAGCGCGGGGCCCGGTGTTGCGATCGAAGTGGGCGTTGCGGTTGATCCTTCCACCCCGCCGATCAACAACGACCGCGTCGAGAAGATCCGCAAGGCTTTGGAAGATGGAACCTACCCGCTCGTGCCCACTCAAATCGCCGACGCTATCATCGCCGCGCGCGTGGGTTTCGGAGTTGACGCAAGATGACACGCCCCTCGAAGTGGGATCATCACGTCGCACAGCAAAAGATGAGCGAATTCCCCACAGACACTCCGAAAGGCGCCGCTGATCATGTGCCCGGCACCTTGCGGCAAATGATTGCCGTTCTCGAACGCGAGCGGCAAGCGCTTGCCAGTCTCGACGCCGATGGCCTGTTCGAAGCCGCGCGCGAAAAAGATGCGCTGTGCGATGCACTGGTAGAGGTGGAGACCGCTTGGCTGGACGCCGAAACGCGCCCTCTTGCCGAAACCGCGCAGCGCTTGAACGATGTGAACCGCCGGGTGCGCAACCTGCTGGCGGCCAATGTCGCTACCCGGCTGGAAGCGTTGGGCGCGCCGCGCGCCGCCTACCAAGCCGGACGCCGGGCGCAGCTCTAAGCCTGATCCCTTAGTGCGCGGATTGCGGCCGCTTTTGCGCCAGTCTGGCACAGCCGTTGCACCGTCCCTGTCGAAAGCGCCCATGCCGGGCCCATTGGACAGGCCAAGACGTGACCGAACCCGCTCCGAACGTTCTCTTTCTCCCGCAAGGTGGTTTGCGCGTGGGCGCGGACCAGGCCCCGCGCAGCGAAGCCGCCCGCCAGATCGCCACAGCGAACGGCGCCAGCGTCGAAGAGGCGATCGCCAACGCGGCCCGCTCCACCACAGTCGACTTTGACTATCTGCTGGCGCAGGCGCGGGTTGAAAGCGCCCTCAATCCCAGTGCACGCGCGCCAACCTCGAGCGCCAGCGGCCTCTACCAATTCATCGAGAGCACCTGGCTCGACACGATGAAACGCCACGGGGAACGCTTTGGCCTGGGCGATATCGCCGCGCAAATCCGCACCACCTCAAGCGGCAGCGCCTACGTCGCCGATCCCGCGCAGCGCGCAGCGATCCTCAATCTGCGCAACGATCCGCAGATCGCCTCGCTGATGGCCGCCGGGCTCGCCGAAGACAATCGCAGCGCCCTGATGCCGGTGCTGGGCCGCCAGCCCGAAGCGGGCGAGTTGTATCTCGCGCATTTCCTTGGCGCGGGGGGGGCGGGCCGGTTCCTGTCCGCCATGCAGTACGATCCCACGCAAAGCGCCGCCAGCCTGTTCCGCCGCCCCGCCGCTGCCAATCGCGCGGTGTTTTATGAACCCGGCGGCGCGCCGCGCAGCCTTGCGGGCGTGATGGACCATCTGGGCGCGAAGATCGCGCGCGCTATGGGACAGTCCGATTACGCCGGCTACGATATCGGCCTTTCGCCGGGGCCGGGCGGCTATAGGAGCGGCTACGGTCGCTCAACGGCGGCCTTTGGCGTGCCCTATCTTATCACCGCCGAGGAAGTGTTCGGTCCGGGTCAACCCACTCCGCTGACCGGCGGAGGACGCGCGCAAAGCGCCACGCCGCGTATCCCCACCGCCAACACCTTGCCGCTGCCCGGCACCGACCCGAACGCCCCTGCGCCCGTCACAGCGCCCGTCACTGCACCCACCCAAAGCTCGGATGCGCGCTCCATGTCGAACCTCTTGGGTGCGACCTATGAAGCGAGCGGCGCGAACCAACTCGCCAGCCCCGACAGCGTCGAGCGCATCAAGCGCGCGTATGAGCGCCTGCGCGCTCTGGGCCTCTAAGAGAACCTCCCACGGTGAACGCACGCAACCCACAATCCTTGATCGAGCAGCTGCGCACCGCACCCGGAGCGATGGCGTTGCCTGCGGGCATCTTCGCGCTGTTCGCGTTGATGGTGCTCCCGATCCCGACGCTGATGCTCGACATGTTTTTCGTGCTCAACATCGCGATTGCCGTCGCCGTGCTGATGGTGGCGCTCAACGTGCGCACGCCGCTCGATTTCTCGGCCTTCCCGAGCGTGCTCCTATTCGCGACCCTGCTGCGCCTCGCGCTCAACGTTGCCTCAACCCGCGTTGTACTGGTGAGCGGCCATGAAGGCGGCGCGGCGGCGGGCGAGATCATCGAGGCGTTTGGCGAATTCCTCGTTGGCGGCAATTTCGCGGTCGGCCTGTTCGTCTTCACCATCCTGTTGATCATCAACATGATCGTCATCACCAAGGGCGCGGGCCGCGTGTCGGAAGTGTCCGCGCGCTTTGTGCTCGACGCGCTTCCGGGCAAGCAGATGGCGATCGACGCCGATATCGCCGCCGGTCTGATCACCGCCGAAGAGGCGCGCGAACGGCGCAGTCAGGTGACCATCGAAGCCGACTTCTACGGATCGATGGACGGCGCTTCGAAGTTTGTGAAGGGCGACGCGATCGCCGCGCTGCTGATTCTGGGCGTCAACGTGATTGCGGGTCTGGCGCTCGGCATGATCAGCCACGGGATGAGCGCGGGCGAGGCGGGAGAGCAATATATCACACTGGCGGTCGGCGACGCGCTGGTCGCGCAGGTCCCGGCCTTGCTGCTGTCGATCGCGGCCGCCGCGATTGTGACGCGGGTTTCGGACAAGCGCGACCTCACCGGGCAGATTGGCGGCCAATTCGCCGACACGCGCACCTGGGCCCCGGTGGGGGTGATCCTGCTTGCCATCGGGCTGGTGCCCGCAATGCCGCAGATGATTTTCCTTCCCGCCGCGGCGATTGCGGGCGCGATCTGGTGGGCCGTGCGCCGCGAGGCCGCCAAGCCCGTGGCCCAGGACACGCCCGCCGAAGACGGCCCGGCGCCCGACCAGATCGAGCTTGCCGATGTGTCGGACCAGACACTCGTCACCATCGAATTGGGATACGCGCTAGTCCATCTCGTCGATAAGGACGCGGGCTCGCCGCTGCTGACCCGGATCACCGGCATCCGCAAGCAACTTTCGCGGGAGCTGGGCTTTGTCCTGCCGCAATTCCGCATTCGCGATTCGCTTGATGCGGGCGCGCAGGATTACGCGGTGCAGCTGGGCGGTGTCACCATTGCCGCCGGATCGGTGCGTCCTGGCAAATTGCTATCGATCGACACCGGCGATGTGCGCGCCGCCCCGCCTTACACAAAGCTCGGCATCAACGGAGAGACCACGCGCGATCCCAGCTTTGATTGCCCCGCTGTGTGGATCGATCCCGCCGCGCGCGACCACGCGGTCGCCGAAGGGTTCATGGCGGTCGACCCCAGCACCGTGATCGCCACCCATGCCAATCAAGCGTTGCTCGCGCAGGCCGACGACCTGCTCGGTCCGGAAGAAGTGCGCGAACTGATCGACGCGCTCAAGGAAAGCGCGCCCGCTCTGGTCGAAGCGGTGCACCCCGACCCGCTCAACCTGGCCGCGCTCACGCGCGTTCTGCGCGCTTTGATCGCCGATGGAATTGGCTTGGCGCACCCGCAGCCGCTGTTCACCAGCCTCGCTATCGCGCTGCAGAAATCGGAGGAGTTCGACACGCTGATCGACACCGTGCGCGCAGATCTGGGCGCGCGGCTGATCGCGCGCATTTGCGACCCCGGTGAAGCGCTTAGAGTGGTGACGCTCGATGCCAATCTCGAAGGCGCGATTTTAGGCGGGGTGAGCGATCCCGCCACCGGCCAACCGCTGGTCGAGCCCGATTGCGGCGCGATGATCGTCGATCAGGTGAACGCCATAATTTCCGAGATAAACGCGCCGGTGGCGCTGATTGTTCAGCCGCCAGTGCGCCGCGCCTTGGCGCGCCTGCTGAAACAGCGTGCGTCGCGCTGCGCCGTGCTTTCGATCAACGAACTGCCCGCCACGCAGGCCGTTGATGTGGTGGGCCTGATCGGCGGTGACACCGCGCCCATTGCCCAAGCCGCGCTCCCAGCCGCGCCCGAGCCGCCCAATCCCCAAGCCCCGCCGATCGCCGCATGAAGCACGACCCCGCCTCTTTCGCTGGCGCCTATGGCCACGCCGAGCGCGATGTGGTGGAGGACCGCGTCCGCCGCTTCCTCCCGCTGGTTCGCCGCACCGCCTGGCACGTCTATGGCATGGGCCGTGAGGGGTTGGAGGTAGAAGACCTCATCCAGACCGGCATCCTCGCTTTGACCGAATGCGCCCAAAAGCATTCCGGCCCGACCGAAGACGGGTTCGCCGCCTACGCCAAGATCCGGGTGCGCGGGGCGATGCTCGATCAGATCCGCCGCTTGCTCCACGACAGCCGCACCGCACGCAAGAAACGCGCCGCCTACGACAAGGCCATCGACGCCTGGCGCGCGCAGCACGGGCGCGAACCCAGCCGCGGCGAAATCGCCCGCGCCATGGGGATTAGCGACGGCGAATTGCTCGAGATTGAAGCCTCAGCGATCACCGTCACCTCAATCACCGAGGAATATGACGAAACCAGCACCGCCTTTGCCGCCGAGGGCCCCGATCCTTTCGAAGCGCTCAGCGAGATGGAGGATCGCGAAAGGCTGGTCTCAGCGATGCACAATCTGCCCCAGCGCCTGATGCTGGTCTTGCAGCTGTTCTATGTTGAGGAATTGAACCTCACCGAGATCGCCGGCGTGCTCGAAGTCAGCGTACCGCGCGTCCACCAGCTGCGCGCGAAAGCGTTGGGCGAGCTCAAAAAGCTGATGGAGGCGGATGGCTGACGCGGGGCGGCGATTTGACAAGCTCGCGCTATCCCCTAGCGTCTCGTCCGGGGCACAGTGCTAAGGGGGACATCATATCGCGTATGATATCAAACCGCCGCGCGTCGTAGGGTTAGGCGGAACCATCCTGACCAGTCTGAACGGCGTCGTGGGTTCCGGTATTTTCGCCTTGCCAGCGTTGCTGTTTGCTGCGGCTGGAACGTTCTCTCCTATAGCGATCCTCATCTTTGCCTGCCTCTATGGAAGCGTTCTTGCGGTGATCGCCAAGCTTTCAACTGTTTTCAGGCAGTCGGGCGGCGGCCAACTCTACGCTGAGCACGCCTTCGGCCCGGCTGTGGGTTTTCAGGTCGGATGGTTCTCTATGGCGGTGAACATGGCTGGCGCGGCGGCCAATTTTCACGTCCTGATATCCTACCTTGCGGCGATTTTCCCGTTCTTCGACGACCCTGTGATCCGGCTGACCACGATCGCGCTGCTGATAGCGGTCTTTGCGACAATCAGCGTAAGCGGAGCCGCGCGCTCGGTCGGAGCGATTGCCGTGGGGACTGTGCTCAAACTGTCGCCGATACTTTTGCTGATCGTCGTTGGTTTCGCGCAGAACGGTTTGCCGACCGACATCACCTTGCCGACATTCAGCGAGTTCGAATCCATCGCCCTGCTGTTGGCGTTTGCCTTTTCCGGTTGCGACGTAGCGGTTTACGCAGCCGGTGAAACAAAGAACCCGCGCAAGACCATGATGCGCGCCTTGTTCACGAACCTTGCAGGCGTCGCTTTGTTCTACGCGCTTGTTCAACTGGCCTACTCGGCGACCGCACCAGATCCTTCACAGGTCGATATTCCGCTTGCGGCCATGGGGGAGAAATTGCTTGGTCCAACCGGCAGCTTGCTGGTCAGTCTGGCAGCGATCTTTTCGATTGCGACCTTTCAGATCAACGTGTTCTTTCTGGTCCCTCGCCTTGCCTATGGAATGGGCCGGCGAGGCTTGTTGCCGCACATCTTCGCCTATGTCTCCCCGCGCTTCAAATCGCCGGTGGTGGCGATTGCCAGCTTTGCGGGATTTGTGGGAGCCTTGGCGCTTTCGGGAACGTTTGAAATTCTGGCCGTGCTCGTAGTCAGTGTCGAACAATTGGGATTTTTGGCTGTGATCGGCGCTCTTATTGTGATGTGGCGACGCGGGGATGCCGGGCTGCGTCAGAGCATGGGCGCGCGCTGGTTGATCATCATACCGGTCGCTCTGGGATACATCGCTTGGCTGATGTCACAGCTCTCCCCAATATCGCTGCGTTACATGGTGATTATGGTGGGCATGGGGGTCGCTCTCTACACGCTTTCGCGCGGCTCGGCGGTCAGGCAGGAAGAGATCGAGCTGCCGGAAATGCGCGACGAGGTCGCGGCCGGAGAAAGTCGCGGCTGAAACAAGAAGGGCCGGAACGCATGCGTTCCGGCCCTTCTTGACGATTGCGCGGGTGATCGCAGCGCTAGGCGACGACGTTGTCTTTCTTGACCGTGATCACCTGAGGGTAGGTGAACTCTTTGAGGCCTTCCTTGCCGTATTCCGCGCCAAAGCCCGATTGTTTGTGGCCGCCAAACGGCGCGAAGGGCGACAGGTGCATGAATTCGTTGATCCACACCGTGCCCGTTTCCAGTTTTTCCGCGATCTCAACACCCTTTTCCGGGTCGCCCGTCCACACCGCACCGGCAAGGCCGTATTCGGAAGCGTTGGCGCGCTCAATCACTTCGTCCTCGCTTGAGAACTTCATCAGCGGCATGACCGGACCAAACTGTTCCTCGGCCACAATCCGCGCGTCTTCGGGCGGGTTGTCGAGGATGGTCAGCGGCACAAAATAGCCGGTGCCCGACGGATCGGTGTCGCCGCCGGTGAGGAACTTGTAGCCGTTATCCTTGGCGTCCTCGATCAGTTCGAGCACGCGCTCATACTGCTTTTTGTTCTGGATCGGGCCAACGCCGGTGCCTTGCTCTGAGCCATCGCCCACGACGACGGTCTTGGCGTAATCGGCGATAGCGGCCGAAAGCTCGTCATAGATGTCTTCGTGGATATAGACGCGCTTGGCGGCGATGCAGACCTGGCCCGCGTTCATGAAGCTCGACCAGAACAGCTGCTGCGCAACCTTGGCCGGGTCCGCATCGGGCAGTACGATCGAAGCGTCGTTGCCGCCCAGTTCGAGCGTGATGCGCTTAAGATCCGCGCTCGCGCCTTCCATGATCTTCTTGCCGGTCGCGGTTGATCCAGTGAAGGTGATCTTGTCGATATCCGCATGGCCGGTGATGAGCGGGCCAAGGCTGTCTTCGCCGGTGATGATGTTGACGGTTCCCGCGGGCACCTTGTCGGCGATCAGTTCAGCGATTTTCAGCGTCGTCAGCGGGGTAAAGGGCGAGGGCTTGAGGACGATCGTGCAACCGCTCATCAGCGCGGGGATGATCTTCTGGATCGCCATCGAAACGGGGAAGTTCCACGGAACGATGCCGCCGACAACGCCCACCGGAACGCGGCGATGGCGATGATGGCGCGTGTCATCGTCCTGAATGATCTCGTCGTCGAGCTGCAGCGTCGATTGCGCTTTGGCAAGGCCCGCCGCGCCGAAAATTTCGCCCTTTGCCTGGGCATGCGGTTTGCCCTGCTCGGTGGTGAGCAAGCGGTACAGGTCCTGGCCGTTTTCCTTAATCGCGCCCGCAATCGCGAGGCACGCAGCCTGGCGCTCTTCAAAGGTGGAATTCTTCCACGTCTTGAACGCCGCGCGCGCGGAGGCGACGGCTTGATCAAGCTCCGCGGCGCCGCAGGCGGGAACCTGGCCCACAACCTCTTCGGTCGCGGGATTGAGCACGTCGAGCCATTCGCTCGTCTCGATCATTTCGCCGTTGACGAGGTGTTTGTACTGGGGGACCATGGGGGGTGTCCTCTCTCGTCCGATGGGGGTGCCTCTCTGGACTCGAACATAGGCGCGGTGTGTTGCATTTCAAAACGTAATCTCATTGCGCCGCTTGGTCGCCGCATTATAGCCCCCGTATCAAAGGAGAGAATGATGTCTCAGACCCCCGACTTCCTCGTGTACGGTTCGCCCGTTTCCCCTTTCGTGCGCAAGGTTCTTGCCTGCGCGATCGAGAAAGGGGCCGGTTTCGACCTTGAGCCCATGAACATCATGGATCCGCCCGACTACTTCGCGATCCTTTCTCCGATGAAGCGCATTCCGATCCTGCGCGACCGTTCCATCGCGCCCGAAGGCGATCACGCGAACGCCCAGGGCACCATCGCCGATTCGTCCGCGATCTGCGGCTACATCGACAAGAAACACCCGCAGCCAGGGCTCTATCCGGCGCAGGCCTTTGCGCATGGTCGGGCGCTTTTCTTCGAGGAATACGCCGACACCGTGCTCGCCCCGGCTGCGGGTTTAGGAATCTTCCGTCCGATCTTTTTCGCGATCGCACAGGGTAAGGAGCCCGATTTCAGCAGCGCCAGAAACGCGTGGGCCGAGAATATGCCCACCGTCCTCAATTACCTTGAGGGCGCCTTGGGAGACGCGGACTATTTCGCAGGCGACGCGCTGAGCATCGCCGACATCGCCATCACCTGCTGCTTCATGCAGGTCGAGCTTGTGGCCAAGGCCCCGCTTGACGCCTGGCCCGCCTTGAAAGCCCACCACGAACGCATGAACGCCCGCCCGTCCATCGCAGGGCCTTTCGCGCAAGCGGCGAGCTTTGTCCGCAAAGCCTTGCCCGAGCCGTTTGACCTGACCTAAGGCACTCGCCGCACAGGCAAGCGAAAAAGGCGAGCGAAGACACAAATATGGCCAGCGAATGGTGCATTGGGATCATCGGGGGATCGGGGCTCTACGAGATTGAGGGCCTTGAAGACGCGCAATGGATTGCGATCGAAACGCCTTGGGGCGAGCCTTCGGATGAAATCCTGTGCGGTACGCTGGCCGGGGTGAAAGTGCGGTTTTTGCCGCGCCATGGCCGAGGCCACCCCATCTCTCCGACCGAGCTCAACGCGCGCGCCAATATTGACGCGCTCAAACGCGCTGGCTGCACCGATATCGTCGCGATCTCCGCTGTCGGCTCTTTGCGCGAGGAGCTGGAGCCCGGGCGCTTTGCGCTGGTTGACCAGTTCATCGACCGGACCTTTGCGAGGGCCTCAACCTATTTCACCAACGGCTTTGTCGCGCATGTCTCTATGGCGGATCCCACATGCGAGCGGCTGTCCGAGCTGTGCGCCAAAGCGCTCACCGCGTGTGAAGGCAAGGTCGCCGTGGGCGCGACCTATCTCGCCATGGAAGGCCCGCAATTCTCAACCCGCGCCGAAAGCCGGATGTATCGCCAATGGGGCGCCGACATTATCGGCATGACGGGCCTGCCCGAAGCCAAGCTCGCGCGCGAGGCGGAGCTGCCTTACGCGCTGGTCGGGATGGTGACCGATTACGATTGCTGGCGCGAAGATGATGCGGTGGATGTTACCGAAGTGGTCGCGCAAATGCAGGAAAACGGCGCGCTGGCCCGCGCGATGGTCGTGAAGCTGATTGAAAGCTTGCCCAAGAGGCGCAAAGCCTCGCCGATTGACACCGTGCTCGACGCCGCCGTCATAACCGCTCCTGAAGAGCAGGACCCCGAAGTGGTAGCCAAGCTTGATGCGGTGGGCAAACGCCTGTTCGCCAAGAAGTGAGGTGGCCGTTGATCGGCTTGGGGAGGTGCCTGCCGTAGGCACTCGCCCGGTTGTCGAAGGGTTTTAGATCGTCTGCTGCTGCGGGCGGCAAGGACAGCAGAAATGGCCGGTATTTGAGGTGAAAGCGGTCGCTGAAATGGAACCACAAACTGGCAAATGATACTACGGCAGCGTTTGCAAAAGCCGATCGGGAGGCTCTGTGACATTTCTTGCGTTTCTGGTCTTCATCCCTCTCCAGATTGTTTGGCTTCCGCTAAGCCTTCTTGGCGCCCTCCTGGTCGGATATCGGCAGCTCGTCACAAGCAAGAGACTGGAGGTGTCGCAAACGGCGGTTGAGATCCTCAATGGGCGCTGGGCCATGGATGTTTTTGGCCTGCGGTCCGACAAGGAAGCACGACGACTTGCGGCGGAGCTTCCGAATAATTCTGTCGTCGGTCTTTGGCTGACTCTCTTTCCTTTGTGGGCTGCCCACAAGGCAACTGGCATCGCGTTCCTCTACCCAACCCTGCCAGCTCCAGCGAAAGCTGGCATCACGAATCTGGTGCCTTCAAGAACAGTCATGTTCGACGAACTGATCGAAACAAGAATCGCCGATGCGGCGCAGTTTGTCATTCTAGGCGCAGGTTTGGATACGCGCGCCTATGGCAAACTCAAGATCAGCGACGTCGCATTCTACGAGCTCGACCAAACCAAGGAGCAGACCCACAAGCGAAAACACCTCGCAGCCGCAAAGATCGACGCCTCGCATGTTCGATTTGTCGACGTCGACTTCTCCGAGGCGGACTGGATCAACTCGCTTCTCGCCACCGACTTTGATCCTGCAAAGAGGACGATATTCCTCTGGGAAGGGGTTACACTCTACCTGTCCGAGCAATCGGTGAAGGCGACGTTGGAAGCATTAAAGAAAGTCGCAGCACCCGGAAGCGTCATCCTTGCAGACATCTACGCAAGCCGCCTGGTAAAACTGTCCAGGAACAAAGCCATAAGTTGGTCGCTAGAAATGACCGGCGAAGAGATGGCCTTTGGACTTGATTGCCAAGACGATGCCGATGGACAGCTGCAAAAGTTCGTGGAGACGCAGGGGCTAGCGTTGGGGGCATACGAGTTCTTAGGCGGAGCCCACAAGAAAGGACCGTTTGTCGCAGTTGTTGAATTGGTCATTTAGACACGCTCAATCAGCCAGTCCGAATTTCGCCTTTTGGATCGACTGCAGACAGACCACTTTTGAGGCGGTCGCAAAGACACTCGAAGGTGCAGCGCTGACGCAAAGCTTAAGCCCTCATGATCGTTTGCCATCATGGCCCCAGACCCTCAGGGTCCATCCTCCGATGGCCGCCAGGTTCCCGTCAGCGCCACGAATTCGGTCACATTGATCGACTGCCACACGCCCGCGATGACATAGGGATCGCCCTCAAAGATTGCGCGCGCGGCCACTTCATCCTCGCCTTCGATCAGGATCAGCGAGCCCACATCCTCACCATCTTTCTTGAGCGGGCCGCCCAGCCGATAGCTTCCGACATGGTCAAAGATGTGCGCGAAGTGCTCCTCACGCACGGTCGGGCGGATTTTGGGCGCGTCCTCGCCGTCGCGGCAGTAAAAGGCGTAAACGGGCATGGCGTTGAACTCCGTTGGGTTTGGGGCCAGGGGTTGAGCGGGTCTTATGCGCGAAAGCGCGGTGGGCGCTTTTCAGTGAACGCGCGCGCGCCTTCGGCAAAGTCCGGTTTGGTGAAGGCCTCGGCAAAGACCGTGAGCGAGGCGGCGTCGTCAAGGGTCGCTCCGTCGAGAACGCGTCGGACAAAAGCCTTGGCCGCGCTTTGCGAAGTGGGCGAGGCGGCCAGGATCGCTTCGATCAGGCGCGATGAACCCTCAGCGATCTCCTCGACAAGGCCGATACGTTCGGCTTCGGCCGCGTCGATAAGCGCGCCGGTGTAGAGCAGGCGGCGCGCCTGACCCGGGCCAACAAGGTCGGTCAGCAGTTTCACATCGTGCAGCGGATAGACCAGGCCTAGCTTTGCCGGTGTGATGCCGAACCGCGCCGATGGCGCCGCGACCCGGATGTCGCATGCCATGGCCAGCCCCGCCCCGCCGCCGATACAATCGCCGTTGACGAAGGCGACGCTGGGCACGGGCAGGCGCGTGAGGTCATATTGCGCGGCGTTGATCGCCGCCTGCTTGCGCGCCAGCCAGGCTGGATCGTCCTTGTGCGCCAGCATTTCCGCGATGTCGGCGCCCGCGCAGAACGCGCCATCGCGATCGGCGGCGGTAAGCTCAACCGCGCGGATTGCCGGGTCGCGCAGCGCCTGTTGCAAAAGCCCCGGCAACGCCTCCCACATGGCGAGCGTCATCGCGTTCTTCTTGTCCGCCCGATCGATCAGCAGCCGCGCAAGCCCATCGCCGGTCTCAAGGCGCACGCTCATTCGCTGGTGTCCAAAGTGGGCACAGCGCCGGGCTGCCAACCTTCTCCGGCAAAGCGGATGGCGGGCGCGATATGCTTTCCGCCGCCGGGCGCGTCGACCCACAGGCCCCGCTCTGCAACATGCGGCTCGTCCAGAGCCTCGCGGAAGGTGAGGACGGGGGAGAAGGCGACGTCCCCCACATTGTTGGCGTCGGCGAACCATTCCACCCACTCCGCGCGCGTGCGAGTCGCAAACGTCTCGCGCAGGAAGGCGATCAATTCGCCCTGCTCTCCCGCCGGGGCTTCGGCGAGCGAGATCAGGTCTTCGCATCCCAGCGCGGTCAGCAGATTGCGCGCAAACTTGATCTCGCGCCCACCCAGGACAACGTGCGCTCCATCCGCCGTTGAATAAACCTGATAGAACCCCGCCCCGCCCAGCGAGCGTTGCTCAGCGCTCACCGGCGCCGGACCGCCCGCAATCGCGCTGCCAGCGGTGTGCGCCATCCAGGGGAGCAGGCTGTCAAACATCGCGGTGTCGATAAAAGCGCCCTCGCCTGTACGCGCGCGCCCCACCAGCGCCATCAGCACCGCCGACAATGCCGTCAGCCCAGCGGCAAGATCAGCGCTTGCCACGCCCGGCACAACCGGCGCGCCATCCGGACCATCGTTGACGCTTAAAAACCCGGCAAGCGCTTGCACCGCGATGTCATGCGCGGGGTGATGCGCAAGCGCGCCCTCCTGTCCGAAGGCGGAGATTGAGCAGTAAATGATGTCGGGTTTGATCGCGCGCACTGCCTCATAGTCGAACCCCAGCCGCGCCATCACACCGGGGCGAAAGCCTTCGACGAACACATCGGCGCCCGCGATAAGGTCGCTCAAAGCCGCCTTGCCGCTCTCGCTTTTCAGATCGAGCGTGACCGCGCTCTTGCCCCGGTTGAGATTGGCAAACCAGACCGAGTGTTCCGAGCCGCCATAGGTGTCGAACGGGGCCTGAGTGCGCGCCGGATCGCCCGCGGGCGGTTCGATCTTGATCACCTCGGCGCCCTGATCGGCCATCATCACGCTCATCATCGGTCCCGGCAGGAACTGCGTGAGATCGAGGACCTTTATGCCGGCTAGCTTTCCCATAGCGCAGCGCTGTAGCCGCCAATCCCTCTCGAAGGCGAGCGATTTTGGGCCTATGGGCGATTCTCGCGCGCGGCGCGATTCGACCCTCCTGCGAAAGCGACCAAGAGACGTGACCACGAGCCAGCTCCCTCCCGCCTCCTCCGCCCTGATTGACCGCAGCGAACTGCGCCGCGCCTACCGCGAAGATGAGGAGACCTGCGTTGCCAAGCGTCTCGAGCAGGCGGCCCCGGCCAAAAAGGTGGCGGACAAAGCCTCGGCGCTAGCGATTGCGCTGATCGAGGGCGCGCGCGCGCACAAGGCGAGCGGCATCGATGCGTTCTTACAGCAATACGGGCTCGACACCGATGAAGGCATCGCGCTGATGTGCCTCGCTGAAGCTTTGCTGCGCGTGCCCGATCACGAGACCGCCGATGCGCTGATCAAGGACAAGCTTGCGAGCATCGACTGGAGCGAGCATCTGGGCGAAAGCTCCTCGACCTTTGTCAACGCGGCGACCTTTTCGCTGATGCTGACGGGCGAAGTGCTCGACCCGCCCGAAGAGCATCAGCGCGGCATGGGATCCACACTCAAGCGCACGATGAACCGGCTGGGCGAACCCGTCATTCGCACCGCGACCTTGCAGGCGATGAAGATAATGGGCGGGCAATTCGTGTTCGGCCGCGATATTGGCGAGGCTCTGAAACGCGCCGCTCCGGAAAGGGCGAAGGGCCTCACCCACAGCTTTGACATGCTGGGTGAAGCGGCGATGACCTTTGCCGACGCCGCGAAATATCGCGAGGCATATGACGGTGCGCTCAACCGGTTGGCGGGGGAAGCGGCGCAGAACCCACAAGCGGGCGTTGGCGGATTGCCGGGCATTTCGGTCAAGCTCTCCGCGCTTCACCCCAAATACGACTATCTTCACGCCGAGCAGGCGCGCGCCGACATTGTGCCGATCGTGCGCGCGCTGGCGGTGAAAGCACGCGATGCCGACATTCACTTCACGATCGACGCCGAAGAGGCCGAGCGGCTCGAGCTCAGCCTGGACATTATCGAAGAGCTGATGGCGGACGATGCGCTGTTCACACGGCCCGATGGATCGCGCTGGGAGGGCTTTGGCCTGGCGCTGCAAGCTTATCAGAAGCGCGGTGTGCCCCTGTGCGACTGGGTCGCCAAATGCGCGCGGCGCCACGGGCGCAAACTCTTCGTGCGGCTCGTCAAAGGCGCCTATTGGGACAGCGAGATCAAGCTCTCTCAGGTTGGCGGCTTCACCGACTACCCCGTCTTCACCCGCAAGCGCGCGACCGATGTCTCCTACCTTGCCTGCGCGGCGCGCTTGTTCGAGCATGAAGACGTGATCCACCCCGCCTTTGCGACGCATAACGCGCTGACTATCGCCTCTTTGAAAGAGATGAGTGCGGGCCGCGCCTTCGAGTATCAGCGCCTCCACGGCATGGGCGAAGAGGTCTATGCGACCTTGCGCGAGATCGAAGGCAACGCCCCCACGCCCGTGCGCATCTACGCGCCCGTCGGCGGACACAAGGAATTGCTCGCCTATCTTGTGCGGCGCCTGCTCGAAAACGGGGCGAACACCAGCTTTGTCAATCGTATGGGCGATGCCGATTTCGCGGCAGAGGACCTGGTCGAGGATCCGGTTTCCGAACTCGCCGCGATGAAGCCGCGCCGCAATCCTAAGATCCCGCTGCCCGATGACATTCTGGGAGAGCGGCTCAACAGCGCCGGGATCGATCTGTCCGATCCGTTGGTGATGGGCCCGCTCGCTGAGCGCCTTGCCGAACTCGCCGAAGTGCAATGGAGCGCCGCGCCAACCTTTGCGGGCGAAGAGCCGGGCGCAGTCACGCGTATCACCATGCCGCACGATAACTCGGTCACCATCGGCGCATCGCGCGAAGCCACAGCGCAAGAGGTGGACGACGCCTTTGCGCGCGCCGTCGCGATCCAGCCGGGATGGGACGCGCTGGGCGGGGCCAAGCGCGCGTTGCTGCTCGAAGAAGCGGCTGACCTTTTCGAGGATCACGCGGCCGAATTTCTCAGCCTGTGCCAGCGCGAGGCGGGCAAGACGCTGCTAGACGGCGTGGCTGAGCTGCGCGAGGCCGTCGACTTCCTGCGCTATTATGCGAGCGAAGCGCGCCGCCAGTTTGAGAATCCCATCACCCTGCCCGGCCCGACGGGTGAGGAGAACACGCTCTCTATGCATGGGCGCGGCGTGTTTGCGACCATCAGCCCGTGGAACTTCCCGCTCGCGATCTTCATCGGCATGGCCTCGGCCGCGTTGGCGGCGGGCAACAGCGTGATTGCCAAGCCCGCTGAGCAGACCCCGCTGATCGCCGCGCTCGCTATCAAGCTGTGCCACAAGGCCGGCATCCCGCCCGAAGCGCTGCAATTGCTGCCGGGCGCGGGCGATGTGGGTCAGATGATCACCGCGCACCCGGACCTTGCCGGGGTCGCCTTCACCGGATCGACCGAGACGGCGCGCGCGATCAACCGCACGCTCGCCATGCGCGACGGCCCGATCGCGACCCTGATCGCTGAGACGGGCGGACAGAACGCGATGATCGTCGATTCATCGGCTCTGCCCGAACAGGTGGTGCGCGACGTGCTAGCAAGCGCATTTCAGAGCGCGGGCCAACGCTGCTCGGCTCTGCGCGTGCTCTACCTGCAAGACGATGTCGCTGATGGCATGCTGGAGATGATCCGCGGCGGGTTCGAAGCGCTGGAGGTTGGCGATCCGGCTTTGCTGTCCACCGATATCGGCCCGGTGATTGACGCCGAGGCCAAGACGCTGCTCGACGCGCATATCGCCTCTTGCGCAAGGGCGGTGAGCCAGCCCCTTGCGCCCGAGACCGCCAAGGGCACCTTTGTGGCGCCCACCATCATCGAGATCGACTCCATCCGCGATCTGGCGCGCGAGAATTTCGGTCCGGTCCTGCACGTCGCGCGGTTCGCTGCCGGGGAGCTTGAAGAGGTGATCGACGATATCAACGCCACCGGATATGGCCTCACGCTGGGCCTGCACAGCCGCATCGCGGAGACCCGCGACATCGTGCAGGCCAAAGCGCGTGTGGGCAATTTCTACGTCAACCGCAATCAGATCGGCGCGATTGTCGAAAGCCAGCCCTTTGGCGGCGAAGGCCTCTCAGGCACCGGTCCCAAAGCCGGCGGGCCGCATTACCTCGCGCGCTTTGCGACCGAACGGGTGACCTGCATCGACACCACGGCAGCCGGAGGCAATGCAAGCTTGCTTGCCAGCTGACATTTGGCAATACACCGAACCATGCGAACCTCTCCCCTTCGCTTGTTCAAGCGCCTCGCCCTGCTGCTCGTGTTCCTTTGGTCGGGCCCGGCTCTTGCCGAAGTCCAGATCCACTTTCACAGCTTTAACGGCAGCGTGCTGTGGGGGCGCTATCCGCACACCTTCATTGTGCTTGAAGGAACGCTGGATGAAACGGGCCGCGTCATCAACGAAAATTATGGCTTTTCGGCGCGCAACGTAACGCCCGCCATTCTCTCGGGCCCGGTTGAGCATATGGTGCTCGCCGAGAGCGAGAAGAACGTGCAGAAAACCAACCGCCACTTCTCGATCACGCTCACCGATGCGGAATATGTTCGGGTGATCAAGCTGGTCGCATCCTGGCAGCAGGCGCCGGGCAAATTTTACGATCTGGAAAAGCGCAATTGCATCCACTTTGTGGGCGAGATCGCGCGTCTGATCGGTCTCAAGGTCGATTATCCCGACGATATGCTGCGGCGGCCCAAGAGATGGCTCAACCATATCAGCGCGATGAATCCGCAATTGGGCGCCAAGGCGATCGATTAACGGGCCGCTCTTGCAAGGCTCCACCCGGAGCAGGGATCGCTTATGGCAATCTGTACGCGACCGATCCGTTCCAGCGGCCAACAATCGCCTTGCCGCTCTCATCCAGCGCCGGGTCAAACCGGGCATAGCGCCGAAACGCCTTGCACGCCGCTTCATCAAGCACCGCCTCACCGCTCGATTGCGTCACCGAACACGCGCTTGGGCGCCCCGTTGCACTGACGGTCAATTGCACGCCAACCGTGCCTTCGAGTTCATTTGCGAGCGCCGCTGAAGGGTAAGCGCCTGCGACTCGCTTCATCCACATCACCTTGTCGCGCGGCTGCGCCGCGCGCGGGAAGCTTGGCGCCTCGGCAGCCGGACCCGCTTCACTCTGAATTGGCACAGCGGCTTCGGTCACAGCCGCCGATTGCGCCGGCGCGTGTGCGGCCGCTGGAGCCGAAACCACCGCCAAAGCCGGCGCAGCAACAAGACCAAAGACCATAATCGAAACCTGCATCAACACCCCTCCCATCGGCGAGCGCCTCGGCGCCCGTGGGGTTTCTAGCTCCTGCGCCTTACAGCGGGCTGAACCGTCCCAGCGATTCGCCGCGGCATTGGTCCCACAGTTCAAAGCGCACATTGCGGATGCGATCGCGGTCGACCCACAGGCGGCTGACTTCGCCCGCATCGCCGCGCTCAAAGCGCAGCTTGTAGCCGTTCCAACGGACCTCATCCGCGCTCACCATGACAGCCTCACGGCTGCGCCCGTTCTTGATGAAGCGGAAGTTCTGTTCTCGGGCCTATTCCATCACAATCTCGGCGCGGGGCTCGGCGTTGTAATAGCATCCCTCCAGCGAGGTCTTGCTTGCGGCGTCAGTGGGCGGCGCGGGCCGTTCGAGCGCGGTCTGCGTGCCTTGTGTCGCCATGAAGAGACGGAAGCGCCGGGTCCCGTCTTCAGCGTTGTCGAACGCGATCCTGAGGCCGGGAATGGTCGAATACTCAAACACATTGCCCTCGCGGTGGAGCAAAGCTGCGGGCTGGGACCCTTCGATCTCGCGGTAAAGCACGCCTTCTTCATCCTGCGTGATGGTGACGATCGTCCCGCTATCAAGCTCATAGCGGCCTAGCACCGCCGCGTTCTCAGGCCGCGCGAGCAGGGTCTCAGGCCCCGCCGGGTAATCGCCGATCGCCTCCACCGGCACATCCAACAAGGCCGCCGCCACGCGCTGGCCCAGCCCGACCGAACCGATGCGCGAGGTGTTGAGCATCACCACAATCGCAGTCTCGATCTCAGGCAGGCGCAAAGTGTAGGCATTGTACCCGCCCGTGCTGCCCACATGGTAGATCGCGGGCGCCTTGAGGAAGGTGTCAAACTCCAGCCCGAAACCATAGCCTCCGGGAAGCGTCGGATCAGGGCGGGTCTGGCTCTTGGCGATCACGCTTGGCGGAAGCGCGGAAGGCTCGCCTTGCAATTGCGCTTCGTAAGCCATCTGATCGGGCAGGGTCGTGTACAGGAACCCATCGCCAAAGAAGTTCGCGATTTGCGGATTGGCGATCCAGCCATCGTAATACATGTAGCCCTTGGCCTCGTTCGGCAAAGCCAGGCCATAGCGCCGCTTATAGCCGGAACTCTCCATCCCGATCGCATCGAAGAAACCGCGCGCGTAGATGTCAAAGCGCTCCCCGCTGACCGCTTCGACCAGTTCGGCGAGCAGGATGTAGTTGGCGTTGGAATAGAGGAACTGGCTGCCAGGCTCGAAATTGAGCGATCCTTGCGCGTTCAAGAGCCGCATCGCGGTGCCATTATTATGCGGACGTTCGTACCACGTCACCCCGGTCAGCGCCCAGAGCGAGTTCTGATCGCGCACCCCGCTGGTGTGGGTGAGCAGGTGCGTCACCGTGACGGCCTCCTTCACCTTGGGCATGGCGTCGGTCAGGTAGGTGCGGAAATCGGCCTTAAGATCGACCCGGCCCTGCTCCGCCAGATCGAGCACCATCAGCGCGACATATTGCTTGGCGACCGAGGCCACGTTGATCCGCGTTTCGGGTCCAATCGGGACCGAATGCGACACTTCGGCCAGCCCGCCATAGGCGAAAAAGACACTTTGCCCATCGCGCACAACGCCCACCGCGTAGCCCGGGCCGCCATCCTCCACCAGACCATCGAAGACCGCTTCATCCCGCGCGCGCTCCGCATCCGTGAGAGGCTGCGCCTGCGCGCTCGCAAACCCGGCCAACGCCGCCAAAACCACACCGCAGCGCATCCCGTTCCGTTTCATACTCGCCCCCGTTCGGATCGCGATCCCAGGTGACAGCTTTAATTTTCGGCCAAAAGTGTCAAGCTTTCCCGACACCTATTCGACCAACAGCATCCGCCCCCAAACTCTCCACCGGATATGGCGGCGGGTGCCTTGCCCCGTGGCATTCCATCCTCAATCCTAGCGCCCATGGCCATTCTTTCTGACAAATGGATTCGCGAGCAGGCGCAGACGCACGGCATGATTGAACCGTTTGTGGAGGCGCAACGGCGCGAGGGGGTGATTTCCTACGGGCTTTCGTCCTACGGCTATGACGCGCGCGTCGCGCCCGAGTTTAAGATCTTTACCAATGTGAACTCCGCCACGGTCGATCCCAAGGCGTTCGATGCGGAGAGCCTCGTCGACCGGGAAACCGATGTCTGCATCATCCCGCCCAATTCCTTCGCGCTGGCGCGCACGGTTGAATATTTTCGCGTGCCCGAAGATGTGCTGGTCATCTGCCTTGGCAAGAGCACTTATGCGCGCTGCGGGATCATCGTGAACGTGACGCCGCTGGAGCCGGGCTGGGAGGGGCATGTGACGCTGGAGTTCTCCAACACCACTCCGCTGCCCGCGAAAATCTACGCCAATGAAGGCGCGTGCCAGTTTCTGTTCCTCAAAGGCAATGAACGCTGCGAGACCAGCTACAAGGACCGCGCGGGCAAATATATGGGCCAGAAGGGCGTGACCCTGCCGCGGCTGTAGAAGGCGATCCACCGCGCGGTAATCCGAGCGCGAATTGCGCCGCATCCTCGTTTGCCATGATACACTATCTCATCTAGTCACGCATGGTCAGAACCGGCGGAGAGACGACGATATGAGCCACCCATCCTCGACAAACGCGCCGAGAAAGCCGGTTTATGGCCCCTAGCGCCCAAACCACCACGCCGATCGCCCAAACGCCGGACAGCCCCGTGACGACCGCGGCCATCACCAATGGCGTCGCCCCCACCGGAGCCAAGTCACGGATCAACAGCCTGGATGCGCTGCGCGGATTGGCGGTGCTGATGATCTTCGTCGTCAACATCAAGATGATGGCAAACGGGTACAACCATTATGCGGATCGATCTTTGTGGGAGGGCGCGTTCGATCCGGCGATCGGCTATGTCCACAGCGTGTTTGTCCACGGCAAGTTCGTAACCATTTTCACCGCTCTGTTTGGCGCCGGTCTGGCCTTGCTGCTGGCGCGCGATCAACCCGTAGCGATGCCGATCGTGCTCAGGCGCCTGTTCTGGTTGGCGGTGTTCGGCGCGATCCACCTCATCTTTATCCGCGAAGGCGACATCGTCCTGCAATATGCGCTGGTGGGTGTGATCGCCATCGCCTTTGTCAGGCAAAGGGCGACGGTGTTGTTCGCTCTGGGCTTCGCGATCCAGGCGGCCCTGCTGTTTGCCGCGATCGTCTTCCCGGTGGAGTACACCGACATTCCCATTCTTTGGGAGACAGGGCCGGACACCCATTTGGAGGTCGAACGCATCATGCTGGGTTCGTTCGCCGATCATGTGTCGGCGCGCATCGATACGGTGAAGTTCTATCTCTTCGATCTCTTCATTGTCGGTTGGGGCTGGCTTGATAAGTTGTCCGTCATGATCTTCGGCATGGCGTTGTTGAAGACGGGTTTCCTGACCGGTGAGCTTGCGCCCAAGGCCTATCTCAAAATCGGCGTTGCCGGTGCGCTGAGCGCGTCTTTGTTGATTGCGTTCCGCCTTTCGGGCGGGGCTGAACTGCCCTATGGCGAGAATGCGCTGAACGCGCTTTGGATCTTGCATCGGTTTGGCGGAGCCATGGCCTGGTCGGCCCTGGTCGTCGGCGCGGTTGCCATGGGCTGGCGCGCGGCGGCGCTGGCGGCGGCAGGACGGGCGGCCTTTTCGATCTACATATTGCAATCGGTGATTGGGCTGGCGCTGTTTTCGAGCCTGGGGCTTGGCCTGTTCGGCCAGCTCACGCTGGGCGCGTTGTCGCTGGTGACCTTGGCCGTGACGGCGTTTTTTCTGATAGCGGCGCCGCTGTGGTTTGCCCGCTACCGGTTTGGTCCGTTGGAATGGGCATGGCGCTCGCTCACCTATGGCGAAAGGCAGCCTTGGCTGCGCGCGGCCAAAGCCGGCTGACCGCGCGGCGCGCGCGGCGGCGTTCACAGTCTTTTGGCGCTGCGCGAGATTGCATTTTCCTACTCCCCCGCCACGCGCTCAGGACGCTAATGGAGACCGTCGCAATTTGGTCAGACCTCATACGCCCGCGGGCGGCCACCCGATGCAGAGTTTAGGAGAGGTCTGGCGCTTTGTTTGAGTGTCAAACGGGCTGACGCGTAAGGTCCCTTTTGCGCTTTTGGACTGTGTAACCTGTGTCTCCTAAGCGGGGACGCTGATCGGGCGGGCTCGGTCGATGAAATGGGCCTTTGACTCTGCGATGAGCGGCGCGCATGGCGTGACACAAACAGACGGGAAAAGAGGAGAGCCCCGATGGCAGAAACCGAATTCGACATCATCGTCTACGGCGCAACCGGCTACACCGGTCGCCTTGTCGCCGAATATCTGAGCAATCACTATGGCAGCGCGGACAACGCGCCCAAATGGGCCATGGCCGGGCGCAGCCAGGAAAAGCTCGAAGCCGTGCGCGATGAGATCGGCGCACCCGCCGATACACCGCTGGTGGTCGCCAACGCCGATGATGTCGTCGATCTTGAGAAGATGTGTGCGCGCACAAAGGTCGTGCTCACCACCGTCGGCCCGTATCAGCTCTATGGTGACAAGCTGGTCGCGGCCTGCGTCAAAACCGGCACCGACTACGCCGATCTGTGCGGCGAACCCGCGTGGATGGCGGAGAAGATCGAACAGCATCAGGCTAAGGCGACGGAAACCGGCGCGCGGATCTGCTTTTCCAGCGGGTTCGATTCGATCCCCTTCGATCTGGGTGTGCTGATGACGCATAAGGCCGCGAAAGAGCGGTTTGGCAAACCGGCCACGCGCGTGCGCGGGCGAGTGCGCGCTATGCAGGGCACGTTTTCGGGCGGCACCGCGGCCAGCCTTGGCGCGACGATGAAAGCGGCGGCCAAGAACCCGGCGATCATCGCGACGCTGACCAACCCCTTTGCGCTCACCCCCGGCTTTGATGGACCGAGCCAGCCCACCGGCATGGTGCCGATGCTCGAAACCGATCTCGACAAATGGGCCGCGCCCTTCGTGATGGCGCCGATCAACACCAAGAACGTGCACCGCACCAACTTCTTGCTTGGTCATCCTTACGGCGAAGACTTTCAGTATGATGAGATGATGCTGACAACTGCGGGCGAAGCCGGCAAGGCGGCGGCCAGCGCTGCGGCGGAACTGATGAAGAACCCGTTCGGTGCCAAGCCGCCCAAGCCGGGCGAGGGTCCAAGCAAGGAAGAGCGCGAGAACGGCTTTTACGACGTGCTGTTTGTCGCCGAAAACCCCGATGGAGATGACGCGCTGCATTTCGGCGTCAAAGGCAAATACGATCCGGGCTATGGCTCAACCAGCCGGATGCTTTCGGAAACGGGTATCGCGCTGCTTTCTTGCGAAGCGGAAGGCGGGGTCGGCACGCCCGGCGCTTTCCTGGGCGAAGCGTTGGTCGACCGGCTGCAAGAGCACGCCGAGTTGACCTTTGCGGTGGAGAACTAGGCGCGCCGAAACAAAAGAGGCTCCCGCCCACGCGGGAGCCTCTCGGCGACCCAGGCCGAAGCCGGGCGCTGGGGGAGAGCTTCACGCCCTTGTTCAGGGCACAGCAAAGCTCTCCGGGACGGCGTTAGAAGCTCATCCGGACGCTGGCGCGGAAGTTGCGGCCGGGGAGCGGGACAAAGTCCTTGGTGAAGCTCGAATGGCGACGTCCGGTCGTGTCGAAGATGTTCTCGGCCGAGACCTGCAGGGCGATGTTCCGGTTGTTGCCAAACGGGCGGTAGGTGACAAAGGCGTTGACGAAGGCGAACGCGTCGGTCGGCGTTTCCTCGGCGGCGACCTCGTTCTGCTTGGCGAACCACTGAACCTCACCGCGCACGTCGAACTGCTCGGTCTGCGCTTCGAGCGCGCCGTAGAAAGACGCGGGCGGAATGCGTGGCACGGCGGTGTTATCGGTGAATTCGGCGTCGATGAACGAGCCGCGCAAATCGGTGACGAGAGCAAAGCTGTCCGTGTCAATTACGGGGAACTGTACATCGGCTTCGACGCCAACGAAGTCTGCGTCCTGCTGCAGAAAGACAAAGACCGGAAGCTCATCCTCTTCCTCGCCGGTGCCAAGCAGGTAGATGAAGTTTTCAAACCACTGGCGATAGATGGAAAGGCCGAACTGAACCGTGCCCACCTGGCCGCGGGCAAAACCCTCAACGCCCCAGGCGCTTTCGACTTCGAGATTGGGATCGCCGATCTCGAAGGTTTGCGTGGCCACGTGCGGACCGTCGGCAAACAGCTCTTCGCCCGCCGGAGCGCGCTCGGAGCGCGAGACTGTGAGGCCCAAGCGCACATCGTCCTGGTCGGGCGTATAGATAAGCGAAGCGGCGCCTGAGAGCAGATCAAAGTCACGCTCAAGCGCAAGCGGTTGGGATTCAACGTCGACCCTCTCGTAGCGGCCTGCGCCTTCAATCTGCAGGTCGCCAAAGGTAGCTTCCTGAACGGTGAAAAGCGCGAAGCTGGTCGTCTCGTTGGGCGGTACGAAGGCCTCTTCGCCCACGGCAGAGAAGTCGCGCGAGGCGTATTGCAGGCCCACCACGCCGCCATCGCGCTGCGCGAGTTCGATGCGGGTTTCAAAGCTCTCCGTGTCGAACACAGTGCCGACTTCGGGGCCTTCAAACTCGGTGTGGGTGTAGTCGGAGTAACCGGCACGAACCTTGAGGCGGTTAAAGAAGCCGTCACCAATGCCGATGTCCGCGCGGAAGTCGGCGCGCACCTGTTCAAGGCCGATCGTGACGATCTCTTCGCCCTCTTCCTCTTCTTCCTCGCCGCCTTCGCCGCCTTCCTCTTCGCCGTGATGGTGGCCGCCTTCAGGGTTGCCGACGAGGCCGTAATCGGTGTCGTAATAGCCGACCGAGAAGCCAAACGTGCTGTCGCCCAGGATCACACCCACGCCGCCATTGAACGAATAGGTCTCGGTAAAGCTGTTGGGAATCGAACCTTGCTGATTGGCAGCCTCGCGCAGCTCTTCGGCTTCCTCGAACTCGCCCTCTTCCTCTTCTTCAGCGGCGTCAGCGAGCAGATCAGCGCGAAGATCCGGCGAAAGCTGGAAGCCGGGGATGTCAACGTCGCCAGTGTCGCGGTACGATCCGTCGAGGTGGAAGACGAAGCTTTCGCCCAGACCAAAGTCCAGCGAGGCGCCGCCGCTCAAAAGGTCGGTCGCTGTGTCGGCGGCGGCGAGCACGTCAAGATCAAAACCGCCCTGGGGCATTTCGGTCGGGATGCGGCGGTCAATCACGTTGACAACGCCGCCGATCGACTGGCTGCCGTAGAGCAAGGCCGCAGGGCCGCGCAGCACTTCGATGCGCTTGATGTTGAGCGGCTCGACCGTGGTCGCATGATCCGCCGAAGTGTTGCCGACATCGGCGGTGCCCACGCCATCGATGAGGACACGCACACGCTCGCCATCAAGGCCGCGCAGGATCGGGCGTGAGGCGCCCGGGCTAAAGCTGGTCGCGGAAACGCCGGGTATTTTGGTCAGGATTTCACCGACCTGCCCGTTAAGGTTGCGCTGGATGTCCTCTTCATCAAGCACCGTCTGGCCCGCGATGAAGTCGAGTTCCTGAACTCCTTGCGCGCTGACGATGATATTCGCTTCTTCGGAATCTTTGCCCAGAGCCTTGTCTCGTTCCGCTTCGATCTTGGTCAGCGGCTTGTCGCTTTCCGAGCCGTCTTCCGTGGTGTTGGCGAAAGCGGCTTGCGCGTTGAACGCAAAAACAAGCGTTGAGGCGAGCGCGAGGCGCGATACAGTCATGGTCATTGGGCTTCCCGATCCGTTGGAATTATCGCGCAATGCGATGTGATAATGTATCACGCGCTGACAAATATCGTTGCAAAGCGCAACCGGATGGCGGGTAAATTCCTGCGAATGGCACGCATTTGCCGACGAACGCCCGAAGGTGCGGCAAAATTGACACGCCCATATATCCGGTCAGGGGGACGGATGAGTTGGAAAGGAAATGGAGCGGGCGAGGCGATTCGAACGCCCGACCCCAACCTTGGCAAGGTTGTGCTCTACCCCTGAGCTACGCCCGCTCACTGACGCCTCGCAGGGCGCGCGTTGGCGCTTCCCTGCCGGGGAGGCGCGCCAACTAACAGCGGCTTTGGCGCGGCGCAAGAAGAAATTGGGAGGAAAATTTGCTTGATCCCGGGGCTCGCGCAGGCCAGCCCAATCCAGCGCTTCACAACGCGCCCCATGTGTCCCACATTGGAGCGCGTGCGGGCAGGCACCGCCTTGTCCAAACCCGAAACACATCGCGCCATCCGTGTGAGAGGCCCCGCTTCTCACCGCGCGCAAAGAAGAGGAACAATCCGTTGGCCAGCATGGGTCTCAACATTGACGAACAAAAGGCGGTTGAGCGTTTTCGCAAAGACGTCGTCGAGCCGAGCCAGACCAATCTCGTCGTGCTCGATTTCTGGGCGGAGTGGTGCGGGCCATGCAAGGCGCTCGCCCCGATGCTGGAGAAAGTCTGCGCTGACTACGCCGACAAGGGCGTCGTTCTCGCTAAGGTCAATGTCGACGAAGAACCCTTCATAGCCGGCCAATTCCAGGTGAAGTCGATCCCGACCGTCTACGCGATGTTCCAGGGCCAGCCGGTCGCGGACCTTACAAACGCACGCAGCGAATCGCAGTTTAAGCAAGTTCTCGATCAGCTGCTGCAGCAACTGCCGATCCAAGCCGATGGCGCGCCGCAAGGCCCCTCCGCTGAAGAGATTGCGCAGTTCATCACGATGGGCGACCAGGCGCTGAGCGATGGAGATGCGCAGCGCGCGGCCGGCATTTTTGCTCAGGTAACCGAGTTTGCAACCGATAACGGCCCAGCCCATGCGGGCCTGATCCGTGCGATGATCGCGCTCGATCAGGTCGCGGAAGCGCGACAGGTTCTGATCGCAGCCCAAGCGAATGCGGAAATGGCGAGCGATCCGGCGATCACCGCAGCCAAAGCGGCGCTGGAACTGGCGGGCACGCAGGTCGACGATGGCGAGCTCGCAGGCCTCAAGGCCGCTGCCCTCTCCGATCCCACCGACATGGAGGCTGGTCTGGCTTACGCCGAAGCCGCCTTCGCGGCAGGCGACCGCGACGCAGCTGCCGACACGCTCCTCTCCATGGTCGAAGCGGACCGCGAATGGAATGAAGGCGCAGCGCGCACCAAGCTGTTGCAGATCTTTGAAGCGGTCGGCCTCGAAGACGCTTGGGTGGTGACCGCACGCCGCCGCCTTTCAAAGATCCTTTTCGGATAGGCCGGGCATGTCCACGCGCCTCTCGATCTTTCCTCTTCCCGGAGCGGTCCTGTTTCCGGGCCTGCAACTGCCGCTCCACATCTTTGAACCGCGCTACCGCGCGCTGGTGGGCGACGCCTTGGTGCGCGACCGGCGGATCGCGATGATTCAACCACAACGCTCAGTCGAAGGCGCACCGCTCTACTCGGTCGGGTGCGTGGGCCGAATTGGCGAGATCGAAGCGATGGATGACGGGCGCTACAACCTTATCCTGGAGGGCCAATCGCGCTTCAAACTGATCCGCGAACTCGATGTTGCAACCGCCTTCCGGCAAGTTGAAGGCGAACTGATCGAGGATGACGAGGACGAAACGCTCAGCCACGCCCAGCGCGGCGGGTTTGAGGACGAAGCGCGCGCGTTCGCCGATTCGCAGGGATATCGGGTCGATTGGGATTCGGTCGAGAGGCTTGACGATCAGTCGCTGATCAACGGGGTTTCGCAGATCGCCCCGTTTGACCCGGCCTCCAAACAGGCGCTGCTCGAAGCCAAGACGCTCACGGCGCGGTGTGAGCTGCTGGTGCAGCTGATGCAATTCTTCAGCCGCGGCGATGGCGGCGAAGAGATCATGACGCTGCAATAAGGGCGCTGTTCAATGCGACAGATTGTCGCATCGCAGAGCTTTGCGCGAAGCCCCAGGGTAACTAGACAGTTCCCCATGAACCATCCAGCGACCCCGACCAGAGGTGAACGTACGCGCGCATGTATCGTCGCCTGCGCCTCGGCGCTGTTCTGGCAGCGCAGCTTTCACGCAGTGTCCGTCGATCAAGTGGCCGAAGCGGCTGAGGTCAACAAGGCGACGGTCTATCGCTACTTTGCCGATAAGCGCGATCTGGCCGGTGCGGTGGTCCGGCACAATGGCGTGATGACGCTGGAGTTGATCTTTCGCGCGAGCTTTTCCGATTATGACGCGCCGCAGGACCGCCTCGCTGCGATCTACCGCGCCGCCTTCATGACGCACTCGCAAATGCACGCCAGCAATGGTGACATGTATGGCTGCCCGATCGTGGGGCTCTCATTGGAGCTGGGGCAGGAAATGCCCGAAGTCCGCGAGGAAGCCTCGCGCATCTTTGATGAGGTCGAACGCTACTTCACTGCAATTGCGCAGCAAGCGGTTGCAGCGCGCAGGCGGGCCGACGACCCAGCCGCCCTTGGCCGCACTCTGACCCAGCTGATGCACGGCGCCAACGCCTCTTCGCGCCTCGCCGTCGACGCGGGACGGGTGCTCGACGCGGGGCGCGCGTCGCTTGCGCTGATTGGATTTCCCGACACTCCCATTTTTCCTAAGGAACCTTCGCGATGATCAACCTGCCGATCTACGCCGCCGGGCTTGGCGCCTTTCTGATCCTGTTTCAGGTGATCTTGATGTTCGCCGTCGGCCTGCACCGCGCCAAGGGGCAGTTCATCGGGGTCGGAGACGATCGCGATCTGGAACGCAAGGTGCGTCGTCACGGCAATCTGGCGGAGAATTCGGGACTGTTTCTTGTCGTCATCGCGCTGCTCGAAATGCTCGCCGGGCAGACGACCTATGTGCTTGTCATCGCGATCGGTTTTGCCGCTGCGCGCCTTCTCCATGCGCTCGGTTTCTCCTCCCTTGCCGGGTCACATGGTGATGATTTGACAGGGGTTCGCCGAGCGTTTGCTGGAATGCGCGCGATAGGCGCTTTCGGAACGCTCGGCGTGGCTCTGGCTTGCGCATGGTTCCTCGTTGTGAACCTGACGGGGTCGCTTAGTTGATCGCATGAGCCTTAAGCGCCTCGTAATCGGCGCGGCAGGCTTCGGCGACGGCAAGGTATTCGCCGTCTAACTTGGGCAAGGGTCCGGGCGGAGGGGCGAAGCCGGTCGAGGCGTTGACCTTGTCATACCAATGCGCGCCCCAAACGCCGTCTTCGGGCAGGGGGCCCTTTTCCCAGGCGAGCATGGCCGGGTCCCAGACAATGCCCAGCGCTCTGCACAAGCGAGAAAGGACACCAGCCGGATCGTGCAGCACTTGGTCGGTATCGATGACCGGCGGGGCTCTTCCCGTTCGCTCCGCCTCGACTTCGAAGTAATCGCGCAATTGGGCAAAGCCGAGGAGTTCGGGGCGCCGCAGCTCGTTCTTCGCCGCGTAGCTGGCAACCACACGTTCGGGTGCGCGGATTAAGAAGGCGTGGCGGTGCCGCGGAAAATCCCCGATGCCAACCGGGCCGACCATGTGGTGGGGCATATGCGTTTGGTACCAAACGGACTTGCCGCCCGGAATCGCTCCTGACTGCGTTGCGATAACGCTGTTCCAGTCACAATCCATATCGGCGATGGTCTCAGCCGCCATCGGATGCGGTTCGCCGGTTTCCTTTAAGAAGGCACCATAGAACGGCTCATCCGACACCGCGCAATCGGCCCGCGCGCCAAAGCTGCGCATCATCGCGGTCGAGATATTGCGCGGGCCCGACCACATTGCGATGCGGATCGGTTCGCTCACGCGGCCACATCCCGGTCCATCAGGCCGCGATAGAGGCCCTGCAAGCGCTCGACCATGGCCCCACGTGCCGGGGTAAGCGCGCGCCCGTCAACCGCAGTCACCGGGACCACGCCGGCAAAGGTGCCGGTCACAAACGCTTCGTCTGCGCCATAGACATCGGTGAGTGAGAAATTCTTCTCATAGACCGGGATACCCGCCTCGCGGCAGACTTGGATGACGTTCGAGCGCGTGATCCCGCCAAGGCAATAATCGCCGGTCGAAGTCCACACCTCGCCCTTTCTCACGATGAAGAAATGAGTCGTATTGCAGGTCGCGACAATACTGGGCTGTGCAAGTATCAGCGCTTCGTCCTCGCCCGCCTCAGTCGCCGGGATGCATTCCGTGATGCAATTGAGCTTGGAGTGCGAGTTGAGCTTCTGGTCCTGCACCGCCGGATCGCCGCGCCGCACATGGACGGTGAAGAGCCGGATGCCGGTCTCTATCGTCGAAGGCAGGGGAGCTTTGTATTCGGGGATGATGACGATGGTCGCAGGGCTGATCACCACACGCGGATCCTGATAGGGCGTTGAGCGGATGCCGCGGGTGACCATGAGGCGGATATGCACGCCCGCTTCATCGCGCATCGCGTTGGCGTCGATCGTGTCGTCGATCCGCGCCACCAATTCCTCCCGCGATAGGCCGATATCCATCGCAATAGCCTTGGCGCCCTCGTAGAGGCGATCAAGATGCGCTTCAAGGAACGCGACCCGGCCGCGATGAAGGCGCAAGCCCTCCCACACGCCGTCGCCCAGCATAAAGCCGCTGTCGAAGACCGAGACGGTCGCGTCAGCGCGGGGCGTGTTTTGCCCGTTGACGTTGATGAGGATGGTTTGGTTGCGCGGATCAGCCGCGAAATCATGGGTGCCTTGTGCCATGCGCGCCACCTTTAAGGAGGCCGCACCGATCAGGCCAGTGTTACGCGCCCACCGAGAGGTCAAAGGCGCGGCGCAGGCCGTCAATCACATATTGCGCCGCAAGCGCCGCCAACAGCACACCCAAAAGCCGGGTGATGACCGCTTCGACTTTGTCGCCCAGCAATCGGATCAGCGGAACCGCCGCAATCAACGCTCCTCCGGTAAGCGCCAGCACCAGGCCAAGCGCGGCAAACACCGCGCCGCGCTCCATCCAGCTGTCCGCTTCGTTCATCAACAGCATCACCGCTGCAATCGCGCCCGGCCCGGCCAGCATCGGCATCGCCATCGGGAAGACCGAGACGTCCTCAACCTCACGCTCCATTACCTTATCAGCGCGTTCCTCGCGTCGCTGGGTGCGTTTCTCGAACACCATCTCGAAGGCGATGAAAAAAAGCATCAGGCCGCCCGCGATGCGAAAAGCGTCAAGCTGAATGTGCAACGCCCCCAGCAACGCCTCGCCAAAGAAGGCAAAGACCATCAGAATGACCGCGGCAATGGCCACCGCGCGCAGCGCCATGGTGCGCGATTGCGTCGGCGTCGCCTCTTTAGTGAGGCCAGCGTAGATCGGCGCGCAGCCGGGCGGGTCAATCACCACAAACAGGGTGATAAAAGCGGAAACGAAAATCTCGGTGAGCATTGCAAGGCCGTAGTGCGAATCGGTGGGTTGGGGAAGCGGCGGCCTTCACCACTCTTGGCCCAAATACGCAAGCCCGAGCCTTACTCCGAGGGTGAAGTTAGGCTTTCTTCGATCGCGGTTTCCCAGGCGCCTTCATAGAAGTATTCCGCCTTCACGTATTTGGTGCCATCCTCGCGATGCTCCCACCGCCAACGCAACGTCCCATCGCGCGAAAGCTGCGCGTCCGATTTTCCGTCCTCGCCAATCGGCATTGGCGGAGGTGGGGGCGCGGCGGTTCCGCGCGGCGGACAGGTAGCAACCAAGCCCAGAATGGAATCGATCGCAGTGACCACGATATCGCCGTCCTCAAACTCCGGGCGCGGCGGCGGCTGCGGATCATCGCGCCCCGCCACATCGTAGGACCATTTGTAGCTGTTGTCCTTCTGGCGCACCCAGGCGGTAACATAATTGCCGACAAAGCCTTCGGCATCTCGAAAGCGGCCTTGTGACAGCGCCAAAGCGCCATCGCAGCTCATCACCACGGTGCGCGCGCCCCATTCGGTGGCCTTTGGGGGATTGGGCAGCGCCTCGGCGAGCGCGACAAACGAGACAGGCCCGTTGCGCCCATGCAGCAGCGCGTTCGGTGTGCCGAACTCGACACCCGCGGTGAACTGCCCGGTTTCCTGCGCGGCCTTGGCGTAAGAGATCTCAGTTTTGACTATCGCGCTCGGCTGCGCGGCACCGGGCGCGGTTGCGAGCACGCGGTTGATCACTTTGGTCGACGGCCCCCGGCGTTGCTGCCCTCCAGCGCAGGCAGCAAGACACAGAGCGAAAACCAGCAAAAGAGCGGCGGATGAGCGCATAGGAAGAAGGGTCCATTCAAAGGGTTCGTCGCGCGTTGTCACGTCTTCGCGAGCCGAAGTCAAAGGCCTTTAGGAGGCGAAAGGCCCTCGTTGTAATGCGCCGCGACGGCCGTGTTGCGCAGCAGGACCGCGATCGTCATCGGTCCCACGCCACCCGGCACCGGTGTAATGGCCCCTGCGACTTCGCTGGCCTCGCCAAAAGCCACATCGCCCACCAGGCGGCCTTTGTCCGCACCCGGTTCGGGCGGGAGGCGGTTGATGCCCACATCAATGACGGTCGCGCCGGGCTTGAGCCAGTCTTTCCCGATCATCTCGGGCCGACCCACGGCGGCCACCACGATATCCGCGCGCGCCACCACCGCCTTCAAGTCACGCGTCCGGCTGTGCGCAATGGTGACGGTGGCGTTGGCGTCGAGCAGAAGCTGCGCCATCGGTTTGCCGACTATGTTGGAGCGCCCGATCACGACCGCTTCAAGGCCCGACAGATCGCCCAATTGATCGGTCAGCAGCATCATACAGCCCAGCGGCGTGCAGGGGACAAAACCCGATTGGCCAACGCTGAGGCGCCCGGCGTTAATGATGTGAAAGCCATCGACATCCTTGTCCGGGCTGATCGCGGCGATAACGCTTTGCTCATCAAGGTGGCCGGGCAAAGGCAGCTGGACCAGTATACCATCGACCGCTGGATCAGCGTTGAGCCTTTCGACCAGCGTCAACAGGTCCGCCTCGCTGGTGTCAGCTGGCAGGCGATGCTCAAAGCTTGCCATATTGGCCGCCAGCGTCGCTTTACCCTTGTTGCGGACATAGACCTGGCTCGCAGCGTCCTCTCCCACCAGCACAACGGCAAGACCGGGTTTGCGCCCCGCTTGCGCGGCAAAGCTGAGCGCGGCCTCACCCACGCGCTCGCGCAGGGTGGCAGCGAAGGCCTTGCCGTCAATACGGGTTGCGCTCATTGGTTGGTGATGCCCTAGGCGAACATGATCGCGCTCAACACAATGAGCATGACGCGCAAGAGGATGATGAGCACAATCGGCGAGAAATCGATCGCTCCGGTGTCGGGCATTATCCGCCGGATCGGTCGCAATATGGGATCGAGTATCAGGCCGATTGAATTGTAGACCTGCATGAGGAATTGGTTCGAGGGGCTGACCACGTTGAAGGCGAACAACAAGCTGATCACGAACTGGATGATGATCAGCATAACTAGGATGCCGGTCAGCATCTCGATAATCTGATAAAGGGCTACGAGGCCTGCCATTCTCTTTGCTTTCCTGTTGCGCGGCGCGTGAAGGGCCACGCGGCGTTACCGTCCCTGCCGTATTACCTACCTAATACGCCGCAGCTTTGGGTCAAGGCCGTAGCAGCCCGTTTACGCCCGCACCAGAGTGCCCGCGCCGCGCGCGGTGAAGAACTCCAGCAGCATGGCGTGCGGCACCCGGCCATCAAGGATCACCGCCGCCTCGCACCCCGCTTCGACCGCGTTCACGCAGGTCTCAAGCTTGGGTACCATGCCGCCGGTAATGACCCCTTCTTCGCGCAAGGCCGCAATCGCACCGGGATTGAGATCAGTAAGCAATTCTCCCGCCTTGCCCAGGACGCCGGCGACATCGGTGAGCAGGAACAGCCGCGCAGCGCCCAGAGCCGCCGCGATTGCTCCAGCCATCGTGTCCGCGTTGATGTTGTAGGTCTCGCCGTCCTTGCCGGCCGCGATGGGCGCGATGACCGGGATCATGCCAGCGGCCACGGCGGTGTCGATGACACTGGTGTCGACCTCGGCTGGCTCCCCGACAAAGCCCAGGTCGACCGCCTTTTCGATCAGGCTTTCGGGATCGCGCGTGGTGCGCGACACTTTGCGTGCAGTGACCAACCCGCCATCTTTGCCGGAAACGCCGATGGCCTTGCCGCCCGCATTGGCGAGCCAGCCGACCAGCTGTTTGTTGATCGCGCCCGAGAGCACCATCTCGGCAACCTTGGCGGTGGCTTCGTCAGTGATGCGCAGGCCATCGACAAAGGTGCTCTCAACACCAAGGCGACCCAACATATCTCCGATTTGCGGCCCACCTCCGTGAACCACCACCGGGTTGATCCCAACCGCCTTGAGCAACACGATGTCTTCCGCAAAATCGCGCGCGGCGCGTTCATCGCCCATCGCATGGCCGCCATACTTCACCACAAAGGTGCGCCCCGCATAGTTCTGGAAATAGGGCAGCGCTTCGATCAGCACTTCGGCTTTTTCGTGCGCGGACCGTCCAAGCGGAGTGATTTGGGCGTCAGTCGTCAAGCTCGCGATCTCCTTGAAGGCGCTGCTTCCGCGCGCCTAGCGTGTTGCCGCGATTTAGGAAAGCGCGCGGTTTCCCGCCTTGGCCACGGGGCGGATAGAGGATTTGCGCTTGGCTCTGTAACCAAAGCGGTGTTGGGTGCGAATCGGGGATCGAAAGGCACAGCACAGCTGGGCTTTTCGACCATTATCGGACTAGGAGGAACCAACATGAACACATCACGTCTTTCGGGCTCGATCGCCCTTGCCGCAGCCGCTGGCCTCGCCGCCGCGTGTTCGGGGGGAGCGGACGCTCCGACCGAGGCCGCCGCCGCTGGCGCCGAGAAGACCGCAGCCGTCGAGAAGGTCAAGTGCTTTGGCGTCAGCCTCGCCGGCGACAACGACTGCGCAGCCGGTCCAGGTACCAGCTGCGCGGGCACCTCGACCGTGGACTACCAGGGCAACGCCTGGACCTATGTCGACGCCGGCACATGCGAGACGACGCCGCGCGGCGACACCGGCACGTTCGGCTCGCTGAGCGAGATCGCCGAGGCCTGATAGAAGCGTCTGATCGGGGCGCCTGATCCGCACCGATCCAACCCATATGAAGGCCGCTGGGAGCGATCCTGGCGGCCTTTCGCGTTGTCGGCTCGCCCCATCATGGGGTTTTGCCGCCAGCCATGCTACGCACCCGCGCGCATGGAACGGCCCCGCTCTCGCTTCACCCCCAGCCTGCCCGCCGGGCGCGCTTCGCGGCGCAGCTGGCTGCTCGGCTGGTGGAGCCTGTGGCGCGTCCCCACTCTTGTCACGATCGTCGCCGCGCTGTGGTGGTTCGGCGTGCGCCCGATCGCGTCCGAGCAAGGCTGGGTGCCGGTCGAAGCCGCCTTCAGCCTGTGCGGCGAAGCCCCGCGCACCGAGGCTTGCGTGATCGATGGCGACACCGTGCTCATCACCCGGGCCGGTGCCCGCGCCCGCCGCGTCCGCCTCACCGGGTTCGACACGCCCGAACTGGACGGCGCCTGCGCGGCCGAGCGCGCCCTGGCGCGTGAAGCGCGCGCCGCGCTGCTCGACTGGCTCCAACGCGGCCCGTTTGAGTGGAACGGCGCGGACGCCCCCCCTTACGACCGCTATGGCCGAGAGCTGCGCCGCGTTCGCCGCGTGGCCGCCGACGGAACCCGCGAACCGCGCGCCCAGGCGCTGATCGACGCGCGGCTGGCGAGCGAGAGCGGCTGGGGCACCGAGCCGATCGACTGGTGCCGCTAGGCGCTTATCGCCCGGTCAAGCGGCGCTGTGGTGAGGCTGTGTCGGAGACACGGGTTACACAGTCCAAAACCGCAAAACCCACCCCTCCCCATAGCCTGAAGAGTTGGCGATTTTCCAGGGGCTTTGAGCCACAAGGAGAGCGAATCGAACACGCCGACCGGCCCAGCACGCGCCGGGCCGTAGGAAAATGGGGCTTGCCCCTTGCGCATCCGCTCTCTATCGGCGCGCTTCCCTTTCACGCCCAACTCAAGGAGGCGGATATGTTGATACATTTGCTGCCCCCATGGGGCCGAGAGACCGCGCTGAAATCCAGCGCCAGACCCGCGAGCCTGTAGAGGCGGCCTGATCGATCCCTTCGGAAGGGAGGCAGGCGGCCACGGTTCGCTGTGTTCTCTCCTGAAAAGGAATTTTCACAATGTATGTGCGTTTCACCGCCCCGGCAGCCCCGGGGCAATGGAGCGTCACGCGTGCCCATGTCGATCCGGGCTTCTTTCGTTCGGGCTACGATGTGTGGTCGGGTGACGCATCTGACCCGGTCAAGATTGCGATCCGCCGTGAGCTTGACTGGTTCAACGACAACCTGCCGGTGCCGCGCCGCTTTGCCGTGAAGGCCAAGCGCGTGTGGCACCGCGACGGCGTGTGCTGGTTCCGCGACGACGCGGCGGAAGCCTTGCGCCACGCCTTCGTGCTCGCAAGCCTGATCGAAGCGAGCGGCATCCGCATCGACCGGACATGGACCCGCGATCCGGGCCAGATCCTCTACCGCGACAAGTGGCAGGTTGTCGCGAAGCCCGAGCGGCGGAGGCTGACCTAGGTTCAAGGGGCTAAGCCCTTAGGACCAGGTCTGGCCCCCAACTGCTATCGGCTTGAGTCTTGGATAGTGAGCATCAGCTCCTTGTCTTTTAGTTCAAGCTTCTTGGAGTTGCGCCTTCACAAGAGAGGTCAAATAGGCGTCAAGCTCTGACAGATCGTAATGACCATTCGCCCAAGCCTTGTCCGCCGCTGCCAGCGCGGCGTAATACGGTTGGCGATCTTCGCGTATCCGCTCAGGCACAGTCTTGCTGCCAGGCAGTAAGTCGCCGTAGGACATGCAGATTAAGTAGTAACAGGCGGCTCTCGCAGTTCGGCCATTGCCCTCAACAAAGGGGTGTATCCAGTTCATTCGCCATAAGAAATAGGCAGGTAGAACCATTGATTGGTTAGTTCCTGCCCAATTCTCATGAACGAGTGAAATGCACCGATCCATAAGATCCGGCACTTCCTTGAAGTGAGGTGGAATGTGGTTTCCGACATATATCGGCTCTTCGCGATAACGTCCGCCAAACTGAGCAATGTTTGCAACTGCTGCTGCGTTGAGCGACCATAAGGTATACTGATCAAAAAACTCGATCCCTCGCGCTAGACCGATTTCGATACAGTTGGTGAGCAGGTCGTACTGCCTAAGCAAATTTTGCTCTTGCACTCTGTTAAAGAGTAGCGGGTCATCCTGCTCACGGACAGACATGACTATTGCTCGCTATTTCTGAGCCGCGCGCAATCTAAGATTATCAGAAGAGTGAAGTACACTTTCCTTAGTAACGCCGTCCGAATGCATCGCATTTCCAAATGCAAAGCTCACACGCTGAGCACGAAGCTCCTCATCTGTTACGACATTTTTGCGTCGCTCAGCCATCAAAGCGATAAGCTCAGGATCTGGCTTTACCGAACCTAAAAATTGCTTTCTTGTCGCCATTGCTTCTCTCCGATCTAGTGTCCCAAACGGGGAATCCCACAGCAAGCCCCCCGAAGCAAGCTCAAGCCGTAAGCATAAATTCTGGAACAACGGTTTAAACGGCCCTGTGGTATATTCGACTCACCAAGCCGTAAGTTCTAGCTTCGTTCTACACCAGCTAACTCTATCTAGGCAAGACCAGATCACTCGCCGCCCCAAAACTCAAACCATCCGTGATGGTTACTCCGCCGCCTGAACCTCGCCAAACATGTCCGGGCCGCCATCAGCCTCGCAGTCTTCGTTGACCGCTTTGGCCTTCTGGCGCTTGTCGAAGCTGGACCACACGTCGTTCCAGTCGCCGGTGGTCGCGCCCTTGGAATATTCGGTGGCGCGGGTTTCGAAGAAGTTGGCGTGCTCCACACCGTTCAGCAGCGGGGTGAGCCACGGCAGCGGGTGATCTTCGATCAGGTAGATCGGCTGCAGTTTCAGCTGCTTCAGACGCCAGTCGGCGATGTAGCGGATGTACTTCTTGATGTCGGTCGCCGTCATCCCTTCAACCGGGCCCATCTCAAAGGCGAGGTCGATGAACGCGTCTTCGAGGCGCACCGTCTTCTGGCAGATATCGATGATGTCTTCCTTCACCGCCTTGGTCAGGCAGTCACGCTCGGCGCAGAAGGCGTGGAACATCTTGATGATGCCTTCGCAGTGCAGGCTCTCATCGCGCACCGACCAGGAAACGATCTGGCCCATGCCTTTCATCTTGTTGTGGCGCGGGAAGTTCATCAGCATCGCGAAGCTGGCGAAGAGCTGCAGCCCCTCGGTAAAGCCGCCAAACATGGCGAGCGTGCGCGCGATATCCTCGTCGGTGTCGACGGTGAACTGGTGCATGTAATTGTGCTTGTCCGACATCTCCTCATATTCGAGGAAGGCGGAATATTCGCTTTCCGGCATGCCGATCGTGTCGAGCAGGTGCGAATAGGCCGCGATGTGCACCGTCTCCATGTTGGAGAAGGCGGCGAGCATCATCTTGATCTCGGTCGGCTTGAACACGCGGCCATATTTGTCGTGGTAGCAATCCTGCACTTCGACATCGGCCTGGGTGAAGAAGCGGAAGATCTGGGTGAGCAGATTGCGCTCGGATTCGGTCAGGTTCTGCGCCCAGTCGCGGCAATCCTCACCCAGAGGCACTTCTTCGGGCATCCAGTGGATCTGCTGCTGGCGTTTCCAGAAGTCGTACGCCCAGGGGTATTCGAACGGCTTGTAGGTGTTCCGGGCTTCGAGCAACGACATCTTGTGTATCCCTGTGTTTGTGGTGGCGGACCTATATAGGGAATCAAACTCCGAATTCGAAGGCAAGCGGGTATGATTCGCCGGGGATAGACCGTGCAAAATCTGAGTCGAACCGAAGCTGTGGATAGCACACTTGGCGGACCCTTGCAGGGCTCGCATCATCTTAACGTGTGCCGCGCGCAAGTGGCGACGGATGGCGGGCGCTCCGCAGCGTGCGCGAACGCTTGCAAAGACCGGCGGGGCGGCTAGCGTGCGGGGCTTCGATCGCACGAAGTGGAGAGCCCTGGCGATGCCCTTTCGCACTGTCTGTCTGGCCGCGGCGCTGGCTTGGCTCGCGGCGCTCGTGCCCGCGCCGTCCTTGGCGCAAGAGCAAAACCCCGAAGCTGTGGAGCTTGACCGGCTGCTCGCGGAATCGCTGGCGCGCAAGGCGGCTCTGGCGCGCGAACGCCGCTTGGCTCGCGAACGCAAGGAAGCGGCGGAGCTGGACGGGGAGGCCGATGAATCTCTCCCGTCATCGGTGACGGATGTGTCGGTAGCGGATCTGGTGGCCTCTGCCGTTGAAGAGGGGGATGAAGACGCCGAACCGTGGACGTACACCTTTGGCCCAGAGGTGATCGAGGATTTCCTCTCCATGTCCGCGCCCTATGGGATCGACGACCTCCCCCGGCTTGAGGCGTTTGACCTGGCCATCCGCCGCGCGCTGCGGACGGAGCCGACGCTCGAAGCGGCGAGCCAGGCGGCGGCGCATTTGACCGCTTTGGAAGGGGAAGCGCTCGCGACATTTGTGCGCCTCTGGATAGAGACCGAAGCGATGGAATACCTGTTTCGCGCCGATGGGATGACTGCCGAACAACAGCGCTGGCGCGACGAGTTTGTTGCTTTCGCTCTCAACCATGGGGACGCTGCCCCCCTTGCGCTGGAAGCGGCCGCGCTGATCTTTGATGACAAGGACGAATGCGCACGCGAAGACCCCATCGTCCTGCGGCTGATGGAAGGACGCAGCGCGGCCATCGCGTGGCGAGTGGCCAGAGCCAATCGGTGCAGAGAGGCCATCGCCGCCTTCGCCACAACCCACCCCGACCACGCCTTGGGCGCGCTGATCGAAATGGAGCATTACGGTTGGCTTGAGCTGGCCGGCAAGCTGCCCGTCAGCGCGTGGCTGGTGCGCGCGGACACGCTGGCGCGCGTCGCCGCGGACGATCGCGCGGCGGTCTCAGCGGTGCTCGACCGGCGGCGTCTGCGTTCGCTTTTGCGAGCGGACTTTCCCAAACTCGCGGTGTTGTTCGCCGAAGGCTTGCCCGACGAAGCGCTGGCGCGCGCGCTGGAGCCCGATCCGCGCGACTTTTTCGCCACGATTGACGGATTGCCGGTGCACATCAGCGGCGACAAGCGCGCGGATCGGCTCAAAGGCTCGCTGGCGACCGCCTATTATCTGACCGGTCGTGAAGAACAGGCGCGCGCGTTGATCGACGCCGATGGGGCGCTCAGCCAGCAGCGAGCGTGGCTGGAATGCGTGCAAAGCGACCGGGAGCCGGAGGAAAAGCAAGAAACGTGCCCGAGGACTTTCCGCGAAGAAGCCTGGGCGCTTTTGCTCGGGCATCAGCTCGACACGCCCGAAGCGGACCCCTATCCGCTCGCCGAACTGTTCTATGGCCGCAGCGCTTCCTTTGTGTCCCGTCAGATGGGAGGAGCCGAGCTTACCTGCCGCGTCTTTGCGCACGAACGCTTTGGCGATGTTTGCAAGACAGCCCGTGCAGGCGTGGGCAACGCTTTGACCCGGCACACAACAGACTATCACCGCGGCGATCATGAGGCGGTCATGGCGACCCTGCGCGGGCTTGGCCTGCCCGGCTTTGAAACCATCGATCGAACCTACGCCGCGTTGGTGGAGGCCAAGCTCGACGAGATCGGTCGGCCAGAGCCCCGCTCTTTTCAACCCGCCTCCATCGATCCGGATTACCCCGATTACGGCGAACGCGCTTTGCCCGATGCGCTGGCGCCCTATGACCCGTCTGACGAAGACCGCTACGCGTCCTACGATCCCCCCGAATGGCCCGATGGCTGGTCCGATCCCGAACCCGGCTTCTGGCCCGTTCGCTGGGAGCAAAAGGGAGAGCGCGCCGCCTTTGTCAGCCTTTCACCCTTCTACAACCCATCGGGAGAGATCAGCCAGGGCGGCTATTGGGTGCACCTGTCCGACGATGGCGGGCGCAGCTGGCAGACGCCCATGTTCACCGGCCTTGCGCAGTTCTGGCCCTATCTCGTCGCGCCGCAATCGCAATTGCCGATGCTGACCGAAACCGGCCTGCAGCTGGAAGTCACAATTGCCGAACTCGACACCGCCAGCATCACGTACCCGCCGATCGGCCTCTCAACGCGTCGAGAGGCAACCGGGCGGGTGATCGATCTGCCGTTTGCGCGCCTGAAAGCGGACAGCGATGGCGATGGGCTGAGCGATGTGGCGGAGGCGCATTTGCTGCTCGATCGGGAGGGCGAAGCGCGGCCCTACATCCTGGGCACAGGCGATGCGAGCGCGTGCCCCGTCACGCCCAGCCGCGCCGATCTGGCGCGCGTCGCCTTGCTGAACGCGCTCTTCGACACCGAAAGCCGAGCGATCATCGAACCGGTCAATCGCGCCGCCAGGGGTATCGATTTCGGCGGATGGACAGGCAAATCCAACGCGCTCGTCCCGCCGCTCTTCCTGCGCGCAGACCCCGACGATTTTGCCTGTATCGAAACGGCGCGCCCGGTGCTGATCTACAGCGACGCGCAGGTCGAGAAATTGCAGCGCCGCTCTCCCGATTTCCGCACGGTCGAACTGCCCACAGGCGTTTGGAGCGAAGATCGCACGCGCGGTTATGTGGTCTGGTCAGCCGGATGGACCGGGGGGACATTCCTGCTCAAATGGACAGGCGAGGCCTGGGATGTAATCGTCATCAGCAACTGGATCACCTGAGCGCGGTAGGGCGTTCCTGGCTAGTCGCTGGATCTTTTCTTCTTCGATCCGAAGAAGCTGCCCCCGCCCAGCACCGTAATTCCAAGGAAGAAGCCCGCATCGTAAGTCCAGCCCCTATTCGGCACAGCGTAGACCGCAATGTCGCTGGAAAACAGCGATCCGATCCAGGCCCAGGGGAAGATGAAACCGTGCCAAAGGCCCCACAGGAAACCGGGCGATCCCGCATTTTGGCTGACCCCGGCGTCGATCTGGTTCGCGCACGCCGACACCAGCAAGGCCAACGCCGACGCGGCCAGAAGACGGGCTATCGCTGGACGCGCCATCAGTTGATCGAGGTCGCAATGATGATCAGACAGGCCGGCAGAAAGACCGAAACCATCGCGATATGGATCATCGCCGCGTTGCGCGCGTGGCCGGGTTGATCGCGCCGGATTTCGCGGACCGCGTTAAAACCAAAGACCAGCGACAAGACGAGGCCAAAGACCCCCGCCCAAAATGGCAAACCCATACTTCCTGTCCCTCTCTCGCGGCACCGGATGGTCGGCGCAGCCCCAAGGGTATGACACAGGAAGGAACAGAGCGCGAGGGCGGGAACGCGCGCGGATCAGCAGAAGCGCCGCACAAGGCCCTGATGGCGCGTCTTGCGGAATTCGGTGGCCGCGCCGTCCCAGTCCTCTTGTTCTATGCGGGCGAGCACGCCCTGGGTCAGCGGCTTGACGAACTCAAGGCCGACGCGAACGCTCTGGCGCCAGGCGACCTCGGCCTTATGGGGTCCGGTGCCGCCAATGGTGAGTTCAACATATTCGCCGAGCTTAAGGCCGCCATGCGGATCGTCCACGCGGCACCCTCCGCGCGACAGGTCCGCCACTTCGACTTCCCATTCGCGGCCAAGCCCCGTGCGGTAGCTGCCCTCAGCAGCGGTGGAGATGCGGCTGTCTTTGCGTGTTTGCATAGCGCGTGCGGGATAGCGCGATAGGGTTGGCGGATTGTTAATGCGGGGCCCTTCGCGCGCCCTGGCGCGCCAAGATATCAGCGCTTCGCCACAAGCTGCCATGAGAAGGCCAAAGCCGCCCAGGTGATAGCCATCATGACGGCGCTGGCCAAAGCTGTCTCAAGCGCGCGATCGCCCCGCAAAACCATATCGACATTCACCAGAAGGAACTGCGAACCGCCCAGCGCGAGCGCCGCGCGCCAGGGGCTCGCCATGCGCTCAGCCGTCCAGGCGAACAAGCCGACCATGAGCGTGACATAGACCGTAAAGCCAATCAGCGGGTGAACCGGCGCGGTCGGCGGCGGTGGAAGGTCGGCGTAGGGCTGAAACAGCGTGAAAACGAGGAACAGGTTGGTCAGCCCGAAAACCAACCAACCTACGAAAGCTGCGCGCCAGTTCATAAGAGTGGCTTTGAAACTGGGTTAAAGTTTTCCGGAAATAAATTTCCGCACACGTGCCAACTGCTCTTCAACATCTGTTGGCCAACCCATCGCGGTACTCAAGTAGTCGCTGGCCTCTTCAAGAAACTGAGTCTGGGTAACGCCCGCAAGTTTCGCTACGCGGACCGCTTCATTGGCCCGCTGCTTATCATATGGGTGTACGGCAAAGGGGGCCGTCATGAAGGCAAAGCCGCCCGCCAAGCTCTTTTGCCAGGATGCTTTTGCCAGTTTCTCAGTCATCGTTGCTCGCCTCTTAGACACCTACTGGCAACTCAGGCATTCCTCGTAATCGGTCTGCTGCTCGCCCAGTTCGGCTTTCAGTTCAATTTCGGGCGCATCCTTGGTGTTGTCGGCTTCGACGCCACCAGCAAAGCCAGCGCGCTGCACCGATTTGGAGCGGAGGTAATAGAGCGACTTGATGCCTTTCTCCCACGCCTGGAAGTGCAGCATCATCAGATCCCACTTATCGACATCGGCGGGGATGAACAGGTTCAGCGACTGCGCCTGATCGATATAGGGCGCGCGATCGGCCGCGAATTCAAGCAGCCAGCGCTGATCGATCTCAAAGCTGGTCTTGAAGCTCGACTTTTCTTCCGCGGAGAGAAAGTCGAGGTGCTGGACGCTGCCGCCGTTCTCCAGGATCGAGTTCCAGACATTGTTCGAGTTCTTCGATTTCTTGTCGAGGATCTTTTCCAGATACGGGTTCTTCACGACGAAGCTGCCCGACAATGTCTTGTGGGTGTAGATGTTGGCCGGGATCGGCTCGATGCACGCCGAGGTGCCGCCGCAAATGATGCTGATCGACGCGGTCGGCGCGATCGCCATTTTGCAGGAAAAGCGTTCCATCGCGCCCATTTCGGCGGCATCGGGGCATGGGCCGCGCTCTTGCGCCAGCAGCATCGAGGCTTCCGACGCCTTGGCCTGGATGTGCTGGAACATCTTGAGGTTATGCGCCTTGGCCATCGCGCTTTCAAAGCCCAGCCCCTTTTGCTGAAGGAAGGAGTGGAAGCCCATGACCCCCAGACCCACGCTGCGCTCGCGCTCAGCCGAATATTTGGCGCGGGCCATCTCTTGCGGAGCGCGGTCGATATAGTCCTGCAGGACGTTGTCGAGGAAGCGCATGACGTCCTCGATAAAGTCCTTCTCACCCTTCCACTCATCCCACTTTTCCAGGTTGAGCGAGCTGAGGCAGCACACTGCGGTGCGATCGTTGCCAAGGTGATCGATGCCGGTCGGCAGCGTGATTTCCGAGCACAGATTCGAGGTCGAAACCTTAAGGCCCAGGTCGCGGTGATGCTTGGGCATCATGCGGTTCACGGTGTCGTTAAAGACGATATAGGGCTCGCCCGTCGCAAGCCGGGTCTCGACCAGCTTCTGGAACAGCGAGCGCGCGTCAACATCGCCGCGCACTTCGCCGGTCTTGGGTGATTTGAGTTCAAACCGATCGCCGTTCCGAACCGCTTCCATGAAATCGTCGGTGAGCAGCACACCGTGATGCAGGTTGAGCGCCTTGCGGTTGAAGTCTCCGCTCGGTTTGCGGATTTCGAGGAATTCTTCGATCTCGGGGTGCGAGATATCGAGATAACACGCCGCCGAGCCGCGCCGCAGCGAGCCTTGCGAAATGGCGAGCGTGAGCGAGTCCATCACGCGTACGAACGGAATAATGCCGCTGGTTTTGCCGTTGAGGCCAACAGGCTCACCAATGCCGCGCACATTGCCCCAATAGGTGCCGATGCCGCCGCCTTTGGAGGCAAGCCAGACATTCTCGTTCCAGGTGCCAACAATGCCGCCCAGGCTGTCGGAAACCGAATTGAGATAGCAGCTGATCGGCAGGCCACGCGACGTGCCGCCATTCGAGAGAACGGGCGTTGCGGGCATGAACCACAGGTTCGAAATGTAATCATACAGGCGCTGCGCGTGCTCGGCGTCGTCCGCATAGGCATCCGCGACGCGCGCGAACAGATCCTGATAGCGCTCTCCGGGAAGGAGATAGCGGTCGGTCAGCGTTTCCTTGCCAAATTCGGTGAGGTTGGCGTCGCGCGATTCGTCGATCGTGATCGTAAAGCGGCGGTCGTTGACCTTTTTGCTTTCGGGCTCGGCCGCTTCCTTGGCCGCCGCCGCCATAGCCGTGCCGAGCGCTTCGGCGCCCTTCGCCGCGATCAGCGCGTCGCTGCCTGCATCGGTCTTTTCCATGGCCATGGCTTTATTATCTTTCGTTTCTTCAGCAGCACCGATCGCCTCACCGGTTTCCGCGTCGCTCAGAATATCCGATGAATCGGTTTCACTCGACACGCTGTCACTCGCTTTAAAATCCATTCCAAGCACCCATCTATCGCATGAATCAGAACGCGGCGTAACCGCTAATGTTCCAACTCTGTTCTCAACACTCTGTCGACAGCCTTGCCCCCTGCATCATCCACACATCTGGGCTCTCCCCCGTGTGGCGACAGGCGTGTCCGCCGATGTTTCAACAACTCAACGCTTACCCCGCAATTTAAGCGACTCCTCCCCTAGCCGCGCCCAACAGGGCACGGGAGAAATCACCAAAGGTTGTGGGGTCCCCGCGAACCGAACCACTAGATCATGAATCGGACACAGGAATCGGTCAACGGGGTATTAACCACGTTTTTTGCAATCGAGCCGTTTTGCTGCACTGCAGCAAGGCCGCGACGCGTGGTCAAAGCTTGAGTCGCTGGCTGCGCAAGCCCCAAATTGAATCTGTGAAGAAAAATTTGGTGATTGAATCATGTGAATCAATCCTTGAATCTTTGGACTGTGCCGTCGCAATAATGTTGCGTGCGTCAAAAGGGGGACAAAGGATGAAGGCGATTTTGACGCACGCTATCGCGCTTGGCGAAAAATACGAGCGCCCCATCGCGCTGGCGGGCGGTGTGTGGCTGTTCATTTCCTGCGCATCGTGGATCCCGTTTATCCCGATCCCCAAAATACCCTATCTCACCGACAGCCAATCCTGGGTCTTCGCCGGCGCGTGGAACGTCGTGTGGTGGGGGCTCGTCTACCCATTGATCGATCAGCGTCGCAAGGAAATGGCTGCGGAAGCGGACGCCACCGCCCAAACTAGGCCAGAACCGCCCACAAAGCGGCCATAACGGCCAAGGCCAGAACGGCGTGAAACGCGCCAAAGCCCCATTTGATGTTGCGGATCATCTTCTGAAATTCCGCTGTGTCGTTTTCATGCGGGAAGGCCTGTTCGGGCACAGGCACGCCCAGAAACGCGCAAAGCGGCTCCCAACCCTGCTTGACCTCATAGACCAGCAGTCGCTCTTGCGGCAGCTCGGCCTGAACCGCGGCGTTGTGCTCCTCAAACATCCGCTTGGCGTGCGCCTCGTCAAACTGACGGCCATCGAACACACGGTGCCACACGGTGCCGTTGGTCATCTCCGCGTTCTGGCGGATCGGCGGGATCACAGCGCGCGCCCAGGCGGGCGGCGCCCTGCCAATGGGGATGATCGTCGAGCTGGCGCTTTTCCACCAGCTGTCCGTGCTGCGCGTGGTCAGCACAACCTTGGCCTCAGGGTAATAGGCGGCCAGTTCGCGCCAATAGGCTGCGGTGGGAAAATCGACCGCCGCGGGAAAGCCATCGTAAACCGCGTCCCAGTCGACCGGCGCATCAGGCTGAGTTCCGATGGTGTGCCATAGCGCCATCTGGCGTTTGTCGGCCATCACCTCGAACATGTGGTGCGTCTTGTCGAAACCCAGGATTTCGAGCGCGGCTTTGAGCGAAGCCGTTCCGGTGCGCCCGAATCCGGCGCCAATCACTTTGAGCGTCATCGTCCCCCCCTTAGATACGCCGCTATTCCGCCGCTTCACGCACCTTGGGCGAGGCCTGCGCGGCGTGATCGGCAATCTCGCCAGCCAGCTGGTCGATCAGCTCAAGCGGCACATCATGGCCCCAGCCAGGAACCGTCACGATCCGTGACCCCGCAATGGCTTTCGCGGTCGCCTCGCCTGCGGCAAGCTTGACCAGCGGATCATCCTCGCCATGCAGGACAAGGGTCGGCGTGGTGACGGTCGCCAACCGCTTGGTCCGATCGCCATCGTCGATGATCGCGGCCAGTTGGCGTGGAAGCCCCATGGGATCCACGCTCCGCCGCACATTGATGCGGGTGCGTTCGCGGGCGCGCTCTTCATCGAAGGGGAAGCCCGGGCTGCCAATTGCGCGAAGGATCTTAAGGCCGTGCGCCACCAGCACCTCTTCGTCCATCGATCCGGGGCGCGCGGTTAGCGCCGAAATCGCGGCCTTGTCGGCCTGCGGAAGTTTGGGATTGCCCGTGGTCGACATAATCGACGTGAGCGAAAGGAGCTTTTCGGGATGGTTGATTGCGAGCAATTGCCCGATCATACCGCCCATCGATGCGCCCACAGCGTGCGCCTTGTCGATTTCCAGCGCGTTGAGCAGACCAGCGGCGTCAGCGGCCATCTCGGCCAGCGAATACGGCACTTTCGCTTTCCACCCGATCCGCGCGCGCAGGAGCTGCCACACGAATTTGGGCGGCTGGACATCGCCCCATTTCTGGCTGAGGCCAATATCGCGATTGTCAAACCGCACCACGTGATAGCCCCGATCAACCAGCGCCTCGACAAATTCGTCTGGCCAATGGGTGAGCTGAACCCCCAGCCCCATGATCAAAAGGACTGTCTCATTCGCGCGGTCACCCGCCTCTTCGTAGAAAATCTCGGTTCCGGTGATCGGCGTGGTGATGGATGGCATGGATATGTCCCGATTGTCTGTGGTGCGGCATGCCTATCGGGACGGTCGGGCCATCGCAAGCGCCACGGCATGCGAACCGCCCCGGCCTCCGGAACGTCAAGGACGCCCAAAGGCGGGACGGCCACCACTTCCGGTCGAAGCCGTGTTCGGGGGGAAGGGGCTGCTACCCCCCGAGAACGACCACGTCGTCCTCCGCTTCGCCGGAAGCAATCCGAGTGCGTTCGGTCTTGGCGAGCGCGCGCGCAAGATTCTCGCGCTCGGCAAGGTCATCTGCGAAAATGATGTTAGCCAGGAACCGCGCTTCCTGAACGTTCGCGACCGGCGCGTCGGCGAGGTTCCGGACACGCTTGACTGCACGCATTGCGGTGCGAGCGGCTGACCAATTGGCGCTGTTGGACCGGATCTTCAGATTGTCCGCCCGCCCGGCCGAGTCGAGTTCGAATGCAATCTGCACGACGCCGCTTGAAGGCACGAGGCTGGCGCGGCCCGGCGTGCGTTCGAGAGCGCGATCCAGCTGACGCGAGACATCTTTCTTCCAAAGCTTCATTTCGCTCGGCGATTTGACTTCGATCTGAGCGTCTTCGTCCGCCAGCGCAGGGGATGCGGCGACAAGGCCTGTCCCTCCCAGCGCGACGCCAAGCGCAAGCGCAGGGAAAGCGAGACGGCGCATGGCCGCGTTACAAAAGGCCGTATTAATTAGGTGTGTCATAGGATCATCCTCCAGGTCACAGTTCAGGATGATCGGCCGGTTAGCGTCGAGCAGCAGGGCATCAGCCCATACCCGCAAGCCTCGGCATCTAGGGTCGATCCGACACCTCGGGGAATTCGGGGGTTGGGGCCCTCAGCGTCGCAGGAAAGATACCACGATGCATGTTTGCATCAAATCATAATTGATGCGCGACCTTCTATGTCGTCAAAGAGGTGGCTGAGAGCGACAAACGAACAACCGCGCCCGACGAAGAGTGCACTTCCAAACCCACGTCTCAGGAATCCCGCCATTCCGGGCCGCTGATCGTGAAGCCTTGGCCGTCGAGCCGATCGAGCACGCCGTCGGGCTCGGCCAGCACCCGCAAGGGCACGACCGCGACCGTCACGCCGCTTTGTTCGGTGGCGGCGGAAATCATCCCGGTCCACTGCGCGCGGATGTCCTCGCCGACTTCGGGGTCCGCCCATGGCCAGCACGTGCCAAGCGCGATTTCGAGCGGATTTTCCATCACGCCGGGGACGTTAAACTTGGTCCAGTCGCGACCGCGCGCCTCGATGATGCTTTCCCCCGCTTCCGTCGCGGTCATCGCCGCTTCGAGGCAGGGGATATGGCTTTCGGGCGGCGCGTCGGCGAGGTCATCGAGCAAGTCTTCACCGCGAAAGCGTTCGGGCCGGGTGATCGGGATATCGGCCTTCTTGGCCGCCTTCCTCACAACATCGGTCGCGTCGTCGCTGAGCGTGTCGTCATCGAAATCGAGCTGGCGCGCGAGCAGGTTGAAGCTGGTGATGAGGAACGAGCCGCGATCGTAATCCTTGTCGTATTCCTCTTCGAGAGCCGCCAGCCGGGCGCGCTGGCCCTCGTCGAGGTAATCGCCTGCGACGGTCTTGTCGGGCAATTTGGTAAAGCGCCCGCCGCGAAAGATCAGGCGGAAGAAATCTCCGGGCGAGAATTTGGGCCGCGCGCCGACAATCACCCGGTCCGCTTCGCCAGTCGCTTCCTTGAGGCGGTCAGGCTGCCACGGCGTCGCCTTGGGCACGCGCCGAATTTCGCCAACAAGGATAACGGTGGAGCCGCTCTCAGTGTCCACCGTCCACATCGGCGCGCCTGAGCGCTGGGCTGTGACGATGATGGGGTTTGGTTCGGGGTCCGGGGTTTGGGCCGATAGGGATGACGCTTATGCAGCCAGAGCAATGATGAGTAGCCTAGAGAAAAAC
>ERZ1740065.13-NODE-13-length-97985-cov-8.210896_pt1 | contig 97985 bp, 147 predicted proteins | sample MGYA00581738_ERZ1740065 | MGnify/ENA primary metagenome ERZ1740065 (study PRJEB43018, sample SAMN04849749) | marine metagenome | isolation source: floating plastic debris | place: Pacific Ocean | collected 2008-09-01 | study: EMG produced TPA metagenomics assembly...
TAGCTATTCAAACTGAGATTAGCTCTATAGAAGCACAAATTGCGGAGCTTTCGCAACTTATTGCTGAGCCTGATAAAGCTATTGCAAAGCAACTTAAAGAGCTAAGCAAGGCTTATGCTTTGCCAAGCAAAACTAAGCTAGTTGATAGCTTTGTTGTAGCTAAAGCTGTTGCTATTGCTAAGCCTAAGCAAAAGACAGCCTTGCAAAAGATGCTAGAACAGGGCAGTTCGCTTGAACCTGTTGCAATGACAAAAACTAGCATCAGGCAATTTGCCAAGCAAGATAAGCATAACGACCCTGAATTAGCAAAACTTAGCATGGCTGATGCCTGGGCACAGCGAATGGCCAAGCATGTAGCTTATTGGAATGGCAAGAAAGGTACTGAGCATAAAGTGCCTGCTAATTGCTTGGTAGCCACTTTAGCTGTCGTAGACCCGAAAGAGCTGACTGCACTTAATGCTTGGTGCAAGAAGTCTGGCTATCCTCGATTCGACAGAAAAACATTATCACAAAAGCTTACTAAGTACGGCGATATCGTTGGTGTCAAGCAAGCACACGCTAGATTTTGGAAAAACAGAGCATGATTCATGTAGCAAGAGTAATATCAGACCCAGAGCCCAAACCTGTTTTGGGCAGAGAAACTGGCTTTATTCGCATATTCGGAAGTGGCTATGGCGAATACTATACAGACAAAACTGAGCTGAACTCAACTATCAGTTTTCACAAAGTGTTTCTGTTAAGAATGCAATGGCTAGACAGCGGCCACTTTGACTGGGATGGGCTTATTCTTGAAGCTAATTGCCATATTTCGCGAGATTTGCCTATGGCAGATGCCAATGGCATTAGCTTGGCCAATGTGCACTTTATAACTTTCATGCCTTTGCCCGAATTAACAATGCCAAAGCAAGGAGTACGTTAGCATGTGGATTTTGCCATTTCTCGTATTTGCTTCAATTGTTGCATGGATTGCCTCTATTTGGAGCCTTTTCAAACCTCGCACTTACTTTGTCAAATATGATTTGTTTCGCAACAATAAGCTCTGCGGAAAAGGCGACTATTTGACTACTTTGTACTTTTGGCAAAGAGCACTGCCTAGCATAAAGCAAGGCTTAGCAAAACAAGAGCTTAGCCAAGCAATAAGCGAAGCAAAATTAGCTGATGGCGAGACAATGAGTATTACTGTGACTAGTATTGTAAAGCTATGAGACTAGAATACATTAGCACTTACGCCGGCAACAAACTTTTGTTAATTTGGACAGCAGAAGTTCATGACATTATTGCAGTTCATGCTCAGTATGCAAAGCCAGACTTGTGGAATGTGCCAGTAGGCATAGCTAAAATGCCAAGGCCTGATTATTTGCTAATGCATACTCATTACGTTTATCGTACTGATACTTTTTTGCCGAAGCTCCAATCTGATTGGCGGCAGTTCTGGGCACCTGCTGCGCTATTTGGCGAAGCTGCGCGAGATAGGCTTTGGGCTGCTTTTTGCATCATTGCAACTGGCAAGTTACCAATGCGACCTGGCGAAAAGATGTGGGTTGACAATTAATTAGCCAATTGATATAATAGTCATAGAGACAACAAAGAGAGCCTATGAACATTTTTCTGCTAGACAAAGACCCCTCACAAGCTGCGCGATATCTTTGCGATAAGCATGTTGTCAAAATGTTCAGCGAATCGCATCAGATGCTTCGCACTGTTGTGAACTTGATGCTGGCTGAACCAGTTTTCTTTAGCCAAAAGCATCCTGATCGTCCTATTGCAGGCTGGGTCAAGCATCCTTGCACACAATGGTTGCTAGAAAGCCGTGCCAATTTTATGTGGCTATACAAGCATATGTGTGCTATTCATGCACAATACCAGCTTCGCTACAATAAAATTCATGCCGAATACCATTACATTAACGATATTGCTCTTTGCTTTCCCGAACTAGCTAAGCAAAATCTTGATTGGGCCAATGGCTTTTCGCCCAAAAAGCCACTTGAAGAGCAGCTTACTCCTGTGCCACTAGCAATGCCTGATTGGGTACCAGGTAAAACTGCTATTGACGAAGATGGCTCTCTTGAAGCTTTATTGACTTACGAATATGAATATACTCGCCACCCTGGCAATAAGCTAATCTTTGCTAAGGTGCCAGTTGCTGATGCTGTAAAAGCTTATCGTAACTATTACATTCATTGTAAAGCTAAATTTGCTACTTGGGCACATTCTATGCCTCCGCATTGGTGGCCAGGCTATCAGCTTGATGGCTTCATGTTTCCTGCCGGTCGCCTGTTCTGTCTAATTACTCAGCGCTCTCGTCATATCTTAGACCAGGCTGAGCTGATGCTTGAGCTAGAAGACGAAGATACGTCAATCGGCTTACCTCCGCTTCACATGAGCCAGCTCTATAGCGGACGCCGAAAAAGCTCTTCTGCTCCTTCGCAATATGCACCAGAAGTAGAGACTGTGCGTGCATCTATCAAAGCAAGATTAAAAGGCAAAGTGCCATCTCGTTCAGTCATTCAGACTTGGCTAGAAAATGCCACTGAAGCTGAATCGCTTGAACAGAGAGCAGATCGTCATATAGCTTATTGGAGCACTAAAGGCTATGCCAAATAACTTAGAAAGCATTTGGGCAAAGCAAATTGAATTGCAATTGCTATACTTGAAAGCCGAATTGCCCGATGAAAAAGCTGAGCTTCTTAGTTGTTCAGCTTTGGCTGACAGAACACTAGCCATGATTAGTGCTATGTGTGAAGAAGGCTTTGAAGCAAGAATGACGATGCCTAATCGCAAAACTTGGGGCACAGTACCAAAAAGTGAAGCTTTGCAGGTTGCTAAAGCTAAAGGTCTAAAGAGCGAATTGGCCGATACCTTCTTATTCTGGCAAGCAGCCTGTTATTGGGCTGGGTTCACTTTAGAAGAGATGCTTGAAGCTATAGCAGCAAAACAAATAGTTAACGAGACAAGAGCTGACCATTTAATTAACAAGGCTAATGACTAGACTTATTGCAATTGCAGGTAAAGATGGTTCAGGTAAAAGTACTTTTGCTGGCAAATTAGCGACCAGATTGGGCGATGCTTATGTATGTGCTGTAGCAACTGGTTTGCGAGAGCATTGTATTAGCGAAGGTTATTTGACCAGGCAACAAGCTTATGCTAAGCCTACTTCACAAGAGACACGCAACGTACTTCGCAACATAAGCAAAGAGGCGAAAGTTAAATATGGCACCAAGCTGATTTGGCTTAATAAGCTATTGCTCAAAATGCGAGGCTTTTTGCAAGTATGCCCTGTTATTGTGCACGACGTTCGCTATTTGCATGAAGCAGAGACTTTGCTTAGCTTAGGTGCAGAGCTAATTTACTTGGGCGGATGTGAGCTTTCGGCAGAAGAATGCGGAATGCCGAGCTTCGCTGATTTACCAGCATTATACGAATTAGCGAAGTTCAAACTTCCTGAAAAGCCTGATGACAAATATATCGCTATGGTATATAATAGCATTATAGAGACAAGGTTGCATCATGAATAACAACAGAGCAAGCGTAGCAAAGAAATTTGCATTATGGTACAGATTAAAGTTTGAAGGGCTAGACAAGTCGCCTAAAGGCACTTTGACTATCGGCGAGATATCACAAACGGCAATTTATTTTATGATGTCAATGCCAAAAAGCTACCCTATTACAAGCATTAGCCAATGGGTAGAAGATGCTAAGACTCATGCATTGCTAATTATCGCAGAAGAGGCTATTTCACAATGACTATGCAAGATTGGCAAGCTATTAACAATGCATGTCTGGCGAGCATTGAGCAGGGTAAAACTTATGTCAGCTTATCAGAACCTGTAGACTATGATGAGCTCTCACGAATAAGCGAAATTGCATCTATGGCTGTTGCAGATTCTGTTTATGGCCTGGCTTCAGCAGAAAAGCTTATTGCTTACATCAAAGCGAAGCCTGGCAGATTGGCTATAGCCGGAATTGGCAAGTCTCATCACGTGGCTCAATTGGCTGCTGCTACTTTTGCTAGTGTGGGCATACCTAGTTTGCAACTTGATACTGCGCATATTACACATGGCGATGCAGGTTTTGTTATGCCAGGCGATGCTGTGCTTTACATAAGCAAAAGCGGTCGTACAAGCGAGATGCTTAATGCTATAAAGTGCTTAGCAAATACCACAAAGCCCAATCAGTTTCTACTGACTTGCACAGGGTTTGAGCAATTACCTAGTATTGTACAAGACTTTTGCTCAGAAGTAATAACTTTGCCCACCATTTGCGGGCACGAAATGAATGGCTATAGCCCTACAACAAGTACTTTGAGCTTTGTTAGCTTTTTGAATGCTTTGGCGATGGTTTGCCAAACGTTTACTAGAGAGCAATTTGCTCAACATCACCCAGGCGGTGCTTTAGGCGAGGAGCTTAACTAAATGTACAAATATCGCATAACAGTTCGCACCAATGAGTCTCAAACTACTCAAGCCAGGCTTTTACAACAAGCTTTTAGGCTACCTGCTTTGCAAAAGCTTTGTGCATCTGTTGGTACACCGCTTATTGATGATGGCTACGTGATAGAAGATTTGTTTTATATAAGCGAAGAGCCAATGCAGAGCGAAGCTTTGCTTAGCATAGTAAAACAACAGCCAGGCAATGTACAATTAAGCAGTTGGGACGAGATACATGGGATGCTATGATGCTGTAAAAGGCAAGTGCCCTGCATGTCGCAATGATGTAAGCTTGCAAAGTAAATCTGGCGATTGCGATTTAGAAGAGTACACAGAAAACGATGTGCCAGTTGAAGTTATGTATGATGCTACAGCTACTTGCCGCTTCTGTGGCACTGAGTTAGAATTGGCCTATACCATAAAGGTGCTTGGCTGTTCTATTGTAGAGAAAAATACAGTAGCCTCTATGTGCATAACAAAAGGCGGAAATGTAGTAATGAGGCCCATTGACACATACTAGGAGCTTAACCGTGAAAATAGACATCTTGGATGAGCTGGCTAATGCAAAAAGCCCTGCTTACCTATTGCATCAAGTTAATTGCAGAGGTGCATGGGGAGCAGGATTATCTGGCCAGATTTCTGCTAGGCATCCTATAGCCGAAGTAGACTATAGAGCTCATTGTCAGAACTATTCGCCAGAAAGGCTTATTGGCACATACAGAACAACAAGCTTAGGCAATAGCAAATACATTACACACTTGTTTGGCCAATTAGACTATGGCAATGATGGCAAAAGGTATACTAACTATGTTATGCTAGCAAGTGCTATGTTTAGCTTTGCCTTAAAGGTGCCTAATGCAAGAGTATTGTTGCCAAAAGGCATAGGCTGTGGCTACGGTGGTGGTGATTGGCAAATTGTGCAATTGCTTATAAAAGATACTTTTGCACATAGGTTGACAATTTGCGAGCTTTAGTTTATAATAGTTATAGAGACAACAAAGAGAGTTTATGACTTCGCATTTAGTCACCATTACAAAGCATTCTTGGCCGACAAAGCTTATTCCTCGTAGCGAGTATGTAGGCGATTACGAGCTTCAAGCTAGAGACTTTACCACAGCTACAATGAGCCATGCTTTATTAGCTGATTGTGTAGGTAATCATGGCCACGCTTTTTATGGTGCATTTTTCGGTCGGCCTGTTGCAAAGCAGCTCGGTAAAACTAAAAACTGGTGCTATACTTCACTTATTGCTTTCGACTTTGATAACAAGCCTGGCCAGACAAACATTAGCATTGATGAAGCTATTCAATCAGCTAAAGAGGCTCAGCTTGATTTGAAATTTGCATATACTACGTTAAGCCATACAAAAGCTCAGCCTAGATTTAGACTTGTATGCGATACAAAGAAGTACAATATGCCTCTTCAAGCAAATACAAAAGTCTGGTTAGCAAAGCTAAAAGCAATAAACACTCTGGTATTTAATGGCGCAGCAGATAAGCATGCGTTAAGCCCAATCAAATTGTGGCAAGGCTCAATCAATGGTTTATACTATGTCGAAAACAAATGAGTTTTACCTGCAAGGGTTGAACGTATGGCCCCGTCCACTTACCTTAGCTGAAATAGATAAGCATATATGCGAATATGGCCATCAGCTGGAGGCTTGGGACACCAGAAAGCTTAAGCATATTCAATATTGGCGAGACAGATTCGGCTTAGATGATGCTAAGCCATTCGCCATGCAGATGGGCACTCTAGTTTCGCATATCTGCTGGGAAAAAGTTTTCAGAGCAGATACATCGAGCTACTATTTGAAAGTGATAACTAGCCATGAAGGCCTATCTGAATTTTATCCTTATAACAATAGCCAGCATGACAAGCTATTTAACAAAATTTTAACTCATGCTAGTGCTAATGGCTTGACTTTTGCTAGATTGCCTGAAGGCGACCAAGGAAGCCTTGCATTTTTTAGCTTACCTAGGCATACGCATGATTGGCTAGTTTGGCAAAAATCTATTACTGATAAAAGCAGCTTGCCAGGCAACACAATACGCCGAAGCATTAAAGCTTATCGCGAAGGCAACTTGCCAGACGTTGGCAACCTAGCAGAATTGGAGCGGATGCTATGCAAATAAATGTTGTATACTCTGGCGAATATCTTAAAGCTGAATGGCTTGTATTGCTTCGTAAATATGCTGAGCTTGGCTATAGCATTGCTTGGTTTACAGATAAGGACGTGGCAATTAGCACTATACCGAGCTATGTACAAGCCTTTTATCAACCGGAGCTCAATGATATTGCTCTAGTACGTGGCAATGCAGGGCTGTGGCTTCTCAAGCCATTGCTAATTGATTGGCTGCAATTTGTTCGGCCAGGCCAATGGGGCCTTACAGGTTGGTATGCTGGCGATGTAGTTGTAGGCATTTATGCTTATGGCGATTGCCATGTAATGCTTAGCAAAATGCGGAGCTATTTGGCCACTTATCCAGGTACTAAGCTAAAAGTACTATTACAGATATTTGCACAATGCAAGAACTTGACAGAATACACGAACTCCAACAACAAATAGCTATTATGGAGCTTGAGCTTGAGCTCTTGGTCAAAAGCTGCCGCAATAAGCTAATAAAGCAAGGCATAGCTGAAATAACAACAGGCAAGGTTAAAGCAAAGCTTGGAGCAAAACGTGGCAAAAAGGCAACTGCCCAATTTGTAGAGCCTGAGCGAGCAGCAGAACTCCGCGAAGCAATCCAAGCTGAGCAATCTGAAATGCTAGATGTCAATGCAGATGAGCTATATAGGCTAGAAAAGCTTATCTTTGACATAAGCCATTCAGCCAAGCTCGAAATATGCCAATTGGAGCAACAAAAATCAGCCTTGTTGACTAATGATTGGATTAGCGATATGGAAGCAGAGCTATCCGAACTTAAGCCTATTGAAGTTTCTGTTGCTGCTGAAAAGGTTCTGAGCATTAAGCCTATCAAAGGCACCAACTATGTCAAACAGCTGTCAGCTGAGCAGGTTGCCACCATAGAAACAACTCAAAATGGGCTTAAGACAAAAGTACCATCGGCAAGAATCAAACAAGTGGCTATGTCAGTCATAGCTGGAGGCTTAGATTTTGATGAGCTATGGTCGCGAGTAGTACAATTGCACAGGGAGTACTGGAATGAGGCATCTGATTAGCTTGACTAGGCAGGGCTATGTAACTAAGCCAGATTATGCTACTTATCGCAACCAAACAAGCCAATTTGATTGGGCTTATATTGAAGAAGCAGAACTTGTACAACGCGTTGCAAATAAGGGTCATGCTTTTTATGGCGTAGTATTCAGCAATCACGGAGATTGGACTGAAATTGGCAGATGGCGTAGTGCTTTGCATATTAGCTTATTGGCATTAGACTTTGATAGTGGCAAAACTAATCCGTATGAAGCCATAAACCAAGCTATGTGGTGCAATTTGCCCTTAGTGTTTGCTTATCGTACGTATAGCCATACAGAAAGCCATCCGCGATTTCGCATGGTATTTGAAGCTAAGCCAGGCTTTGTCAGCAAGGCAGATAAAAAGGCTTTGCAATTGCTAAATAAGTTTTATGCCAATGCAGCAGATAAGCAAGCTTTAAGCCCTATCCAAAGATGGCAGGGCTCTATTGATGGGCTTATTTATGCAAGGCTTCGCTATTAACTATGCTTATCTAGCTCATTTTGCGACTGAGTACCTTCGTAAAGATGCCCAGGAGCTATGCAATTTCTGTTTTGGCACTTATGGCATGCAAACATGCCTTGCTTTATAGGCCTATTTAGCTTAAGTGCTAGTACGTAACGATGTACTAGCACCTGTTTACCATCAATTGTTGCTTTTGCATAGCCTTTAGAGTTTTTAGCTCCTTGCCATAATTTGCAGCGACCACGTGTCTGTATTTTATCGCTGTTATCTGCTAGATAGGCATATGCGTCATACTTAGCCATGACTTTAGTGATATAATATATTTAACCAAGAAATACTTGCTTTATGAGAAGCATACTTGCACAAGTTGAACGAGAGCTTGACATACTAGAGCATAATAATACTGAGCTTATTAAAGCTTTTGTAGCCTTATACCTACAAAACGATACAGAATCTGCTAAAGAAGCTTTACAAGTATTGTATGCCAATGTAACTGATAACTGTTTTATAGAAATAGCAGAGGCAATCAAAAATGGCAAAAACATTCAACAGGCTAAAACAACAAGAGCAAAACCACATGGTTGTGCTAAAAGAGACTTGGACAGTAGAGAAGCTTCTCAACGAAACTAGCTTTGATGCATCAGTACAAGCAAGAGTTAATTTATGCAGAGCTGCTTGGCTAAAGCTAATTTTAGCTGGTTGTCCTCTTCGCCAAATGTGGCTAATTCGCAACAAAGATGGCTCTTACGAGCACATTCAAGCAGGCAATGAAGATTGGCTTGAGTTTTACTATTTTATGACGCAATCAGCAGTAGCTCCAGGCGGAGTTACTTTTACTGATTTGACTGAAAGCATGGCAGATAAACTATACGATGCAGAAGTGCCTGTTTGTATTGTTGATGCTATTGCTTCACCTTCCACACTAATTGACTTACTTTACGAGGCCGTTTAATGACCAAATTGCAACATAAGCCTATTGTCCCTGCAATAGAAGAAGTTACAAAGCTATACGATGCATTGCTTAGCGATAATAAGGCAATGCAAAAGTTTATTGCTCTAGTATGGGCCAATAGGCCAGATATGCAATCGCCAGTTAAAGCGGAACTGACAGAGCTTCTGCGTGGCTTGAGTGATACCAGCTTAATTACTCAGCACTACTTGACTTTGCAAGATGAAGCAGATTCTTGATAAGCTATTGCCTCAGGTCTATGAAGTTAAAGGCCTGCGAACTGGCAATATAGAAATAGCTGGCATTGCAATAGAAAGCTTTGAAACAGGTGTTAGCATAGCAGGAAAGCTATTTGTTGAGACGCAAGAGCTAACCTATACGGTTGAAATTGGTGGCGTTGACTTTGCTTTAGAAAATGCCAGGCTAGTTGTCACTAAATGGCATATTGCCTGGCATAAAAACAGGTTTCGTCGCATGGCAGATGTTTGGATGTATTGCGATAAGCTAATACCTATTGACAAAGATTGCCATATCGGGTATAATGGATATATACGAAATAATTCATTCACTCTTTAATGGCTTATACACCTTCAGCAGACCAATCAGCTTATATAGCCGAGCTATTAGCTATGGCAAAAGGCAAAAAGCTTCTGCTTCAAGCTGAAGGTGGCTGTGGCAAGACAACAAGCACCGCTTTTGCTATAGCAGAGCTATTAAAGCAAGATGCTGAAGCAAGCATAGCATGCATTGCTCCTACTCACAGAGCAAAAATGCAGCTATTCAGCCAATTGACAAGTTTTCTTACTTTGCAACAGCTAAAGCAAGTGCATTGCTTCACATCTGCCAGGTTTACAGGGCTAGGCTTAAAAGAAAATCTGCCAACAGGCCAATTAGACAAATTCTACACAGCTGGAGGCCTTTATACAGACAATTGGCGGCTTGTAATTGCAGATGAAGTCAGCATGATACAAAAAGCAGAGCTAAACAGGTTGCTTAGCACCGATAATACAACAGTATTTATGGGCGATGAAGCACAAGCCAAGCCGGTTAGAGGCAAACTTAGCTCAATATTTTGCGAGACGTTTCGCAAAGAGCATGATATTACTTGCCTTGAGCTAACAATAAACCACAGGCAAGACCTGACACTTTATAACGTCGGCCATCCAACAAGAACTCGCGAACATTACCCTGATAGTAATAGCTCTGCAAATCAAGTCCACGATAGTCGCGAAGCTTTAGTCTCTGCCTTTTTAGACAAAGCTAGAAATGAGCCTTTTGGTGATTTTGCTTATCTGGCTTTCACCAATAAGCAAGTAAATGAGACCACTAAGCTTTACAGAGAACAGGTGCTTAATTCGCCAAATGCCTGGCTTCAAGGCGAAAGGCTTCGCATAATAAGCCATCCGAAGCTGAACAATGGTGATTTAGCTACCATAAAAGCTATTTGCCACACATTGCAAGAAGTAGTACACGGTGTAAGCTTCATTGTACAAGAAGCCATTATTCAAGACGAAGAAGGCGACACGCATTTCATGAAGCTTTTAGCTCCTGGGCAAGAAGCTAAATTGGCGGAAGCTAGAGCTTATTTTCAAAGCGAAGGCGATAAAGCTATGCAAAGGCAAGAGCCAAGCACAGCAGCAAAATGGTGGAGGCTCCGTTCTGGCTTATCTGATGCTTTTGACACAGCTACTTCGGCCATGTGTTGCACAGTGCTTAAGAGCCAAGGCTCTACTATTGACACCGTATTTGTTGATACAAAGGACATAAAAAGGTATGGCACATCGAAAAAGCATCTATTATATGTTGCATTTAGCCGAGCTTCTCGCTTCATTCATAGCATACATATTGACAACAAGCTTAGCCCTGCACATGCTTTTCGTAAGCATTGCAAGACTTTAGGCATAAAGCAGCTAAGAGCAGATGTATATGCCAAGCAATTAGCAAAGCCAGGCTGGTCGGAACAAAAGCATATTGAATATTGGACTGCAAGAAAATGAAGCCATTTCAAGTTGTACCCCGCAACAAAATACGCACAAAGAAAAGCTATATAATTCAGCTCTTTGGCCATACCAAGTTTTACATAGAGACATTTCGCGAAGTAAAATCAGTAGTTGACAATAATGGCAGTGTAAAAATAACATTCACAGACGGTACAGAGGCAACCTATACAGAAGCCGAAAAGGTTTTGGATATTTTAGATGCAAAATAGAATTAAGCAAATTGCACCGGCGTCCGTACAGATTGGCGATAATGTAAGAATAGCAAAATCAACTCATTTAGCAAGTTTCACTGATTTGTCTGCCTGGTCTAGTCGATTTGCGGAGGTAGTCTATATCGACAATAGTTCGCCTGAAGAGCCTAGTTTACATTTTAGCTTTAGACCTGGCGACTGCATAGTGGTAAATCCTGACGAGTGGAATGAGCCAATCTTAGAAAAAGTTTAACAACTGGTTACTTATTTAAGAAGAAATAAGATAACTAGTGTGGCAATTCATTTAGAGCAAATATATAAGCCCGGCCATATGATTCCTGTAATGGTAATCGATTGCCGGGTTCACCTTTTTCGCATAATGTCAGCCAAGAAAGCAGCAGCTGATTATTTATGGGAAATGTATGGCAAGTTGCTTGAGGGCGATTTGTATAAAAATTGGCTTAGATGCCAATGGAGCATTATACTTAACAACCCTGCTCCTTATTTGAAGTATCAGCCTAGAGCTTGGCAAGTATGCGTAGTAGACGACTTCAAGCGACAGACTGATTTGAAGTATTGGCGGGCTGACATTTATCCCGATTACAAGGGCAATAGGCAATCGCAAAGATGCGAAGATTATAAAGCAACGCTAACAGAGCTTTTGCAATACTTAGCACATGCAGATATGCCCATGTACAGGCAAGAGTGCTTTGAAGCAGATGACTGGGGCGGAGCTGTCGCAAGAGCTAAACGTGAAGGGCTAATTGAAGGACGAGATGTCTTTTTGAGCACCAGCGATTATGACTGGCAACAGCTAATAAGCAATAAGCACGGCATTTACTGGAGCAATGCATTGCCTTATAAGCCTCGCTTACGAAGCGACTACGAGATGCTTAAAGTGCATGCTGACCGGGGCATAATCTTTTCTAAGCCAAGCGATATAATTGCACATAAAATGGAATTTGGCGATGCTGGCGATAACATTTTCCCAGGTGCTCCTCGCGAAGTTATTGACCTAATTGACCCGCCACAAAAACCGGATGCAACTGAGCTTAATAACTGGCTCAGCTCTGGTGAGCATCCAAATACAAACAATGAACATTTACGTGGCTCTATTGCATGGCTTGTACAAAATGACTTTAAGCCTTTTGCCTATTGACATCTCAATTTGTATAGTATATAATAGCTATAGAGATAGAAAATAGGCAATCAGCAATGAAAGTCAGGCCTTTAGGCGTTGTTTCGCGATATAGCTCTATTAAGCATATACAGGGTAGCAGAATGCAGAGCGATGATAGTATGCATCCTATTCAGCTATGTGAGCGCTTTATAACGCCTTATGACCAAAATGATGGCTTATTTGTATATGCTCAAGAAAAGCTTGATGGAGCCAATGTAGGCATCACTTTAGAGCATGGCCGGCCTATTGCACTGACCAGAGCTGGCTATAAAGCAACAGGCAGCAACTATCTAGTACATTCGCAATTTGCAAAATGGGTAGCCAATTGCTATATCGATTTTACTGATGTTATTAGCCCTGGCGAGATATTGCGAGGTGAATGGCTAGGCTATAGGCATAGCTTAAGTTATTCGCTTGATTCAGCACGGAGCCCATTCTATGCTTTTGACATAATGCATGGCAAGTGTCATATGCCTATGGCCAAGTTTATGCTCAGATGTGCTGGTCAGCAGCTACTTCAGACTGTGCCCCAGGTAGGCAATTCGCTAAAAGGCTATGGCATAAATTTTGCATCAGCTTGGCAAGAAGCTAAAAGGCTTAGCTTATGCGAGTCAGAGCCAGAAGGCTTAGTTTTTCGCTTAGAAAGCGAAGACTCCGTGCACGAGATTGGCAAATGGGTGCGGCATGACTTTGTACCGGGCGAATACTTGAAGCAAGACATTAAGATGTGGGACTTATGATAAAGCTAACACAGCTACCAAGCGAATCGGATGCTACTTTTGCTAAACGTGTAGCTTTAATGCAAAGCATCTTATCTCGCCCTTTGCTAAAAGATGGCAATAAGCACCGCCCAAGAGGAGTATTGTATGGCTTATAAGTTTTGTAGCGATAATAGCGAAGCCAAGCCAGAAGGTTATGCTTTTGCAAGCTTCTTTTATTTGCATGGCGATGCAGAAATAGATACAGACCTTATCTGGCTTAATTGCGATACTGAGGCTGTGCCAGAGGGCAAGCATAGCATTGCTGATTGCTTTTCAGCTGAAGAGTTTACTATGGTTGTCTGGCTGGTTGCTAATATCAAATACGGCCTTGTATACTTAAGCTACGACGTGCAAGCAGAACGATATGCAGAAGACTTGGTTGAATTAGGTAAAGCTCCTTAGAGGTAACAATGGCACTAGAATTTAAGAGCGACGAAGAGTATATTCCTGATGGCTTTCATTACGGGCATTATATAAGCCTATTGGGCAATGTTGAGGGCTTCTTTGATAAGCGAGATGTTTGGCTAAATGTACCTGCACATAGCTTAGAAGCAGGTTGTCATGACATTACGCATCCAGAAGTAGGTATGCCAATGGAGGCTCTTATATGGAAGCATAGCCAATTTACTGTTGGCTACATTTATTTTGTATCTGATGCAAAAGCAAGACAAGAAGCAAAAGCTAAAATGCGGGAGTCGCTAACATGAAAACTTATTGGCTTTGGCTATTAGTCGTACCAATTATTCTGCTGATATGGCTAATTTTTGGTCTTGACAAAGAAGAGACTTTTAGTTTATAATAGCTATAGAGACGAGAGACACAGCATGAACAGATGGCCTCGCTATTACAAATGTCGTATAAAGATTGCTCATTGGGGCAAATTTCTTGCATGGCTGGGGCCTGAAGGTACTCAGCAGATGCTGACACAAAAGCTAATAGGCAAAACTACTATTTCTGTTTTTATTAGCAACGGCGGTGGCTATTTGAAGCTTTTAGGCAAATCTTATAAGCTATATAAGCGACCAAGTCAAGCATCTTTATACCTTGGCAAGATTGTAGCAACAGACAGAATACCAGAACGAAAGCTATATGTATAAAATCGGAGCACTCGGGCTAACTTTTACAATTCGCCTATCGGCCAGTTACGACATTTTTGCTATTGAGACTTTGGCCGCATGCCAATTGCTTGAGCGGACACATAACTTGTGGGATAAGCCTTACCAAATTTGCGAGATTGTGCCTGAGCATAACATGCGGTGTATGACAGAATACCCGTTCAAAGAGTTTCTGCCCAAAGATGCAGCAAAAGATTGGCTTAACCAGTTTGATTTGCTGGTGCTTCCTGCTCAGTACTTTCCTGATGAGCAAACAAGCAAGCTTCCCATGACTAAGCAGATGCTTGAATTGCTTCCACATTACAAAGGCGAGCTTGTTGCTTTTAAGCAAGATGCTCGCGAAAAGTTCAGCCATTGGATGACTGAGGCTGTGCTTCAAGATTTAGCACCTCAGGCAGATGTAAGTGTTTGGTGCCCTGCTCATTACCCAGTCCAATGGACAGGTGCTTTGCTTCGCAATATGCCGGGGCCTTATATACAAAAAGCCAGCCAAAAGCCCAATATCGATTATGGCTGCGTATTTGGCAACTTTCAAGCTTCGCCAGATAGGCTCCGTGTGTTAAAGCAATATGCACCGCGAAGCACATTCATGATAGGCAGACAACTTGATATGTTTCCTAGCATAACTAATGGCGAAATGGTAAGCTCAGCAAAGCTAAAAGAGCTAAGCATGGCTTCTGCAACTACTGTCATACATATTGAGCCTTGTTTGCTAGATGAAGGTGCATGGTTTACTAGCCGTATAGCTCAAGCACTTGCTTGGGGCTTACATATGCTTATTCCTAAAGAGTATGCATGGGCCTTCCGCAAATTCGGCTTTAGCGATGAGTTTTTGACTTATATGTATGTCAGAGATGCTGAAGAGTCAATAGCTTGTATGCGAGGCTTTAAGCGAAGTGATGCTTTTCGTGAGCATATCTTATCGCTGAACTGGCAAGAATACAAACGTCTAGCTTGGAACAAATAAGCCATGAAACATATTGCAATGTTAAGCTTTAGCAATTGCATTCGCCATTCGCCTTTTGCTTCTGCTCATAGCACAGACCCTTACGCCTTCGCCAATTGGCAAAAAGAATCTGGCAATATCGTACACCAAGTTGTGTATAGCGAAATAGCTTGGCATATGGATAATTACCCTGATAAGCTATTTTATCCTGAGCAAAAAGCTAAGCTTCTTGAGATGGATATGCTAGTTTTAACTAGCAGTGTTGCTTTGCAAGGCTTTGCAAAAAAAGCTGTGCCAAAGCAATTAAACTATACTTACGACTTGCTTGATAGTACTGATTGCCAAATTGGCATATTATTGCAAGACCCTCGCCCAGAGTTTATGCTACACTGGCTGACTACTTTCAGAGAGTATAGCCACAGGTTTGTATATTATGTACCAGGCACCGCAAAGCCTCACTGGCTAAAAGATGAGCAAGTAGTAACTATGGGCGTAAACTATAGCAAATGGCTGGGGCATCATTTGCCAGGTTTATGGCAACAAGGTGAGCCAGTTGTTGAACAAGACATTGATTGCCTATTTACAGGCATACGCTTTGACGATGACCGCATAGCTTTTATAGATAAGTACCTCAACCATAAGCACTTCAAAACTTTCGGCTTGGGGCCTACTTATCCGCATCTGCCTAGCTGTTCTAGCAATCAGTATTTAGCAGATTATGTAGAAGTATACAGGTATATGCAAAGAGCGAAAGTAAGCTTGTTTATTAGCACTAGTTGGCATAAAGATTGCGGGCTATGGCTTACTACTCGCTTCTGGCAGGGGTTATTAGCTGGCGGAGTGCTATTAATTCCGGCAGAAGAGGAGCCAGCAGTCAGAGATTGGCTTCTTCAACAAGATACAGGCTGGGAAGAGCATATGGTTTGCGATGCATCGCAAGTATACAAGGTCTTGCAAAGCCTTACAAGGCATCGCAATGCTATGTTGCTCCGGCAATGGAAGCTATTCTGTCACTTAATGAAATGGCCATGCTAATTTTACAAAATACATATACAGGCTACTGCGGGTGCAATATTTGCGGTAGCTATTCCGAGCACAAACCTTTTGGCAATCGCAGAAACAGGCGACGCTATGCTAAATGCCCTGATTGTGGCTCACTTGAACGGCATCGCTTTTTATGGGCTAAGCTGATTCAGCTTGACCTTTTGCGGGGGCAAGTACTTCATATAGAGCCAAGCAAATGCTTGCATAAAGCTATGCATAAGCATTCTGTAGGCGGTAAGTACAAGTATGCTAGTACTACTTATGGTATTTACCATCACTATGCAGAATTGCATGGCATAGATATACAAGACATGAGCCACATTGGTGATAAAGCTTATGACCTTGTTATTTGCAGTCATGTGCTAGAGCATGTAGACAATCATGCACAAGCTTTACGGGAGCTAGTCCGAATAGGCAAGACGGTTGTTATTATGGTGCCCTTCTTTGGCGAGAAGAGCTATCAGGATGCCCGAGCTATTTGCAATAAAACACGGCTTAAATACCATTTTCACAAAGAACATATGCGAGTATACGGCTCAGCTGATTTTATGCCTTGGCTAAAAGCTAATATGCCTTGTGATACAATTATATTAGAGCACAAATCGCACAATAAGCTAGATGATAGGCTTTACATTATAAATACTGGGAGCAATGCATGATTGTAATCGTAGAAGGTCCTAATGGTGCAGGTAAAAGCACATTGATTAAAGGGCTGCTTGAAGCTGACCCAAATAGCATTCTATTTCACAAAATCGATACTAAGCGAAAGCCGCACAGAACTGGAGCTGATGGCGAAGACTTTGACTTTGACAAATGGCTGTTTGCTTTGCCAAATGATGCTATTTACATTTTAGACAGGCACTGCACCTCTGACATTGTATACGGCAAAGCTGTGCATAATAGCACTACAAAGCAAACAGATGAGGCATGGAGCAGATTTCTTGACCTTTGCGATGCTCAGCCTACTGTCTATATTCAGCTTGGCACGTATCAAGAGCTTGCTGGCAAGGCATATAACAACGGCCGTGTAAGCTGGACCGCAGCCCAATACCGGGCAATTTGTGATGCTTATGCAAAGCTATGGCAAGACATGCAAAGTTTGCAACAAGTCGTAGAGCCTTCAGTAGAGGCCAGCTTTCTAATTTCAGCTAGACCTACATCAGGCACAATTGGCAGATTAGCTGAGACACTAGGTAAGCTTTATGCAGATTCCTGATAATGCACTTGCAGAATATATACGCCAGATAGGCCAAATGGTGCATGAGCCAGATGATTTGCATAATCGAGCTATACTTTTTGCCACAGACTTGTACAAGCTGGGCGAAGCTAAGCAGAACCAATCGCAAATTGATGGCACATTCGATAGCGATTTGACGGCTTATGCAACAAGTGTTGCTGACCAGGCTAAACGTCAGCTAGGAGAGCTTATTAGCGCCTACAGATCAAAAGTATTGCATCCTGTTTTTAGATTAGCATGGCTTGGCAAATACTTGGCTGAACGTAGTGTACAAGCAACAGCAACGCCAAAATGCAAAGCAAGAAGCGAGAGGCTATTGCACCAACTTGTACAAAGCAGCTTGCTAGAAAAAAGCATCGCAATTGATTTTATGCGATGGGGCGAATTTGCTGGCAAAGAGTTGGTGCGAGAAGAGCTTGAGCTTCGCAATTTTTACACTTTGCAAGTAGATATTGATACACTATTAGAAGAGACCAGATTGTCGCTTAGTGCTTTGCTAGAGGCGTATTATTCGCTCCGTTATAGAGCAGATACTTTTCAAGCTTATATGAGAAGGCAAGCAATAGAAACACTGAGCGAACGAGCAGAACAACAGCTTAATGAGCTGATTACTTTGAGATAAGCTATGCCAGGCAAAAGAAAGGAAGACGAATTTACTGAAGCTCTTTTAGAGCAAGTTACAAAAGAGCACAAAGTAGCTACAAAGCAAGAAGAAGCTTTTTTAACTTTGCTTGATGTACCTTGCGAGACTTCATTATACATAGAAGGCAAAGCTTATTTAGAGCAAAAGCTTGATGTGCTTATCAAGCCAGATAGCTCAGCCTTTAACACATGTTATCTAGCATTTTACAATAAGCGAAGCCCTTCAGTATTGCCTGGTTTAGTGCATGACCCTGCTTTCGTATTCGGTGAGCCATTAAGCCCAGCCAAATACGATGCATTGCTAAGCAAATGGCGAGATACGCTAAAAGATATGCCTAGCATCGCTATGGCACAGTTTTGGTATCCTGTTATGGCTACTTCTGCTTTTAGGCAATCACGCCCGCCTATTGAGCAGTATATAGCAAAAAAGCTCGGCTTAGAGTCAGCTTATTCTGCACAGTATGAAGGCACAATCGGCTTTGAACAAGGCATTGCAATAAGCCCAGCATTAGCACTAGCTAAAGGCGAAGTGCCAAGAGCTTACATACCTGAAAGCGACTGGTTTGACGACAGCATAAAAAAGCTTCACCCATCTGACATTATCACCTTGATGCCAGAAGCAGAGCTAGAGCTGTTTATGCTATTCTTGGGGCGTACAGTATGTGGTAGAGCTAATTCGCGGCCAATTGGCGAAGATAGCACTTTGTCGCACCAGTTTCGCAAAATGGCAGTGCTTTATGGCAAAGACCCCAGAACTGGCAAATCTACAACTTGTGGGCTCATTAACAAAGTGCTCAAATTGCTAGGCTATAGCGTAGCCAATTTTCGTGGGCTTGGCAATCGCTTTAACATGGCGCCAATTTACCAGAGTGATTTAGCTTTCAAAGATGATGCAACTCAAGCAAGTGCTGAGGCTATCTTGTCGCAAGAATCAGCCAAAATGCTTATCTCTGGTGCTCAGATGCGTGTTGAAGACAAAGGCAAACAAGCCTTTAATATCACTCCATACTGTACTGTAATTTTTATCACGAATGAGCTAGACCAAAATCTGCTATTCAAAAAAGATAGCGGAGTAATTGATAGGCTAGCTATTCTGTATACATATAGCCATACAGAGCAGGAGCGTTTGCAAATTGATACGCCCTACGGAATCAGCCCCAATCCACGGCCTTATGAGCATTTGAATTGGCTAGCAGAGCAAGCTGAAACAGTGCCTGAGGTGCTTATTATGTGGCTACTCCGCCAGGCTGCCGATAAATTTATGGCATCAATTAGTCAGTCTAGGCTGGAAGCCGATATTGCAAGGCATACAGATAAGCTTCGCTTTCCCATTGCTCACCAGGTATTGCCTAATGTAATTGGCGCAATGTTGCTTAGCCACTTGCTTCGCCATAAAAATGTAGGTGTTATACCGCTCAGCAATAAGCGTACTTTGGCATATGTGCTTCAAGCTTTTTCTTACATTGTAGGTGATTTGAATGCTCATTATGTGAGATGTCTTGTTAAAGACGACTGGATTGAGCGAGGCAGACCTTCGCTTCACCCTTGGCATGGCATTAAGCTTATAAGCAAAGTAAGCATTGCAAGGCTTACAGACATGGTACAGCAAGTACTTAATCGCCAAGAAATAGATTTGGATGCTATGCTAAAAACTTGCTTTAGCCAATTGCAGACTACGCAAAATATACATGTAGGCTCTTCGCCTTACTATATCAAGCGAAGCTGGCAAGATGCTTGTGGCACAGCTTATGGCGATATGCTTGAACAAATAGCCAGCTCTGTATTGCAAAAGCATAAAGCAATTGCTAAGCTTAGTTACGTGCATGAGCAAATACCAGGCAACAGCACAGCAAGATTGGATTACACTGAAATTGTAGGATATGATGCTAATCAAGTCTGCAGCTCTTTGCATAACTTTTTGAATGAGGCAGAAGGGCCTATTGACTTTTATGAAAGCTATAAAGGCTGGCAAGAAGCAAGACATAAAGCCTAATTAGCTAGCCACGTAGTACTCAACCCCTGCTTGGAGCGTGTCTACTTCGGGGGCTGTGGTGGTGAAATCCCCGTTCGTGGGGTCTGTAAAACCAGCATCAACCCCAATTACAGAGTTGACATCATCCCCAGGGTGTAATGCTTTCCAAGCTGTAAATTCTACTGTGGAGCTATCTACATTCCACCTCTCCGTACCGCTTCCTCGGAAATAGAGGTTGTTATTACCTGCATAACCGGTTAGCAGTCCTGTGTCATACCGGATACTTTCTCTATAGTTGTGCAAGATACAGTTGTTGAGTGTTAGGTCCAGGGTTGCTGTAGCAGTTTTCAGGTAGAGCGCCTGACCGCCATCTGGGTCATTCTTGCCAATGACAGAATACTGAATGTCGGCAGTGTTACTGAAGCCAGCTACATCAACGTTGATTCCTCGGGCACCCGCTGATACCTGCGTGTAAAGCACAGAGCCTCTCATCGTGAAGTCAACGTTATTATGTTCGCTGCCAATCTGAAACGACGCGCCTGCTGCGGTAGATGGGTAAATAATCGTCGTTCCAAGCAGTTCTGAAATCTTAGATTTAACAGTATGGACCAGGACAGTTTGAATGTCACAGTTCCTGATAATAAGCCTTTCGACAAAACCATCAAATGCTGACCGGCACTTTCGCACAATGCAATTGTCGAAAGTGATCAATGCGTGGATATTCTCAGTAAAGCTTGTGGCATGGGCGTAAGCAGCTGAGATGTTTGCATCTGGAAACGTAGTTTCTCCAGGGAGATTCCCATCAAAGGAGGTATTGCGAACTATCCCTTCTAAGCCTGCTGCGTTGGCCTTATAAAACACCACCATGGTGTGACCCGCAGACGTTTCTCGAATAAATTCGACATCTGGGTAACGAAGCGTGCAATTTTCTACTAGCCCGCTGTGCGCGTAAATTATGTGACGCGTACCATATTCGCCGACACAGTTTCTAATCGTGGCGTTTTCAAAGGCAAGGATTGGGCCATTTTCTTCAACAGCTTTTGAACAGTAGAGCCCATCAGCTGTCGCTCCATCCCCTAGCACTAGAGCGTGAGCCCGTTTTGTGATTTCGTAGGTCTTCCCGTCTGAGATTGGATTTGTGGATCCTAGTGGATGAACGTATGTAATATTATTTTGGTCAGAGGCAGCTCCCGAGTTTGTGTATGACCCTGGTAATACTTCAACTTCTGAGATCGTATTCCGATATTTCAGTAAGGTCCCATTTTCAAAAACGGATACTTTGTCAAAGGCACCGTCATAGGTGATCGTCGCTGTGGATGGATCGGCAACCCAGGGAATTTCGTAGGTATTTGTTTGACCTGACGATAGAGAAAAACTGGCATTCGTCGCTATATCTGAAGCATCTAATTGCGGGCGGTTTGTCCCTGTGTTTGACCTAACGACGCTTGCGCTAACAGGCAGTACAAGCATCGCACGCCAAAAGCTGTCATCATCAAGCGTGATTTGGTCTCCGGCAGCAATAAAATACTCATTCAGTTTGGCAATTGTCGCAAACTGAGAGGAAGCAGTAAACCCGTCGTTGTTGTCATTCCCTGAATGGCTGCTTACAAACCACTGGGCAGGACGCTCAGCAGAGTTATAGACAATCCCCTCGCCAGCACTTAGCCGCAGCATGGTGATTGACTGCCCAAACACCAGTTCTTGACCTGCTGTCAGCGCTAGACCTGCAAAGTCCCCAGCATTATCAGGGCCTTCGACTTCAGCGATAGTGCAACCACTGGTACCCGCCGTCAGTTGAAATCCTGAGAGTCCTGCGTGTTTTAGGGTGCCACTGGCAGGGTATGTAAATGCAACATTTGAAGCTTCAGATTGGGCTATTAATTTTTGCAATTGTAGCCAGAATGCATGGCTATTATTTGGTAAATATCTACGAGAAGCCATATGTGTTATAATTTATATAGAGCTTAATAACCTATAGCATGAGACATAATATCTGCTTAGATAGCGAGACATACAAGACAAAACCTACGCCAGAACAAGCCAGGTACTTGACATCTAGGTTAGCAATTCAGCAATGTCGTATTTCAATACGAAAATTGGCATCTGAACTAGGCAAAGGCAAAACTTGGTCGCCAAGCACTTTTCGCTATTATGCACCTAAGAATAAGCCTTATCGCCATATTGATGCTTTTGAGCAGATGAGCTTAGTCGCTCTAGATTTAGACGATGGCAATTTAGAAGAAGCAGCCATTCATGCCATTTGCGACGAGCATTGCTTTGAGCCTGCAATTCTGCATGAGAGCTTTAGTAGCACTTTGAAAGTCCGCAAATGGCGAGTTATATTTGCATTAGATAGGCAAATAACTACCGTTGGCGAAGCTTATCATTGCATAGGAGCTCTAGCTCAGCTATTTGATGCGGATGCAGCTTGCATTGAACCAGCAAGGTTGCTTTACGGTACTACTCACGACAAAATACGCTATGTTGATGCTGCTGCAGAAATAGATGCAAGCTTGCTATTAGCTATGCCAGTACAAAAGCAACAAGCAAAAAAGCCCGGCCACATAGGGACCAAGCATAGAGGCATTATTACGTCGCGAGAATTGGCTATTGTCAGGCTGGTTGCCCAAGATGCCAGAGAGGCTATTGCTGACCCCGAAACAATAGGTAGTCGCTATATGGCTTTGTGGAGCTCAGCTAGAAAACTTGCACAGCTTGCTTTATTTGATAGCGAGACTGTGACTCAGCTTTTGCTAAAAGAGCTAGATAAGCACAAAGCCATATGGGGCGACTGGGACAAGGTACCGGTAGAAGTGATTGACAATGCTATTGCTTGGGGCGGAAATCGGCCGAGAGAGCTGTAGGAAAGCTCATCGAGCGATAGGCATGGTCTTGACCTGGCAGATAGGTGTCTACATGTAGCTTGTTGTTTACAATGCGGACAAGTACTCGCCCAGAAGCATGCTCAAACCAGTAAGATTCGCCAGGCTTAATTTTAGTAGCCGGGGCTACTTCTTTTTGCTTAGTAGGTTCTGTCATTGGTTTAAGCTAGTTTGATTACGATATAGTGAGGCTGAGCAACTACTGAACCAGTAGAAGCATTACGAGCATAGCCGAGTACATAATCAGAAGCAGGATTACCTAGCACCGCTTGCCCGTTGGCATTGACGGCAATAGGCGAGTCTTCTATGAGAGTTTGACCTGGCTCAACTTGAATAATAGCGAGACCTTCAGTTACAGCAGAGACGTAAAATTCGTCTGCTTCAGGTGCACCGCTATCTTCGGAAAAGTACTGTATTACTCCGCGTACTACATCAGTTGTAGCTGCAGGATAAATGCCAGCACCAGTTACTGCGCGATACTGTTGCTTATCAAGGAAGGGGCTTGGAGCTGTTGCTTCGTCATCTAGCTGAACAAGTTCAGCTAAGAGTGTGTAGTGGCTTAGTTGTTCGGGATGTACTACGTTAGCTAGCATGTGACAATATTATGACCTTTTCAAGATAAAATAACCGACTTAGAAGTTGGCTCTTGTACCTAGCAAATCAGCTGTGCCTACGCCAGTTATTACGAGCTTTGCTTCTTCTGCTGGGTCTAGTATAATGCCTTTGCCAGTTAAGGCTAAGCCTGTCTCAGCTATAAAATTGGCTGCACTGAAGTCTGTGTTATAAAACTGTATGACTTTGCCTATATTTGCTTCTGTTGCTAAAGAAGCTGGCAAGTTAAAGTTGCCGCCAGATACTCTTGCCCAAGCCCCAAAGCTAGCTTCAGTAATAGGCCCAGGAGTCAAGTTTTGTACAGAAGAAAAAGCACTGCCACCTGATGAGCCATTCAGCAACATCTCACGAAGCATGCGCCATAGTGCCATCGAATTATTGGGAGGTATCATAGCTATTTGCAAGTAAATGGTTTGAGCTTGAATTTGCCTTCGTAGGCTGTTTTGCTATGGCCGCTTATTTCATGGCCTCCAACTGGAGCAATACTTATTTTGAAGCAGACGTCGACAACTGAAGTAGCACCGCCCAGCAAAACTTGTAACTGAGTCTCAGGAATAGAAACCTCTATTGTTTGCTCTGTTTGGCCATTAGTTATTCGCTCTAGTCCGTCGCCTATTGTCCATTGAGTGCTTATGCCTGCGCTAGTTAATAGCTCTATTACTATCTCTGCATCAGTCCAATCTGTTGTATCGCATTCGTGCGCTGTAAAGCCGAGCAATATCTTGCCTATGCCTGCCTTATCAGTAAAAGTACGTCCGTCAAGTGCATTGGCCATTTAGCAAGTCTCTAATTTAAGCGAAGGAACACATGTGGTAATTATTAGCTTGGGCAAAGCATCTTTTATAGCAAGGCTCGGCAATTTGCTGGCAATGCTAAGCTCAGGCATTGCATATACTAAAGCAAGAGCAGGTAAACAAGCTGTAAGCTGAAGTAAAAGCTGAGGGCATAAACCAAGAGGAGTAAAATTGCCTTGTACTCCCAGAGGAGCTAAAATCATTGCACAGGACGCCTTATTACAGCAGTTGCAGCACTTGTTGCTGGCAGATTGTCTATAGTCAATAAGTCAAATTCTGCGATAACTTCGCCCAAAAGGTTAAGCTGATATGCCTTGCTATTAACATAATCTACTCTGAATTCGCCATATGCGACGCTATTTGCCGATTGGTCTACGCAACCTATAAGCTTTTCTGTTACATATTCTGAGCCATCTAGCTGATAGGTAAAATATATAACAACGGCGTCGCCATCTTGCCAATTAACGGGCACAGAAAACGAGTAGCTATATAGGCCTTGCGATAGCCTTTGCATGGCAACAGGTACAGAAGTCAGTATAGCTGAACGGTATATGGCAGCAACAGGCAGGCTATCTGCATCAATTAGCTGTTTCCGTAAAGTAATAAGTAGTGTGCTTTGTACGTTTTGTCCAGGCAGAAGCATTATGTTTAGCCAATAATCATTTCAGGCTTATCAGTAGCGAATTCGGCTATAGTAACATCAGCTACAGCATTAACTGGAGCTCCACCTACAGTAGTTACAACTACAACAGACAAGTGGTCTCCAGGCAGAACATTAAGTCCGCCAACAGACAAGTCTAGCACTAGTTCAAAAGCACCAATAACAGGTGCAGGAGTACTGTCTTGCTTTTGCTCTACGGTTACAGCTGTTTCAACGGTATCAGCTCCATTCTTTTGCACATTGAGAATAGTTGGAAGACTATCTGGCGCAGTTAATTCGCCATTAGCACTACGTATATTAAAGCCTACGCGGTGCGTCGCCTTGCCAAAAGGTACAAGATTTGCCATATAGCTTATAAGGTGTATGTCAAAGCTATTTAACCAAATTGTATGGCAGGAGTAGCACCAATGACTCCGGAAAATTGTACTGAGCCCATTAGCGAGACGTCAAACGGCACTTCGTTGCTTACAACTTCTGCTTCGATAATGTATGTGCCAGATAGCGAAGCATTGCTTGCATTTAAGCCTTGATTGTACACTATCATTTGCCGGCCTCCGCCAGCAGTAAGCCTTGTTATGTCAGCATTGTCAATCAGCCAAGTACAGCCTTCTTCAGTAAGCAGAAATAGCTGAAATTCATCATAAAATACTCGTGCAGTTATGTTACCGATAAGCTCTGCGGTTATGCGAGGAGCAGAATAAGTAAACGTTAAATTAGCACTTGTAATGCCTCCGCCATACATAGGCGAGCCATCTGTATCTGTTTGGAGCAATTGCGAAGCTGTCAAAGTAGAAGCTATGCCAGATACTGTTACAGAGCCTGATACTTTGCTATAGCCTTCAAGGCTTATTACATAGTATAACTGGCCAACATAACCAATTGGAGCAACGTAGCTATAAGCACCACCAGCAAAGCCAGTAACAAAGCTTAGCACTGCTTTGCTAGTGTCAGCAATAAGTATGCTACTGCCTGGCAATATGTCTTCAATAGCCAAAGTAAATGGTTCAGGCACCACTACAACTGGATTAGGCGAGGCTATAGTAGTTGGCACAGTGGCGCCATTTTGGAGCTCAATTGTTACAAGGCCGCTGCTATAATTTTCTACAACAGGCATGTTTGTGCCATCTAACTGATAGACGCCAGGTTCAGTTATAACTAGCTTATCGGCTGTACCTGTTATTGTGCCAGGTACTTGGGTGCGAACAATGTTTTCGCTTATTACTATGCTACCGCCGCCAGGTATTATAGTTGTGCCATCAACATCAAGCTCAGCTGGTGCTGATACTTCGGCTGCATTGCTTCCATTTGCATTTTCTAGCGTGAGCACATTAGGCCCGATATACGAGATAGCTATATCGCGAAGCAGAGGGTCTTGTACAAAAGTAATATTGTCAAGAATTAGCCTGTAATCTGTGGCATCAGTAGCTTGTATTATGCGTATATAGCAATTGGTATCAATAAAATCAGTATTAGCTGTGCCTATTAAAGCATCCAGAGCTAGTTGCTGATTTGCCACAGTATCAGCGTCTATTGTTATCTGAGCTCTAGTTGAACGTTCAAATATGTCTCTTAATACGCTTTCTGAGAGCGATTGGTTATTGAACATGCCGAAGACATTTATTTGCTTACGGCGAACAGAAAAGCCAGTTGTTTCTTCGTTGAACGTTTTTAAGTCTTCTGCTCCATTGCCTAGTGCAATGCCGCCAGAATGGCTAGGGAATGCTGCTGTGCTAGCAACTTCTACTATTTCTTGAAGCACGCCATTCACATAAAATAGCACTCTATTGCCAGACCCGCTATGTTGGCTATGATGCTCCCAAATTCCGCAGATAAAGTATCTGCGAGAAGGCACAGCTAAGAACGCTGATTGGGCAAGCAAAAAGTCTTCTCCAGCATCTGCTGCTTGAAAAGTAATAGCTTTAGCCAGGCCCAGTACAAAAGCAAAGTTATTAGTGCCTCCGCCTTGCTCATATAGCAAAGTAGGACTGTCAATAACAGTAGCTCTAAACCACATTATCATGCTTCTTGTTCCTGAAGCATAGTCATAGGCAGAGCTATCGCTACCGTCGCTTGCATTATTGATGTCTCGCCTCCGCAATAGGCGAGTAGCATCTTGTCTACTTGTTACATCAGCAATAGCCCGGCTTTGAAAGCTCTGAGTACAGCCTAGGCAAACAGGAAAATTAGCCCAATCAAAGTTGTTCGTGCTTAGCTGACCAGTAGGGCTAGGCGATGCTACACCTGGCTCATCTTGCAGAGTGCCATCCAGCATCAAAAGGTGAGTAGGATTTAAGCTTAATAAGTGAGCACGTAATGACATAAGCTATTATAGCAGAGTAAGTTTAACTAAATCTTGATTTGCCAATGCGTTGACAAGTTCAGCATTTTGCGTAGTAAGCGTGCCTAGCACATTGCGGAAAGCTTCAATTTGAGCTGCATTTTGAATTGGCTCAAGCTGAGCTTCTAGCAGAACTTTGCCATAGCTGACTAAATCAAATTGAGCTTGGCGTATATCAATGCTTCCAGCTAGAGCTTGAACTAAATCGCTTTGCACCTGGCTAGCTATATCGCTAGGCTGTATGTTAAGCTCCCGATTCTTTCTTGCGAGCACTTCTTCTTTAATAGGCTCGACATCTATGCCATCAGCTACTTTTTCTGCTACTAAGCTCAGGAAATTATCTGGCAAATCTACATCAATATGGCTGTGTTCATAAGGTATGCGCTCGTCTATGAGCCTTAGCACATCAGCCTCAGTCAGCACAGGCTTGCCAAAGTCTAAAATTAAAGCATAAGAGTCAGCATCGCTAATTTCGTACCGCTCTACAGCAGCAGGGCTGAAAGCAAGAAGAAACTGGCGATGCTTTAAGTCTAGCACAAAAGCAAAGAACTCATTGTCTGGGTCTTTTGCATCGAAAGCACCTAGCCAAGAAAAGGCGAAAGACTTTATCTGCTCCTGGTCTACACCAGAATTGCTTCTGACAAGCAACGTTTTTACAAATAAAGCCATCTACCTTTTCCTATGCTAAATTGCTATCTAAAGTGCTGCGCCGTCGCCATCAGCTAAACCGCCGCCTTCAAGGGGAGTGCCAAGAGGAGGATTAGTGAATACTGCACAATCAAAGCTATTCAAGCCATCGATGATGCCAGTAAAGTTGGGTACCAGGGTATCTCGCATAAGCCGTGCAACTTGGCAGGTTGCATCATTGCGAGCAGCTGTAATAATGGCTTCTCGGTCTGCATCGCTTAGACTAGCATCTAGCTCATCAAAAGCGGTTTCTAGTGCAGTCAGGCGGTCGCCATTGGTCGCAATAGCAGCAGCAGAATTGGATACTTGAGTAGCAAGATTACTAGTCTGTACATCCAAAGCATCAAGGCGAGTACCTTGATTTGCTTGGCCATCTTCTAGCGTAACAACACGCTCAGTAAGCCCTGCTACATCGGCAGCAAGCTCAGAGACTTGTTGAGCCAGGCCTTCAAGTACATCTAGCTGACCATCTGCATTAGCATCAGTAAGCAGTTGCTCAAGAGCAGCCAACCGGTCTACTAGGTCAGAATCTGCAGATAGCGCATTAACAGCCGCTTCAACGGTAGTTAAGCGGTCAGAAGCAGCAGCATCGGCCTCATCAATGTAAGCTTTGGCGTCAGCTTGGCCTCGGCAGATAGAATCCTTGAGGGCATCAACTAGGCTGGCATACTGCTCTTCATACTGTAGAGCAATATCAGCAAAAGAAGGACAATCGCCTTCTAGCGGAGTGGTCTCAAGTGGGTCCACAGAGGGGTCTACGGTAGGGTCCATATATGGAGAAATCCTTTATTAGCTTAAGCAATCGTATCTCATAGTCTCTTAGTTATAACCTGCTTAAGCTTGCACTTGCTGCATAAAGGTAAAGGTAGTTGTTGGGTCTAGATTTTCTTGCGTTGCTCTGGCACTTGTTTCTGTTTTAGTGAGCACAGCTTTAATAACGTCACCCTGTTGCACATAAGCCCAAGTATCTACGGTGGTGCCTGGATTGGCTATATTATCGTTGAAAGGCATTCTTGCTTGAGCTACTTTAGCTTCGCTAGCCGTACCCTCATTTATTACAATGTCAAGCTTCCATAAATTGCCATTATTTACTACGCCATCTATAAAGCAACTAAATTGCATATATGCCCAGCCAGTTGCAGGTGCTGTGACAATATCTGGTGTATTGCCAATATCGTACACTGTTAAATCGCCAGACCAGTCATTTGTTATGACCGTATCCCAAGCTATAGTATTGGCCCCTTGGTTCAAATTTTGATTGGCATCGCGATATAGCTTAATGCCTTGCAAAACTAGCGAAGGCCCTGCAGAGCCACCGCCTCCATTTAATGTGCCTGTTAAAATGGTGTACCAAAAAGTGCTACCATCGTATACCAGTTCAAATACGTTCTTTGTCCCGCTAGTTGCTACAAATTCAGCTGATTGGGCTGTAGCTTGAAAATCGCTAGATAAAGTAAGTGCAGAGCCATCAGCTATAACTGGCAAATAGCATCGCGAACCAGCAACATGCCTGGCTTCAGCATCAACAATAAGCTCAATAGCTCCAGACATGGTAAAAGGCTGGAAAATTGCATTGCTAGCAAAGCTTAAGCCTTTATCTGGCGAGAAGATAAGCTCATCAACGAGCAAACTCTGAAGCGCACGCCATAAGGCAAGACTATTATTTGGCAAAAATCTTTTCATAGCTGATAACCATGTATTAGTTAAATATAACCCGCTTGTGATATAATTAATAAGAAGCAGAATAATTAGCATGAAGCGTATTGTAGTAGATTTAGACGAGACATTAGGTCAGCATGGTACGGAAGCTTTAAGCTACCAAGACCATCAGCTTAATCACAAACTAGTTATCAGTTTAAGAGCGCTAAAACAACAAGGCTATAGCATAGTGCTAGACACAGCAAGAGGCAATAGCACTAAAGCTTGGGCTGAGCTTACCTATCCAGAACAAGTAAGCAAACGTATAAGCGTAGCTAATTGGCTTATTAAGCATAATCTGCTAGGCCTGTTTGATGAGGTGCGAGTTGGTACCAAGTTTGGAGGTGACGCTTATATAGACGACAAAGCTATTCCACAAAGCTTAGGCCATCTTGCTATAGATGAGCAAAGCCTAGCTAAGTTGCTTACTTGGCTTAATTCGCAAGAGCTAGCTTATTTGGCAGAGCAAGAAATAACAGGTAGCCCGGCATATTGTACATATAGTGTAGATTGGTCTGAAGCTGACCAAGAATATGTAGGCAGATGTGCTCAGTATCCTAGCCTTTCTTGGCTTAGCAAGAGCAAAAGCCTGGCTTTGCAAGGCATTAAGCTTATTGTTGCAGAAACTTTACTAGACTCTTAAATATGCCTTTACTTGATACAAGACTCCGCTTAACACCTTCTGAATACCCATTTGCCGAAGACTATTTTCACAAAGTGCTTGCAACTCATTGGACGCATACAGAAGTGAGCATGGCTCCAGATAAGATGGCTTGGCAGAATCTGCCAGAACGTGATAAAGAAGCTATTGCAGGGCTATTGCAAGGCTTTACAATGCTTGAAGCACATGTTGCTTGTTACTGGTCTGATGTGGTCGCCAAGCATTGCGGAGCTCCTGAAATTGTTGCAATGGCTCGCCAGTTCTCGGCACAGGAAACAGTTCATGCATATGCTTACAATCACTTAGAAGCCAGTCTAGGGCTAGACACTTATGAGGCATTTTTGCAGAATAGCGAAGCACAAGCTAAGCTTAAGCATTTTGCTCCGCATAGTGTCATGGATGAATGGGACGGCTCTAGCTTAGATATTTGTAAGCTAATTGATGCATTGGCTTTCTTTAGTGGCTGTGGCGAAGGTGTTAGCTTATTTGCTAGCTTTGCCATATTGCTTAGCTATGATAAAGCTGGTGCAGGGCTATTAGGCCTAAGCCAAATCTTGAGCTGGAGCACTCGCGATGAGAATATGCATAGCGACGCTGCTGCTGAGCTATTCAAAATAGCTTCGCAAGAATACGACTACAAGCCAGAGCAATACAAAGTAGCCAATTGGTTTGAGCTTACTGTGCAAAATGAGCTTGCTTTTATTGCACCAGCCTTTGCTAAAGGTGACTTGCCTGGCATTAGCTATGCTGAAGCAGAAGCCTTTACAAAAGCTCGGGCAAATGATAGAATAGTATTATTAGGATATAAGCCAATCTATGAAGAAGCAGAAATCAAGCTCAGTGCAAATGTAGCAGAATGGTTTTACCCTAAAGTACAAGGCACTACTTTGCATGACTTCTTCTCGCGAAAGCACAATGGCTCGGCTTATTCGGCTAAAGCTGGGACTGGCTTAGCTTCCACTGACATTACAGGACTTTTCTAACATGGCAAGAGAGCTAGAAATCAAGTGCAAAGTACCAGAAGGCTTACATCTGTTTATGGCCAAGATTGCAGAGCGTGGTTGGATTCAGACTGGCTATTCAGAGCAACGCAATCACTATTTTACATCTGCTTTATTCAGCAGCAATGCAAGTCTTCGTACTCGCATTGATGATTTGTCTGAGAAGGGCGCGTTGCTTATTGTGAAGCGGCCAAGGTTTAGCACTGGCGACGCTATCAACGGGCAAGACAGAATTGAAACTGAAAACCAGACTGATATGCCAATTGAAGACCTAGACCGAATGCTAATTGAATCTGGCATTGCAGAGCTTCAGTCTAAATGGGCCCGGCAACGCTTTACTTATGACAACCCAAATGTGCCTGTAATACTGACTTGCGACTTTAATAGTGGCTATGGCGAATTGGTTGAGCTAGAAGCGAAGCCTGGTTACGATATCACTGTCGGCGGTCTTGTAGATTTGACTGAGCAACTCTTGCTGGAGCCTCTTGAGAAAGCTGAACTGAATAGCTGGTATGAGCAAGTGCTGGCTGATAACGATTTGTACTATAACTCTTTTCTAAGCAATGCGGATGAGCCGGTTTACGTTAAGCGAAGCTGATAAGTATCAAGCTAAGCATTTAGCAGGCTTTTTGCCTACTGCAATAGCTAATTTGTCTTGCTATATGCATAGCTTTACTTATAGCACACCGTATTTGCTTAGGCTAGGCACTGAAATGGCTTGGCAATGGCCTAATACAAACAGCAAGCTAATACAAAGCTTAGAATCGGACTTGTGCATATACATTCAGCAAACAGATAAGCTTTTTGTTAGCAGGATGCCTTTTAGCAATGCTGATGGCATATTAGACTCTGCAGAAATAGACTTTGCCGAAGATGTCAAGCTTACTATAATGCACTCGCCCGATTCACCGCATACAGCAGTAGTAAAACTTATTAAGGAACAGGAAGTAATATATGTTGAGCATTGAACAGCAGTATTTAAGCTATGCAAAGCTGATTGAAAATGATGGTGCTACTAAGCCTGTAAATGGCGAAGAGCATTTAACTGTGCGAAGCATTGTAGGAGCCATGCTTAACCACAATTTTAAGGACGGCTTTCCTATCTACAGCTCCAAACGAGTTTGGTGGAAAGGAGCAATTGGCGAGATGCTTTGGTTTCTTGGTGGCGAAGGAAATATCTCAGCGCTTCGTGCCATGGGCATCAAAATCTGGGACAATTGGGCATTTAAGGCAGAAGCTAATAAAGCCAAGCTTGAAAAGCATAATAAGCTTCTTGCAGATGCCGACAAATTTACAGAGCAAGCATACCTTGAAGCTTTTGATTGCCTGCTAGACCCTTTGCCTTTGCATTATACAAACATGACTAGCTGGCAAGATTCAGCTATTGACCAAACAGACTGGGTGCTTACTCAGTTGCCTATTAAGCCTTTTCGCAAAAGCTATCTCGTAAGCTGTTGGGACCCGAGCACTGTGTACCATATGGCAGATATGCCTGTTATGGCTTATTACGACGAGAAGCGAAGCCCAGTTGTGCTCCCTGCTTGTCACTTTGCACACCAATTGCTTTGCAATAGCAAGAACAGGCTAAGCATGGTTGTGTATATTCGTTCAAATGACTGGTTCCTTGGCAACCCATTCAATGTGGCCCAATATGGTGCTTTGCTTGAAATGTATTGCTTATGCTTGAGCAATCGCACAGGCGAAGCTTGGCAACCAGATGAGCTAGTGCTCCAAATTGGCGATGCCCATATTTACAGCAATCATGGCGAAGCCTTTGCAGAAATGTTTGAGCAATCTGAAGTGCTTTGCAATGGCAATGTAGGCAAAGCAAAGCTTAATATTGCAAATAGGGGCCAAGTTAATCTGCAGCAATTTGAGCTAAGCGATTTCAGTATGGAGAACTATTTGCCAGAAGGTACTATCAAGGCTGGTTTACATACAGCAGGAGGCTTTTGACATTCAAACTTAGCTGAGATATAATAGTTATAGAGGCATTGTTTTATGACGTTGCAAGAATATCCCTACGATAACAAGTTTGAAGGCTATGCAAGTTCTCCTGCTTCTACTTTATCTGTAGATGAATTAGGCTATAATGAGTCTGGCTAGTTAATACAAGGCGAAATTGCCGAAGACTATTATACTTGGGTCAATGATTTTAATGCTCATCACGAAGATTTTGGCTTCTTGTTCGGCAATTTTGAAGACAATGTATTCTATGCAGAGTCTCAAGAAGCTTTGACTCATTTCTTAGCTTCACATAAGCCTCAACACTGGGATTATTGGGATATTTAACATGAAAGAACAATTTCTGGTACAAGGCTCTTGTGGCGAATATGAAGATTATGGCAAATGGCTAGTTTGGGCTTTTACAGATAGGCATAAAGCTCTTGCCTATTGCAATGCCTTGAATAATGCATATGCGGCACAAGGAGAATTAGCTTCTGAAGCTCAATTTTATAATGCTGATGCAGAAGTCTGGGCCCCAATGAAAAAGCTTGACCCTCGCTTTGACACAGATTATACAGGTACTAATTATACTGTAACCGCAATATCAGCTCCAAAAGGTTTAGCATAACTATGGCACTATTTCTCGTACAAGGCAGTTGCAAAGAGTATGACGAAGACGAATGGGCTTGGGTTGCATGGGCTTTTGCTGATGAAGCTTCTGCTATGCAACATTGTATTGCTCTAAATAAGCTATACAGAGAATTAGCCGAATCAGCTTCGCACGATGAGCTTTATGATGCAGATGCAACTATTTGGGAGCCCATCAAAAAGCTAGATAAGCAATTTTGCGGAGGCTTTGCAAATATAGGCTATTCTGTGGTAAAAATCTTAGCTCCAGATAATATTATATAGTTAATTTTTGCTAAAGACTTTATTGCCATGCTTGAGCTTCTGCGGGTGGTTATCTGCAGAAAATATTGCTCAAGAAAATGGCAAAACAACTTAAATGTAAACCTGGCAATTATCAATGCGGAGGTAGATGCCAATCTAATTCGCTTAAATGCAGAGCAAATGGTTCGCCAGAGGCATCTGCTTCGCTAAATGATTTAGTAAAAGTAATTGAATCTGGCAAAGCTAATTCAGGTAAGGCCGTGGCCAAGCCCGAGCAAGAAGCTGAGCAAGATACAATTGTAACTGATAAAAAAGAAGCCTCAGCAGAGCTAACAAAAATTGCTAGCAAGGGCAAGGCTAGTGCTTTAGGTGGCAAAGCCAATGAATTAGCATTAGTGCAAGAATTTGAGCAATTAGCTGGCAAAAAGCCTTCGCAAGATATAGCAGATGAGCTTGATGCTACTCGCAAAGAGCTCGGCAATGATGTAACTAATGAGCGCATCCGCCAAGCACGCGATATGGCAGCTAAATCTATGGAATGGGCCAGACAGAATGGCTATGAAGGAGCTATTAGCGATGTTGTTTGGACTGCTAGGCCTGGCTCCATGGAAAAGGCTGGCATAACAGGCACAGATGGCAAGCCTATTGTGCAAAGTAAGCACCCTGCAGATGTTGTAGTGCTATTTGAAGATGGCAAACAGCTAGGCATATCAGCAAAAAGTACGCTTGGCAAAGATGATATAACGTTTAAGAACAGAGGTGCAGGCACTTTAGGTGCTGAGCTTGGCACTGACATATTAAAAACAACAGCAGAAAAAGCAAGTGCAGGTTTTGCTCAAGCTAATGGCTTAGGCGGGCTAAAAGGCAAAAAGCTTAAGCAAGCAATTAGAGCTAACGAAGAGCTTGTTGCTAAAGCTAATGCCGAACGTCCGCTTGTGTTAAACGAAATGCGAAGCCAGTTACTAAACACCTTAGACAAGGTACCTGCAGAGCAAAGAGCTGATACTATGCGAAGCTTATTCTTGGATACGGATGACCAAGGCCTTCGCTATATAAAAGCAACAGGTACATCAGGCGATGCTCGCATTAGCGACCCTACCAAAAATAAAGTATTAGACAATCTTAGCGATATACAGTTTAGTACGAAGGGCAACGACACTATACAAGTTACAGGAAAAGGCGGAACTAACTTATTCACTATTAGAGCCAAGTACGAAAGCCAAGCTATGGCTAGTGGCATTAAGTTTGATGTAAAATAAGCCATAGCTTGAGTTATAATAGCTATAGATAGACCAAAAAGCTATGAAGACATACACATTCGAAGTAACTGCCTCAGCTTCTGGCATAGAATTTCTTGCTACACGCGCAGTTAAAGCTGATTCGCTAGCTGAAGCAAAAGCAGCTGTAAAAGCTTTACCAAATGTAGTAAATGTCGGAGCTTTGAAATAAAGCCATGCTTGACATTATTGCACATATCGGCCCAGATGGCGAACTTGGCATAGGCCAATCGGAATTAGCATTGCATGATAGGCTTGATTTGCAGTGTTTTAAGCTTATGACTCAAGCAAGACTTAATGTTAAGCTCTTTGCCGGACGTCATACAGCAGAAAGCATGCATAAAATGGGCTTTAAGCCAGGAATAAGCCGAAAATGCTATTATGTAAGCCGTGCACCGCACAGCAAAATAGGTTGCTTTACTCCTTGCGAGATGCTTGACCTTATTAGCGTTGCCAATAATAGCTATAGCCATGCTTATTGTATTGGCGGAGCAATGCTTTATAGCTATGCAGCGCCTTATTGCAAACAAGCCTTAATTGCCAGATTAGATAATGGCGACTATAGCAAAGCTGATGTATTCTGGAGACCAGAAGAGCATGGCTTAGTGGCATATGATACAATATTCAAATATGGTGCCTATACCATAACCCGTTACCTTCCTAAAACACAACCTTATGGCTTATTTACCGCTTGACCAAGCTATTGAACATGGTACTGCCCCGCATTGGATGAATAGCGAGGCTTATAGCTTATTGCAGAATAAGTACCTGTTAGATGGTGAGACGCCTTTTGGCATGTACTATAGGCTGGCTAAGACTGCTGCTAGCCATTATTTTAGCGAAGACTCAGCAGAACGAGTTCAGCTTCAAGATGCATTTTTAGCTGCTTTATGGAATGGCTATTTGAGCCCCAGTACGCCTGTAGCTACCAATTTTGGAGCCCCGCAAGAAGCCAAACGAGGTATGCCAGTATCATGTTTTGGCCTTCGCCCAGACAATAGCATTCATGGCATCTTTGCTACTGCTCAAGAAGGCGCTGTACTTACTAAGCATGGCGGTGGTTTAGGCATAGACATTAGCGACTTGAAAGGCTTGAGCCCCGTCACACATTGGGCTAAGATTTATGACGTCATGGCCGAAATGGTAAGCCAAGGTAGCATTAGACGCGGTGCTGTTGCTCTATACATAGACATCGAGCATGATGATATCGAGGCTTTTCTAGAAGCACATGACACTACTCGTGGCGACCAGCGAAGCAAATTGAATTGCAATATTGCAGTCAAAGTCAGCGATGCTTTTATGACAAAGCTAAGCAAAGGCGATAGCAAGGCTTTGCAAATCTTTGCAAAAGTATTAGAGCTTCGCATGAAAACTGGCTCGCCTTATCTGCAATTTACTGATACCATCAACAACAATAGGCCGATTGATTACAAGGCCTTAGACTTGAAGGTGCATGCTTCTCAGCTTTGCTCTGAAATAACGCTATATAGCGATTGCTTGCATACTTATAGCTGTGTGCTAAGCTCATTAAATGCAGCAACTTTTGATGAATGGTACAGCTTAGCATATTATGTAGGTGAATACAAGCTTACAGTGCCTATGCTTGGCATTTGGTTTTTGGATGCAGTTTGCCAAGAATTTCTTGATAAGGCTAAGCATATTCCTGGCTTTGAAAATTCTGTACGTGCTACTGAAAAGGGCCGGCCATTAGGCCTTGGTGTGCTTGGTTTGCATAGCTTATACCAGAAGCATATGATGCCTTTTGATAGCGATGAAGCTGAAGTGCTTAATATGCATTTACATAGCTTTATTCAAGCAGAGGCTATCGAAGCTAGCTTAGTTTTAGGCGAATTAAAAGGCATTCCCGAGTGGTGTCAAGCAAGTGGCCAACGTAATACACATTTGCTAGCTATTGCTCCAACTCTGGCAAATAGCGTACTTTGCTGCGCTGGTAGCCCTGGCATTGAACCTGTAAGCTCCAATCTGTACATACATGAAGGCCCTAATGGCTCGGCCCTTCGCAAGAATCAGCATTTGGCCAAGCTATTAGCTGAAATTCCCAATGAAGCTGAAGTCTGGACAAGCATTGCTAAGCATGATGGCAGTGTACAGCACTTGCGTGGCACCATTCTTACAGATGCCCAAGCGGACGTCTTCAAAACTGCTCGCGAAATTGACCAGATGGCTATCATTAGACAAGCAAGCCATCGCCAGTCCTGCCTAGACCAAGGCCAATCTATTAACTTGTTCCTTCCGCATGATGCACCGAATAAGCTTATTTGGCAGTTGCATATTGAAGCATGGAAACAAGGGCTTTATACGCTATACTATGTACGAAGCACTAGTCCGTTAAATGTTAAGCAGCCAACTACATTGCAACAAGCTAAGCCTATTGAAGCCATGCAATGGGATGTCTATGGTCGCGATACTTGCATATATTGCAAACAAGCTATCAGGCTATTAGCTGAAGCAGGAGTCAACGCCACATTTATTTACAAGCCTGAAGGTGAAGTGCCTGTCATTTATGCTGATGAAGAGCTGATTGGTGGGCATGATGATTTAGTTCGCTATTTAGCTCCTACTGGTGCTGTGCTAAAAGAAGAAATTAGCTGCAGCGGATGTGATGGCTAATATGATATAATAGACAAATAGACCAATCAATTTAGAGGTAACAATGATAGTAGGAATTTTAGCACACATTGGCGCAGCAGTACTGATTGCTGATTTTCTTACTAGCTTTGGAATCAAGCCTTTCGGCACCGATGATTCTGGGCTAGTACAGACAGACAACCAATCTGAATCGGCTAAATACTTGCGTTTGCTTTGGGCTTTGCTTGTTGCATTGTATAGCTATGCTAAGCATAAGCAAGGCTTAGCAAAGTTAAATGCAATTGGCGAATACTTCACCCAACTAACCAGTCCAAATGAGCGAAGCGAAGATAAGGCTTAAAGCTTTTTCTGCCACGCATGGCTTAAAGCTAGAGCTTGATACTTTGCCCGAAGCTGATTTCTATATGCCCGAAGCTATTAAAGCTATGTTTGCTGAACAATTGACCAATAGGCAGACAATCTTTGCATATGCTTCGGGTATCAATAAGCCTATTATCAGCTATTACTTGGCTGATTCGCTTTCTTACATGGCTCCAGGCTTATTGTTAGCAAGTATACAAAGCAATGCTATAGCTTATGCAGAGCCAAGCAAAGAAGCCTTATTTGCTTATGCTAAAACTTTTCCTACTCGCTTTAGATTGACAAGAAAGCTAGTAGCAAAATGGCTTAATAGCTCCGATAAGCATTGGTTTGTTTCGCTATATGCTCATGTGTATTATTGGCAGAATAACATGATACAATATAACTATACACAGGCTAATACTTATGGCAACTAAAAATCCTTTCGGCTATACTTGTTTGAATAGGCAAATGCTTGAAAGGCTTATGGGCGAAGCTACGCCAGAAACAGCTTTAACTCCCTTTATGGCAGAGATGCTAGAAGGCGGCTTACAAGGTTTTGGTGTACCTAAAGAGCACGATAAGCGTAAATCTGGTGCTGAAGTTGAGCAAGACTTTTGGGTGCCACCAATGCTTGGCAACAATGTTGCTAGCCATTTTGAAATGATGGCAAACGAGTTTCTGCAAGAGCATAAAGTGCTTAGCAGAGCTAGAAAGCTACTCAAGGCTGATTTGCAACAAGAAGTACCTTGGGAATTGCTACAATGGGCACAACCAGGTTGGAATAGGTACGAATATACTCCTGCTAGCAATTTCGGCGATGCACATTGGACCGCTACACTCGTTGATGAGCCTTCCGAATCGCAACTTGTACTTGACTTTGAGACTTTCGTAAAAGGCTCCAGTTTCTCGATGCCTATCATTGGCACAGCTACTAGTGATGAAGCTTATTATGTCTGGATTAGCCCACAATTGCGAAGCGATGGGCTTAACTATTGTTTTGCTTTGCAAGGCATAAGCCAGGCTTTGCAAGGCTTAGCAAAGCTTTATGCATTAGCTTGGGTTGATTGCCACCCAGAATTTGACGGCAAAACTGCGCCATTGCCAAATATAGGCCGAGATAAGTTTGTAGTCAACCATAACGTCGCTTTTGATGCTTGTAGAGTTGCCGAGCGTTATTCGTTTCATAACGAGAACAAGGTATATTTCTTTGACACCATGGCTGCGCATCAAGTAACTCGTGGCTTAGGCAGCCGCCAGAGATGGGTAGCAAACAAGAAGTGGAGCGACGGTGGCAAACCCAAATACTATTTTCATGGCACTCGCAAATCGCTGAAAGCTTGTTGGGAGTTTCATTGCACGCCAGATAGAGGCACAGGCGATAAGCAATGGCCAGAATCTGGCGACAAAAAAATTCGTGACATATTTGTTTGGGCTCCTACCTTAAAGACTATTCGCAAATACTGGTCTAAGGTTATGCCTTATGCCATGAACGACCCAATCAAAACACACGAAGTCTTCAAAGAAGTCTGGAAAGTGTACCGTAAGCACTGCCCAAGCCTAGTAACTCTTGCATCGCATCTTATGCTAGGTGCTAGCATCTTGCCAGCCGAGAAAGATTGGCCTGAATGGGTAAAGCATTGCGAGACTGTATACAAAGAAAAGAAAGCAGAAATGGGCCAAGCTTTCAGCGACTTGGCAATTGAATATCACACTGCATGGCAAGATGGCGAACTAGACCCTGCTACTGATGACTGGCTATGCATGCTTAACTGGAAAGAAGTAGGCTTGGATGCTGATGGCAAAAAAGTAGCTTTCTGGTATCGTGACATGGCTGCTAATGGCTTGACTACTAAGCAATCGGCGTCGCATTACCTATTGAAGCTGCTTTGGAATGGCCAGCCACTTCGTAAAATAGCTATAACTCCGCCAGAGGGCGGTCGCAAGAAGCAATATGGCTGGTGCTGGCGTGTAGCCAAATTTGATGAGCCTATGACTCTTGCAGAAGCCGATGCAATAGGCTACGATGTTCGCGATGACGAAGGCTCTATCTGGAAGCGGGTGCCCCACAAAGAAGGCGACGGCAGAAATGTTGGTGCACTGCTTGGTGCTGAATACCTCCGCTATATGGATGATTTAGTGCTGACATGTGATGGCGAAGCTACAAGCGATGGCAAAGGTAAAGCACATAAAGTAGGCCTATTGACTCGTGTAATCAGCTATTGGCAATCAGCTAGAGCTCGTATTAGCGAACAAAGTTATCGCACAGCAATAAACCCATTGACAGGAGCCAAAGAATACATCATTGCTCCGCATGTTTGCCCACATAACACCGTAAGCTATCGCACAGGCGAAAACTTGTGGTTGACTCTTGCGGCGCATACTGCACCCAAAATCGGCTCTGAAGTTAAAGCCAAGCTAAGGCCACCTACTGGCTATGCCATCGTCAACTTTGACTTTGATTCGCAAGAGTTAGCTATTTTAAGTGCTTATTCTGATAAGTATGCTGGAGCTAGTGGCTCTACAGCCTTTAGCTTCTCAGTGCTGGCTGGCGATAAAAGCCAAGGAACAGATATGCATACAGCAACAGCTCGCCGTGTATCTGAACAAGTTCGCGATATTGCTGGCGAAGATATTTGCCGAGATGCAGCCAAGCAATCAATTTATGCTATGTGCTATGGTGCTTATTTTAAGACCGTAGGCCGCACAATTAAATTCTGGCATCCGAGGCTTCCTGCTGACGTTATCAACAAGATTGCTAAGCCTATGCTTGACTCATTCAAAGGAGCTCGGGCAAAAGGCGAAGAATACTACCAAGGTGGCATGGCTTCTGCAGCATTTAATGCTATGCATGACTTGTTGCTTCAAGATGAGCCAGCAACTCCTGTGCTATTTAACAAGATGCCCAAAGCAATGTGGCCAGCTATTTGTGGCGATATGGATGCACCTGAACAGCTCAATTGGCAAGTACAAAGTGCTGGAGCTTCAATGATGCAATGCGCTGTAGTGAGCAGTTGGTGGCTAGCTAAAAAGCTTGACATCAAAGCTAGCCTTGCAATCACTGTACATGATGAACTGGTTTACTATTGCCAGAAGCAGTACTCAGAACTATTCGCTTATTGCTTGCAAATTGCACATGCTTGGGGCTGGTGCTTGTTGCACTATAACTTGGGCATTTATGATATGCCTTGCATCAGAGCTTTCGCATCTGGCATAAGCATTGACAAAGTCTTCCGCAAATATCATAAGCAAGATACAGCTACACCTACTTATCCGAGCACAAGCCCTGGCAAAAGTGTAAATATGCATGACTTATTGCCTCAAGCCGAAATAGCAAAACAACGTTGGGAGTTGCTTTATGCTTAACTACATCAGAGAAAGGCTATATGCTTGGCCTCATCTGGCAAGAGCAAAGCCTTTTTCATACGGCCAGTGGCACTCAGGCGTGACGTACGAAGATGCTGAGGGTAATATGTACACAATAATAGGCCGTGGCCATTTGTCTATAAAGCTCACCCACATAGGCTGGGTAGGCATTCAAGAGCTAGCTGATTGGTGCAATAACTATGGATGGCATGAGGCTATTGACATCTGATTAGCAATCGTTTATAATAGCTATAGAGATAAGAAAACAAACCATGGCAACCAAAGCACAAGCATTCTTACTAGAAAACATTTTTGAGAGCACTGATTGGCAAGCTATTCCTAAGCCTCAGCCTGGCTCTTATGCTATATTCAATGCAAGCAATGCAATCGGTTGCCATATAGGCCAATCTGATGAGTATTCTTGGTTTGACATTTTCGGCGTCTCGCTCTGTAATGCAGCTAATCAGCTTATAGAGCAAGGCAAGCTAAAACCTACTAGCGAATACCATCAGAGCCAATATCCTAATAAGCGAGATAGCATGCGTGTAGCCTATAAGCAGGTACTTTAATGACTTTAACTGTTACAAAAGGCAAAGCTACTTGGCAAATTGCACCGGAAGTTTTGCCTATTCTTATGCGAGAGCAAAGCCAATCTTATCTGGACGTATTTGATATTGCAATAGGCGATAATGTTAGTCCTGATTTGACATTTAATATAAGGAAAGCTGATAATGGCTGGGTCACAAACACCGAACAAGGAGCTGGGCTTTTACGGAGACTACGAACGCTATGAATTAGCTTTGCTTGCTGACATAGACTTGCACAAAGAAACAGCAGCTCTAATCTCAGGCATACCTATTGCTCAAATAACGCCTGAACAGCGCAAGATTGGTAAACTATAGGTTGCACTACTCAGGCATATGTCCAATAAATTTCAGCCAATAATTACAGAAAAAGCTCCGCATTGGTTTAGCAGAAAAGCTAGGCAATTTATCAACAGGCAAGCTATAAGACGTTTTCGCCGCCGCATTAATAGGCAATTGAGAAAAGGTCAAGAGCCTGATTTGCACAAGGAACAAGGCATAAATTATACAAATTGGTAATGGCTCTTATACTACACCCGTTTAAGCAAATACGTCCAGGTTTGACTAATTGCCTATCGCAAGAAATGTTCTGGCTTGACAATCTGCTATTTAATAACGATGCAGATTTTGACTATAGCCCTGGCGATTTAGCCAATCACGACGAAATAGCTATTATTGGCCACGGCTCTGGCGACTCACCATTCTTTGCTGAGCTTATTGAATGGCTGAAAATCAAGCCAAAAGGCAAGCTATACTTTTGCCAATACGACCCGGACTATAGCGTATGCTTAAATGAGCATTATCCAATAGAGCTATTTACTAACAGATTGCAAGTGCTTACTTGCTACAGCCATTACCGGGCAATGTCAGCCTTGTTAACAAGCAAAAGGCAAGATTGTTGGCTACAGCCTTCAGCTTTGTACATGCCAGCATGGGTAAATGAGTTTTACAATAGGTGCGACAAGTATGTGCCAACTATTGATGAGCTTAAAGCTAGGCAATATGATGTAGCTTATGCTGGCTTTGCCCGGTCTGATTACAGGCATAAGCGAATTCATGCTCTAATTGGCGGAGAGGCAATAAGCTCTATTACTTGTGGCTACAAAGAAGGCGAGCATAAATTGCAAAATAATGTCTTTTTAAGCAGGTGTACAAGTCAAGAATCGCTGGCTTTTCAAAATAGAGCAAGATTTGCTTTAGTTGTTGGAGACCCAGCTTACGCCTTTTTGGGGCTTTATGCACAACGTGTAATGCAAGCATGGGCTAGCAATAGCGTAGCTTTAATAGACCGCAAATTCTTTTTGGCACAAGACCGCTCGCTTTACGTGCTTAATGAGCTATTTGTACAAGATGCAGAACAAGTACTTGCAATGCAAAAGCTTGAGCCTAAAGCTTTGCAAAGCTTAATAGCTATACAGCACACGTTGCTAGAAAGTGCCTATCTAGAACAGGTTACACATTTCAAAGAAAGTCTTTAGATGCAAAACAATACCAGCTATAATGCAGAGCTAGGCAAAAGCATAATAAATGGCAAGCTAGCAGCATCAAATCGGCCACTAAGCAATGGCTTGCCAAATGTTGAGCACGGTTCTGCAGCCTATTCGCCTGTTGTCAGATTGGCTAGGCAAAGGCTTCGCTTTAATAGCTCGCCAGAAGAGGCTACTAAAGAAGACCCTCAAGCTTTGCTAGTCTATGCCATAGATGAGCTAGATGCACAAGGTGAGCCTATTCGTACAGATGTTTATGCCAAGACAAATGCATATGATGTGCTATTGCGGAGCTATACTGAGTCAGGTAATGGTCTAATTATTACTGAACTATTTGACAGGTCGCAAGTCTGGCCGGGTGTAGGCCAATCTACCACAGAAGACTGGCATGGTAACTATTCTTACGCCTCGCTTAATACTAATTTGGGCTTCGCATTAGAGCCAGGCACTCTTGCAAGGCATCAGCCTTATAGCATTGTTACTATAGGTCGGCTATCTGGCGTTAGTTTGAGCACAATTATTGCAGACGATGATGGAAGCTTGGGCCAAGGGCAAAATGCTTTGACTGTAAGCAATAATTTGGCATGTGCTGGTACTTATATTGGCTTAGCCGACAATTCTGGCTCAATGGCTCAGCGGAACTTTATTTTAGGCGACACAAAAAATTGGCAAGGCTTATATACTTCATACCGGGCTGAATGGGGCATATTCGCCAATGGTGATATAGAAGCTGACCCCTTGTATAGCTATGATTTTGGGCCAGAATTTGGAGCTTTGCCGACAGGTCAAACTCAAGCATTAACAGATGTGCCTAACTCGGGAACTCCTTTTGTTGACAGAAGCTTTACTGAGCCATTAGAATTTGACTTGCCGGTTGCTTATAATTACCCCACAGCTCTTTGCTTTGTTGCAACAAGCATTGCACCGGGCCAGGGCAGCCCAGCAAATCAGTATAATAGCGATATAACTAGTGAGCTAGAGCTTAAGCATATGCCTGGCGGACGCGGAAGCTTCAACCCTGAAACTGGCAGAGCTATAGTGCAAATTGAGCATTATTTGCCGGGTTCACCTCCTTTGCCACAGCTTGATTATTTCGTGATAGAAGCAAATGGCGACTTTACTTTTTCTACTGTAGCCAAGCCCAACCTGCCTGTCGTAGATGTAGACGACTTAGCTCCTTTTTGGCTTGATGGCTCCGCCACTAATGCTTTAGGCGAGAAGCTAACACCTGAGCCAAGGCCTGATAGAAGTTATATAGCCAGCACCAATACATTGATAGATTTTACAACAGAGCCTACTCTTGCATCGCTTCAAGCAGGTGGTAGCATTGTATTTACACAGCAGGGTGAGCAAATAGCTCTGCCAAGTCTTACTTCCACAGCAACTAGGCTAATAGGCATATATGCATAAGATAAATAACTGTTCAGTTACAGTACCCAAAAAGCTGATTACTAAGCTACGCTCTACTGATACTGAACAGCTAAATACTATGCTAAAGCGTGTATTAGCTAATGTAACACCGACTTATACAATAGCAAAGCCCTCGTCTGGCCTGAGCAGATTAGTTATTATAGGCTTAGATGACGAAACTAAAGCTTTGCTAGAGCAAAAAGCCAGGCTTTGCAAACATAGGCAAAATGACTTATTGGCAAAAGCTTGTATACATGTCTTTAGCAAATCTGGCATGGAAGCTTTTTGGCAAGAGCGGTTGCATAATAAGCTTGGTGGCAAAAGAGAAGTGCATGTGCCTTGTGGGCGAATAGATTTGCTTACTAGCGATGCAATTATAGAAGTCAAAGTAGCAAGGCAATGGAAACATGCACTTGGCCAAGTTTTGGCATATAAAGCTTACAAGCCTAAGTACGAAGCAAAGCTAGCTTTAATAGGCAAATTGCCATCAACTGCAAAAGGCGTTGCAGAATACGTTTGCAATCAGTATGGTGTAAGCATTTTGTGGCTATATTAGGTTAATCATTACAAATAGGAGGCCAAGCTACAGTGAATAGGCTATTAAATAGACAATTAGCAGGGCATGCAGCCAACCCTTTGGTCACCCATTTGCCGATGTATGGTGGCAAAATTCGCCTCAGCTACCAAGATGCATTGCTCTTGCAAAAAGGTGGCACCAGCTATAATGCCCTTGAAATATACATAGACTTATTGAGCGATAGTAGAATACAGACTGCGCTCACTAGGCAATTTGGCGAAATAACCTCGCGACAAGTTATTATCGAGCCCGGCAATGAGCCTGGCGAAGAGCCTACACAAGATGACAAAGATGCAGCAGATTTTTGCTTGAATGTCTTAATGACTCTGCAAGAACCGCTATTTGACGAAATTAGCGAATTTGCTGTTCTGCCTAATGATAATAGCTACGATACGTTTACTAAGAATATGCTTCTCGCGATGGTAACTCATCTAAGCAGTGCAGAAGCTATTTGGCGGCGCAATAAAAATGGGCGTGCTGTAATTGATAGGCTTGTTTCAGTAGACCCTAGGCGATGGCTGTTTGAGCAAGACGAGACAAGTGGCAAAATTATGCCAAAGCTTGTTACTCGTCGCAATCAAGTACGTGGCCTATTTGTTCCTCCGCGAAAGTTTGTGTTTCATAGGCATTGGTCGGTATTTTCTGCTGACCCGTTAGGCATGGGTTACGGGCCTAGCTTATACTGGCTAGTACAGTGGAAGCGAGAAGCTCTGACTTTTTGGCTAAGCGTATTGGACCGATATGCAGACCCGGCATTAATAGGTACAAAGCCAAAAAATGCTACGCCTTCTGATGTTGCTAATTTTGAGCATGCTTTAGCCAATTTCAGCCGAGAAACCAATATGGTCATACCTGAGGGCTTCAAGGTAGATACATTAAAAGCTAATCCTCAGCAATCAGTAGACTTATTGGCTCAGCTTGTTGCTTATATCGATAGCGAAATTATGCTGATGCTGACTGGTGAAGACACAACCGGTCAAAAGGGCAGTGGCAGTGTATTTGGCAATAGCGAGACTGTTAGCAATAGTATTCGCATAATGAAAGCTAAAGCACTTAGCGATGAGCTAGATAGGACAGTACGGAGTACCTTATTGCGATGGCTAACCAGGCTAAACTTTCCAAAAGCAAAAATACCTTACATAAAACGCCAATTTAAGGGCACAGCTGAAGTGCTTGAAATAGCCAAAGTTTACAAAGACTTAGGCTTAAAAATAGATACAAAATTCTTAGAAGAAGCTACAGGTATACCAATCCAAGTGCAGGAAGCTAAAAAGAAGCCTGCCGTACCGAAGACTCTACTAAATGACGCAGCTGATTCATGACCTCTACGTATACTCAGCCAAAATACTCAGAGTTATTAACGACGACAAAGTTGATTTGCTGATTGATTTGGGCTTAGGCATTTTTGTCGAAAAGCAAATGGCTATACAAGCAAAAGAGGGCGTATTTTATGAGCGAAGCAAGGCTGCCACAGAATACTTGCACGAGCTTGTTGCATCGCATGGAGGCGAATGTGTTATACGTACCCACCAAGGTAAACAAGGCATATTGTCTTGCGAGATTCACTTTGAAAGCGGAGCACTATATGAGCTATTGATAGCAGCCGGTTTAGCAAAAGGTTGACATTTAATTTGCCTGTTGATATAATAGTTATAGAAGGTAAAGGAGCAAAATGAGCAGAACTTATCGCAACATTCGCAATCTTGGTTCTGGTGGTTTTCGCAATATGGCTTTTATTGGTGATTGCCGCAATGCACTAGCTATTGATGAGCCAAACCTGAGCAAAGCAAATCGCATCAACTCCTGCAATAAGCTATGTGCCCGTGACTCGTATCGCGACATACATGTCAGTGCTCTATTTGAAATGGACTGGCTCAGCAAAAAAGCTTGGCAAATTGTTGATAGCGACAATGCATACGGCTATTACGAACGCAAAGCGGCCTATGAGGCAGAGGTCAACAAAGCTCTCAACAAACTTGCAACAGTCAGCAATAAGCGAGCATTAGCGAGAGCTCAAAAATCCGCCATTTGTGAATCGGCCTTCTCTGAATGTTGATAAAGTTTTGCGAGTCCAGATTCGCCCTTCTGAGCTAATAGTAATGTTGGGGCAGAGAACTACACCTAGTTCTTCTGCCTCTTCTGCTGTCAAATCTGGCTCTTTTGCACAAACTTCATCGCTACAAGCTGCTTTCAATGTGTCTAGCACATCTTCGTAGCCTTCTTTAATATCTTCGCGTTGCTTTAGCGTATCAAGCAACCAGCGAGCAATTTTATATTGTAATAGCTTATATTGTTTGCGTATTAGTAATTTGCCGGGTATACATGCAATTGTATCTGTTGCACATATTTGCATATCAGCCAATTCCAATGCATTTTCTAGCCTATCGCTATTTACAGCTGTGGCATTGACATCGTCGGGATTGGTGGCTTCTATAGCTTCTATTGTGCCAACAAATAGTATATAGCCTTCTGCATCGCCTTTAAGCTCTTCAGGTATCGTCATATTTGCCCTTAAACTCGTCTACAGTCATAAAAGCAATGCCGGCATTTTCCGCCATGCCAGCATCTTCTGGCGAGTCGCCAACAAATAATACGTCCAAATCGCTATCGCATATATGGTTCTCTTTGTATTCTTTAATAGCACAAAGAGCCATGCCAGCACCAGGCTTGACATAATTGTCATCACCAGTTACAATATTATGTACAATCATGCCATAAGTATTTACACGTACAGCATAGTCATCTTGCGGTGCATAATACAAATGGCTAATCTTGTTGTCAAATAGCTTGGCAACGTATAGCATTTCTTCAATAACCTGTTTATGGCTTTTGAATTTGCCTACGCCTTGCTGGTTGCTTAGCACGACAATATAATAGCCTAGCTCATAGCAAGTAGCTATGCAACGTTTCATGCCATCAATTGGCTTGAAATCAGAAGCTTTTTGAGGGAAGTCTTCTCCGCTTTGTGTTTCTACTAAAGTGGAGTCCCTATCAATCAGTAGCAGGGGCATCAGCAGAATCTCCCTTGATTGTCTTTGTTAGCTTAGTTACTTGCTTTGATGTTTGTTCTGTTTTTGGCTTTCGCTTTTTGACCTTGGGCTTTGGTTCTGCCTTATAGCAAATAGCAGGAATACCTATACGGTCAATATCGGCTTGGTCTACCTTATCGCCAGCAAAGAATACGCCTCCTCTGCCATTTGAAACTGTTTTAGTGATTAGCATTAATTTTGCCGGGCGTTTAGCCCGGCATTAAGTTAAGCAGCGACCAGATTGCTAATTAGTGCAGCAGCACCGATTTTGCCAGTTGCTCCGAGGCCTACAGGAACCATGCGTTGCTCGGCAACTACATCAGTAACGTATACTCGGCGGTCGTCGTCAAAGCGCTCTTCAGCAGCAATAGGATAGCCTTGTAGCTGATAAGTATAGAAAGCAGAAGGCTCGGACTTATCTGCATTTTCGTCAGGCAAGAAAGAGCCTTCAGAAATTTGCCCGCCATTGGTCTCGCCAGTTGCCTTGCCATTGTCGCGAGAATCGTAGAACAGGATGCCAGTACCTTTGGGCATAAAGTCAACAAGAGTGCCATCATCGGCAAGCTTGACTTTCTGGCTAACTACGATGCCTCCGGGCAAGTCAAACCATGCAGCAATATTAGCCAGGTTGACACTTTCACGAGAGGTGTACTTAACTCGGTCGCGGAAGATAGGATGACGCTTAAGTTGGCGATAAGTAAAGGCATCAATAACCATGCGAGTAGGATAAGTACCTACTTGAGCACGAATTTGCTCTTTAATACCATCTAAGTAGACTTCAGGGTCAGAGCCTGGGTCGCTGAATTGGTCAGCAGCCGCAGTGGTGATGTCTAGACCAGGTTCGTACAAGCTGCCATTGGTGGCAATGTCGATGACTTCCTGTTCCCAAGACTGCATGATACTAGACATAGCCCGATTGGATGCCATAGTACGCAGATTGAGCTTAGCCTCGCCATTAATCGCTTCTTCGTACTCTTCGATAGTAACTTCAGCTCCAATTGCATGCTGAGTCAGGAAGTAGCTATCATTGGTATAGTTAGCGCCAATTCGGTTGATGTTTTGACCAGGAGCTCTGCGAGTATCAGTGACTGCAAAGGCTTCTTTGGTGAATTGAACAATTTTACCGGCACGTGCTTGTACAGGTACTACACGAGATAGGAAAGGTGCAATTGAAGAGCCTTGAGCATAGCCGTGAATAATCTCGGTCAGTACTGGGTCAACAACGCGATAGTTAGAATTTAGCTGTGTCATGATTTCTCCATAGCAACGGCACGTGCCGCCTGTTTGAACTGGTTGGGTTTGGTGATGTCAAGCGAATGCTCTTCGCAATAAGCTTGAATGCGGGTTAGCGCAGCAAGGCCGTCTTCGCTGTATACTGCACCGTGTGGTGCAATAGGCGGAGAAGCAGCATCGCTTTCAGCTACTTCAGGTGCCGCTAGTGGTGAGTCACCATAGGCAATCTGAGGCGGCAAGCCAGATAAGAAGCCCTTAAAGGCGTCTAAAGCTGTTTTGTGAGACTCGCTATAAGCTTCCGGAGCAGGAATAGCCCGTACAGCCATAGCTAAAGCTAAACAATCAGCCTGAGCAAACTGGCCTTCAATTAGCTTACCTTCGCCATATACGCCAGCAATAAACGTACTAAGCTCTTTTAGCTCAATCTCAGCAAGTTTCGCTTCAAGCTGCTTGATACGCAATTGGTCAGGTGTTGGCTCTGGCTCACTAAAGGCTGTAACAGGTTGCTCCTCTTCGAGCTCTTCTTCGGCGGGCTTTTCTTCCATATAAGGCTTAGGCTTTTCGCCGCTTGCCTCTGGCTCTTCAGCTTCCGGCTCCGGCTCTTCATTGCCTTCATCTTCTGTACCAGAAGGCTTAAAGCTAATAGACCAAGCATCGCCTGATTGCATAAGCTCAAAATCAAACGTCTCAGGCTCGCCAAGGCTCTCATCTACGAAAGAGCCCATGAATTTGCCAGCACCATCGTATAAATAGCTATTTTCTGCACTAGGTTCAGGTTCAAACCTTGTTACTTCGCCTTGATAGCCTTCTTCGCCATCAGTAAGAATAAAGCGAATAAACTCGCCAGCATTGCCTTCAAGAAATGCTCCAGCATCAGCTTCAGGTGCCTCAGGAGCTTCTGCTTCCTCGCTATCAGCTTCCTTAACTGCAACTTCTTCCTCAACAGGTGCTTCGCTAGCTTCTACTTCTGGCAGCACTTCTTCTTCGGCTTCCTCAAAAGCTTCAGGTTCTTTCGTCTTAGCTAGAGTCATGACTTCTCCATATGCCTCATTTGTACTTAGTATATCTTTAAGTGGTGTTAACCCTTTTATAGCTGGAGGCGAGGCTCCAAGTAAAGCTAAGTGCCTTACTGAGGCTTTGCCTGGCGTAGGATTATACGGGCTGTCTGCAGAGTATAATGCAATGCTCCTGTAATCGTATAAGCCGCGCTCAATCCAATCTTGTGCTTCTGGTTGTAGCGAAGCATGGGCAATAAGCGTGCCATCTTCGTCTAAGCTAAGCCCTTCTATATAGCCATGAGCGGGTAAGCTATCAGAAGGAATAAGCCCCTGCATGAATGCATCGTCAGTGCTATGGCCCAGTATAATGGCAGGTCTATGTTGCTCAGCATTAAAGCTGTCAACAAGTTCTTCTAGCTTAGAGACTGGATTAGCATTCACGTTGCCAAAAGCATCAGTATGTTCGCCGCTCGGCAAGACGTCAATATCAAACAGTTCCGAATTTACTAACTCGTCTTCTGCCTTGCTTGTATATAATTTTGCTTGAGGGTCCATAGCTTTTGAGTAATCGTCTAACAGAAAAGGCTTGTTTTGATGCATTATCTGACCAGTTTTGCTGAAACCAGCGAACGCCATGCAAACAAGCTATAGCAAGATCGTCATTAGCAACACTAGGCCATTTTGTAAGTTCTTCTAATAACACATGAGTATCACCAATCAAGTCTTCGTCAAATAGCACCGCACCCTGGCCAAAGCTGCTGCTGGCTATATTAAACTCTATGCCTTTATTACGATGAGCTGAGCAATATTCAGTAGCTAAGCCAGGCTCATTGGCATCCAAGAATTGCTTAAGTGCGACGCCATTTACAGCTTTTTCTATCAAGTGAAATGCGGGTGTATGCTCCTCATCTACTTCAAGCAATAGAGCAACCAAGTCTGGAAATTCTACTTTGGTGCGTCCGCAATTAATAGCATATAGCTTATCATCTTTGATGCCCCAAAATATCCATGCGGTATAATCAGCATCAGCATTCAGCTCATTAGCACAATCCCATGTGCAAAAAGTAAATTCGTACTCAGTGAGCTTAGGCAAAGTAATTAGTCGCATAAACTCAGGCTTCCAAAAGCTACCACTACCTGCAATAGGGTCATTTTGATAAAGCGCAGCCCAATCTTTGACTGATGTACCTGATTGCATTTTTAGCAGCTTCTCGCGTGAATAGCGAAATGGCACTAAAGCCTCGCCAAGCTCCCTGCCTAGTAAATCATCTTCACTGTCGCAAAGAGCAGGGAGCCTTATGTAACGCCAATTGTCCATGGCATATTTGTCAAGTACATGGCCTATCAAGTCTTGCTCATGCCATCTTGTATGTACTATTATCACAATAGCACCAGGCTCAAGCCTAGAGTAAGCATCTGCACTAAAGCTTTTGTGTAATTTTGCTATATACGTTTTTGAATCGGCTTGAGCTCTGTTTTTAATAGGATCGTCTACGATGAGTATAGTTGCACCCTTGCCAGTTAAAGCCCCATCAACTCCAAAGCTTCTATAAATGCTTTTGCTAGGTGTTCTAAATATAGCACCGCCATTGCCTCTGTCGCCTTCTAGCCCAGTCTCAGGGAAAATTGCATTATAGATAGGCTGTTTCATGCCTTGGCGAACCTCAAAGCCGAAATCATTAGCAAGAGAAGCTGCATACGATACGCTCATCACTTCTTCTTGTCTGCCGTTAGCTCCAGCGTGGCCCATTGCAAATTGCGGGAATAGCTGGCTAATGGTAAGCGACTTGCCGTGGCGAGGCGGCATAGAAATAGCTAAACGAGTATAGCCAGGCTCTCTATGCATAGCTTTTTCCAAAGCTTCCGCTAATAAGTGATGCATTGCGCCGAAGCGATAATCAGGGTATACTAGCTTAATAAAAGGCTTAAATTTCTGCCTTGCTAATTGTAAAATTTCAGTTGACATCTTGCTCATCAGCTATGATTGGCCACCTATTTAGCAAATATAGCCTATAGCTAGCTAATTGGCTTTTGTCCGAATAGGGCTTACGTAATGCTATTAAATCTTCAAGTATTTGCTTTGTCATATGCCTCTTTGAGCTTTGTATTAAGTGGACTGCCTGTTGTGAATACTTCTCGCAAGAAATTGCCAAGCAACTGCTCATCTTGCTGAGTTACATTTGCAAGCTTCTGCTCCAATAAGCCTGGCAATGCCATAGTATCGGTTTGCAAAGCCTGGCTAAGCCTGGTATTTGCATTTATGCCAAAAGCTGAAGAAACAAGATGCTCTTCATAATGGCTTGGGCCTGTTGCTTTCTGCATTTCTAGTATGCTGGCCATGTACTGGTCATTGCCACCAGTATAAGCTTCACGAGAAAGCTCTGGCGATGCAAGTTCTTGACTTGTGACACCTAGTAAATGGCGGACAGCTGTATGTGTAATGTCATGTGTAAACATGCTGTAATCGCCTGTAGCAAAGCCCCTCTTTTTGCTCCATTCTAGCGTTTCAGCAATTAGAGCATCTGCATCGCCAAGCTTTTCGCTCAGTGGCCTAGTATCTTTTGCTACCTTTTCTGCTTCTTGTGCAGTGCTTCTCTGTATCCAAAAATCAGCATGACGTTTTAGCCTGGCCATCATTGCATCAGGCTTGCCACCTGTCTCAAGCTGCCACTTTTTCAAATCTCGTGCAGTGATTTTGCCATCTGCTACTTTTGTAGCCAATGTAGACTCGCTAGTGACTGAATTATTTATTAGCTGTGCAAGCTCATTTAATGTCTTACTGGCAAAATCACTGGCTTGTACTTTGCAACGCCTTGCACTACTTATGCATATTTTGCCACATTGGTAATTGCCTGGTTTGCATCTGAGCTTCATGCTGATTATCGATATTTGTTACAATTAACCAGTTGACATAAGCCTGAACTGGGTATATAATAGTTATAGAGATACATAAAGCCCATGCTATACAATGCAAGCCATGACATATGGCAAAACACAGTCGTATTTATAAATGGCGATACCGTAACATTCCCTAATGGCCAAAAAGGCACAGTAGCTAATCTAGAAACTTCTGGTTGGACTTTTACACAATTTACTTACATACAGACACAAGAAGGCTAATTATGTTTAATGTACTTGTAATTGCAAGTGGCCGAGGTTCACGTTTACAAGAAGTGCTTGGCAATTTGCCGAAGTGTCTTGTACCTGTTGCAGGGCGAGCAGCTATTCTACGGCAATACGAATATTGGTCGAAGCAAGAAGGCTTCGGTCGTATGGTGCTGATTACGCACAGTGCTGAATTAGTAAAAAGCTTTTTACATCTCAATAATGTTACTGACATTGATGTAATTAGCCACGAAAAGTTTGATGGCAGTGCAAATGCTATTGCTCAAGCTCCACAAAGCCTTACTGGTTTGCCTTGCGTCATACATTGGTGTGATGTACTGCTAACTGAGCCATTCAAGAACTTTGGCTTTTTCAACTACTGCATTACCTGTGAAGGCTACGGCAGGTATGAGGTACGAGACGGCCGCATAGAGCCAGTAAAAGATGGCAATGTTTGTGGCATTTATGCTTTGCATAGCTTTAGACGTCCTGCAAAGCACTTATTGCAAAACGAGCCTGATTTTGCTGATATAGCAAATACTTATGACAACTGGCGAGAGCTGAAGCGTCCTGACCTTGTCAATTTTGGCGATATGCCACAGCTTTGCCAGGCTAATGCTGGGCTTAGCACAACAAAAAGCAATAAAGATACTAGCATTGCTTTGCAAGACGGTGTGCTTATCAAAACAGGCAGAGCATGCGAAGCTCCCTGGTTCGAAAAAGCTGAGCGTAAAGGTATTGCTACGCCTTATTTGACTAACAATGGCAAAGACATCTGGCTAGCATATGCTACAAGAGGCACAGTATGGAGCAATAGGCACAATAATGAGGTAATCGAACGTTTCGGCGAATTACAAAGCAAGCTTATTCGCCTAGAGACAGGTATTAGAATAGAAGTGGATTATGAGCAACTTGTATTGCACCGCATTACCAAGCGATTACATCCAGCCATGTTTGAGCTGAGTGGCATAGACAAAAGTAGCTATACTTTACTTGCTCGTGGCATTGCCAAGGCTTTGCATAGCTTGACAAATGGGCTAGAATCTGCTACACACGGCCATTTTGATATGCATATGCACAATGCTGTCGTAGATGAGCATGGCCGAGTATTGCCTATTGACCCTGGTGGCGATACGTATAAATGGGGCAAGCTAGGCCCTCTTGGCTACGAGACTGGCAAGATGCTATATGCCTATTACATATGGTCAGGGCTTTACGAGAATGAGCCTACTCAATGCTGGACAGAAGCTAAATATGCACCAGATTGGCTTAAAGCTAACAAACTTGCCAAGCTTTGGTGTGCTAGCCACTTGCTTGCTTGTCCTCGCTTCTTTGCTATGGACTTTGTAAGGCTTCGCTTCGCAATGCAACAAAGCTACGCTATTGCAAAAACACTACTGGAGACTTCTTCAAATGGCTAACATACAGAATAATTACGGCGGCACAGGTATGCAAATCAACGCATCTTCTGGCGGAATAACAATTGTCGGCAATGTGCATACAGAGACAAAGGCACCGTCAAAGCCAAAAACAAAAGGCTTCGCGAATAAGCTCATTTTACCTATGTACAGCTGTCGCGACAAAGTAACAGGCGAGTACAAATTGCTGACTGATAGCAACTTTCATAGCTGGTTTAATGTGTACTTGCCTCAGCTATTGCAAGGCAAAGCCAAATTTGCTGTGCCAGAGTTGAATCAGCTTGATTTGGACATGTTCTATGAGCTAGAAACAGCTTTTCCTGAAGTAGAATTTGTGCATTTTCGCTATGGCTCTAATCCTCGCAATACTCGTATTGAGTTCTTTAGCGAGAAAAGCAATACTGATAAGCTAGACAAATATGATGCTTTTGCAATAGGCATTACAATGCCAAATAGTACTATTCGCGAAACATTTTATAGGCATCATGGCCATCAAGCTCACGAATACTTGATGAATGTCAGCACTCAAACAGGCATAAGCCAGCCTATTGATTCGTTCAATCAGCACGAATGGGCTACAGCAGAAATGTTTGATGCTATTTGGTGTCATGACCAGGGGCAAATTGACCATCGTGTCTCTAGTACTCTGCGACCGACATTTGCAACACTAAGTCCCAAAAAGCTCATGTTCCGCCCGCAATATTATCAGCGAATCGGTGCAACTCATGCTCGCATCAAAGGCTTAGCCAATCTTTGCTTAATTACTGTACGCCTATCTGACCCTGAATACGATTTGTATGGCAAAATTTTACCATATATTGATGCTCATCCTGAAAAGACTTTCGCAATTACTGACATTAATAGCTTCTTGCAAAAGGAAGTAGATGCTGGCAATGCTGAATTGCCTAGCAATGCTTTTATACGCAAGCTAAGCAAAAAAGAGTACTATGGCATACTTGCTTTTGCTCCTGAAGTGTTGTATACACCGCATGACAAAATCTGGCACGTTGGCAAAAATGAGCTAGAGTTATTTGGTTGTAAGCTGATTACTATTTAGCTATGCTTTGTAAAGGTGCTACGCTTTCATTAAATGGCATTTATCGCTATGATTTGCTCAGGCAATGGCAATCTGGTAAGCTTTGTTGTTTCATAGGCTTAAATCCTAGTACGGCTGATGCCAATCTTGATGACCCTACCATTCGCAGATGTATAGGCTTTGCAAAGAAGTTTGGCTATGCTGGCTTTATAATGCTTAATGCTTATTCTTACAGAGCAACAAAGCCCTCCGATATGCTAGCTTATAGTGAGCCTATAGGCCGTTGTACTGATGAGTTTCTAGCTAAAATTTTTGCCGATAAAGCAATCGGCCATTGCATAGCTTGTTGGGGCAATAACATAAGCCAAAGAAGGCAAAATGCTGTGTTAAACTTAGCTAAAGCATCTGCTAGACAACTGTATTGCTTTGGCTTAACTAAGCAGAATAAGCCTAAACATCCGCTCTATCTGCCTAAGACTTCTGAGCTTCAAGCTTTTTGATACTCCGTTCAATCCATTTGAGCGTCCTTCCGTCGCCCATTGAGCCCCAAATCATGAGCGATTGGAAGGCTTTGCTTGTGCTTGGGTCTTTGGAGCGAGCTTGTTTCTGCATCCGCTCAATAAAGTTCTTCATGCGTTTTAGCGTACGTAAGCTAATCTTTTGTTGCTTTGCCAATTGGTTTGCTCGTTTCAAGCCTGTTGGCAAGCAGCATTGTTTGCTTTTTGGCAATGATTTACGTACAGTAAGTGCTCGTTGTGCTATATTAGCAACAAATTTAGGCGGAATTACTGTATTATTTTCTGCATAAGCTTGCAACATGCCAAGCATCATATTTTGCATTGTAAAGCATTTGCTAGCAAGTACTTGACCTTGGTGAGATAAGGCAATAGTATCAAACCAGAGCTCATCGCCTTCAAAATAATCATATTGCCAAGGCTCAATTAGCCCTTCTGCCATAGTGACATGTGGATTATAGTCGTAATTGTCCATATACTCATAGCCCATCATGCGAGCAAGCTCTCTAGCCTCATTGCCTATTGTCATAAGCTCAGGGCAAGTAATTTGAGCTACAGTAACGCCGCTGCCTTCTCGCCCAGAATCGGGCCAATAAGCTATATTATTGACTAGCTTTTCTTGGGGAAAGTAATAGTTTGAGCCAATATCGCTAGCCAATTCTTCAAAGAAATCTATGGCGTCTGCTTCATGAACAGAATCTTCAAATACGATTATTGTACAGTGATGCTTTGCACCTATTTTCCAGCTAATATACATGGCTTATTGATTTGACAAGTCTAGATTTGCAAGATATACAGAGAAACTAATATGTATGAGTTAACTGTTGCTGAACTTAAAGCTTTACTTAATAAAGTTTCCGATGATGCAAAAATTGTAATTTCTGGTGATGCTACGGGCGGTGTAAGGCTTCAAGCTGATATGATTGATGCCTCAGGTGATGCTATTAGCATTGATGTAGGCGTATAGTAGCCCTCCGGGGTGCGCAAGGTGCGTGGAGGGCATTCTAGCTTATACAGTCAGCTCGTTGTATAGCACCCACTGATTGCGGAAGCCTCGGCTAGTATCAACATTAGCTCGAAACTCTACAGTAAGCTCTGTAATGTCGCCATTAACGCTCAAAGTAGGAATGCTAATACGGCTAAGGTCAGGGATACGGATAGGTACAGGCACCTGAAACTCAGTACCGTAAGCAAGACCCCAAAACTCTAGCTTGCCCATCCTATCAAACGAGCTTTCTAGGCCGATAGTCTCAGCAGAAGAATAAGTCTTGTCAACAATGTACTGTACTGTAGCACCATTAAACGCCGAATTAAATGTCAAAGTGCCTGCAGCAACAAGTACTTCATCTACGGTTGGTACACCAGTATCAATGACTTTCAGGAATCGGCGATCGCCCCAGCTGCCCTGGCTATTAACGTAAACTTTAACGCTAGCAAGATTGCCTGCAACAATATCAGCATCTGCAATAGTATCAGCAGTGTCAGCACCAACTGTGCTAATTTTTAGCGAAGGGAGAACTACGTTTGCTGATTGCTGAGATAGCTCGTCATAAGCAAATTGCAGAGCTTGCCAATCTGTGAACTGGGTAGTAACAGTGAAAGTATAAACTTCTTCGTTAATGGCAGCTGCTACTGTAGCAATTTTACCATCAACTAGACATTTAGCTTCCAAAAAATTTGCCTCGCCATTAAGCTCAAAAGAGCTCAAGCAAGGAGGGTAAAGTAAGTCTTCGCCATGTACCGAGCCATTATTGGCCAATTCTTTGGAGACGAAGAGAAGCGAACCTGCGCCAAATAGCATTTGCTAATTCTCCTAAGTATAGCCAGTAAGGTCTGGCCCTTTAATCAAGTACATATAACCCTTGACAATTAATTGGCTAATTGATATAATAGCTATAGAGATAGAAAATAATATGCAACTTGACTTAGACGAATTTATTGCACATCTACAGCATATTCGTTATATGCGTGGTAACATGCCTGTTACAGTAAATGGCGAACATGGTTGTAACGAACCAGAGCTGCTAAGGCAGACTCATTGCAGTGTGACCGATGCAGAAGATGAGCATGGAGCAGAAATGGCTTCAGATTTGGGGCTAGAATCTAGCAAAACTATTCTGCATATTGGTGGCTATTAAGGAAAGGCTTGTATAGTAGCCATAGGCTGTTTGCCTTTTTGTGCTGTTAGCAAATCTAACGACCATGTAAACTCGTACTGCCATTGGCAATTGCTGGTTAAATTAGCAAAAGTAAAGCTCTGCGGATAAAGCATTCCGTAGGGCTTTATTAACTGGCGACCACTAAGCTTTTGCTCTATAAGCTCTTTTACTGGGAATATGCCATCATTGCTTACTAGGCTAAACGAGGTTATGTAAAATTGCAAAGCAATGCTACTACTTTGCTGTGCTTGGCCTATTCGCGATAACGATGCCGAATTGGCAGGAGCAAGCCAACTTTGGCTGGCAAGGCTACAAATTACATTGCTACGCTTATAAGCTCTGCCTTGCTTTTCAAAATCGCCATCAGGAAATACTTGTAAGGCTACTTTTATGTCTTGTAAAGGCTGAGCCAAGACTTCTTGCATAGCCTCGCCTAATTGCAGGAAATTGACAGACATGGTTATTTATTTTCGTTATAAAAAAGCTTAACCATGGCCAGGCTCAGATGCAAACCAGGTAACTATCAATGCGGAGGCGTTTGCATAAGCAATAAGCATAAATGTACAGTAACAGCAAAAGATGCTTCAGGCGAGTTTACTAAATTTGCAGAGCTAGTTAAAGGCCGTATTATTAGCGAGCTAAAAGCTCCACGCAATGCCGGCGAGGGCAAAGTTACAGATAAGACTATACGAAAATGGAAAGCTGAGGCAGGAGGCGATGCCGAGGCTGTTATCGCCAGGCTTGATAAGCATATTAAATGGTGGCAAGGCGATCGCAACATAGAGCCTCCCAATTTTGAAGAAGCAGATGCATTAAAAGCAAAAATAGCTCCTGCTGTGCGAAAAGCTAAGCCTAAAGCAGAGCCATTGCCTGAAAGCAAAGGCGAAGCCAAGCCATTCAAGCCTATCTCTAAGGCAGAAGCTTTGAAAACGCTTAAAGCTAGCGTAGGTAATGCCAATGCTGACGTATTCTTTGATGAGGAAGCAAAAGCTTTCGTAAAATACGAAGGCGATAAGCCTTTCCAAAAGATAACTGATAAAGAAGTAGCAATAACAAAGCAAGCACATTCGCTAGGCTTTGGGCCTGAAGTATTGCACAATGAGCCAGGCATGATGGCAACAGCAAAAGCAGAAGGCAAGCAAGCAGCAGATTTGGCACCAGCTGTAGCTTCAGCAAACAAAGCCACTCAACGCAAATATGCCAATCACATCTTTTCTGCTATGCAAACTATGCATGAAGCAGGCATTGTACATGGCGATTTGCACGACGAGAACATATTTGTTTCTGGTGCTAAAGCTACTTTTATAGACTATGGCGAGAGCAATAGCATGGGTACTTGGGCAAAAGATGTAGCTAGCATTAATAACTTTCAAGGTGATGGCACTTTTGCAGAGACTACGGTGCCAATTTTTATGCATCCGCCTGTTGCCAACTTGTTCAAGAAGTATTCTGGCATGGAATTCACGTATGGTAAAGATGCAAACAAAGTAAGCGAAGCAAGAAAAGCTTTCTATAGCGAGATTTTTAAGGCAATAGACTCTTTCAAATAATGGACAAACAACCGCCAAGCTTAAGCGAAAAGTTCCGCCAATTACAGATTAGTGCATTTCAATCAATATGCATACCCGAAGGTGCAAATATGCGGCTTATTGCTCGCATTATGCGAACTACGCTAAGGCAGTATGCAATATGCAAAATACGTCTAGTAGACGAGCAAATACTTACGCCAGAAGACATAAAATATTGGGAAACGCTAAAAGTGCTGGCTTTAGGCCTTTTGCAAGACATGTCAGCAGAATTGCCTGGCATACTTATGGAAGCTCAAATGGAAGGCAATGGCATGCACTCGGTGCTTACAATAAGCGAACTCTGTGCGGAAGCCTATGATGTCTTTTTATCAGAAGAACTTATTGCTCGTGAAAGCGACGCTTCAGCCAAGCTATCAAGCATAGACTCTGCAAAGCTCAGCGAAATAAGGCGATTGGCAGATTATTGATATAATAGACTTATACACTATGGCAAAATGACAAAATCTAGACTGACCAGAGAGCAAATAAGATTGCTAAACTTTGTTTGCAATAAGCTAATTCCAAGCCTTGCAAGACGCGGAGGCACCTCAGCTTCTGATATAGAGAGCTATTTAATAGAAAAGCTTGGTAGCAATGTATGGCCTAAGCTAAATACTACGCTGCCTTATAATGTCCAAGTTGCTTATATAAGAACTAGCCTATCTGGCTACGTTCGCAATTATTATCGCGATATAGCGAGGCAAATAAGCTTACCAAGAAGCTATCACGATACATATCTTGCTATAACAAGCTTGCTAAAAAAGAAGCCTTGGCTAAAAGACGACATACAAGCAATTTGCACAGAACTTTGCATAAGCGAGACAAAATACACAGAATCTGTACTTGCTTATAAAATGCAGATTCACAGATTTGAGCCTTATATGGCAAGAATACAAGAACAAAGCCATAGCAATGCCTTATTTGAAGCATTACCTATGGCAGATAGAATGCTATTAGACGATGTTATAGCTTCAGAAGGCCAGCTTGATTTCAACCAGTTAAGCAGTGAAGGTAGAGCCTCGCTCGAGCTCCTGTTCGGCAGATGCGATGATATCGCCGAGAATAACTTCGCTATTTGCGAAGCGGCGTAAGTTATTTTGAAAAGCAGAATAAGGCGCAGTATTTTCAAATAAGCCACCCTCGCTTGAAACTCGCACAGCAAACGAATTAAGCATATTGCCTGTAAGTATCATGGGCGTTCTAGCTTCGCCACTCTTAAGCGGAGCAAAAGGCTTTCTAGTTGCCACATCTTGGCTCATTCTTATGCTCTGCATAGAGCGTTGTTTTGCTTTAGCAAAGCCTTTTGTTAATGCAGCTTTACTTGTTGCTCGGCCTAAGGCTGTAACAAAAGCAGGTATTACAACGTCTAAATTATGCTCAATAACTGGCTTCATTATAAATCTTCGCTTATAGGTACAATTAATGCTTCTGTAGCTGACATTTCTATAGCATACAGCTGCAAACTAGGTATAAAAATTTCGTCATTGTATTCAGTGACCACTACATCAAGCCTTGGGAAAAAGGCAAAACCAGCAGAGCCTATTGCACTGACTAAGCCTATTTTTGCTCTAGTTCTAGTAAGGCCTGGCTCTTCAATTTCTAGCCTGCTATTATCAACACGCAAAGCAAAAGGCTCGGCTTTGTTAGCTACAGCTTGGCGATGGGCTTGCACTAAAACAGATAGCATACGCTTTCTTTCTAGCGGAAGCAATAAGGACCACCGCATTTCAAGTAGCATAAGCCCGCTTGTGACATCCAAGCTATAGCCAGTTAATAGCGGATGTGTGCCTATATTGAAAGCAATAGAAGTTTGCATTTCTTGCTGAAAGCCAAGCTGAAAGCCTTCAAGCCCTGCACTGCCTTCTGCATTAAAATCGCATTGCTCCAATAGTATGCTATTGCCATTAAACGAGAGAGTTTGAGTAGCCATTGCTATAAGCCTAAAGTTCTAGCTAGCGAGGCATTTGCTAGCGGTGCATTGAAGTTATTAGTCACATTTGTCACATTGCTTTCTGAATTGCTTGTACGTACTCTGCGAGACTCCCGTCGACTTCTTTGGCTAGAGCCCCTTGAACCAGTTTCAGCTAAATCACCAGCTTGTAAGTTGCTTGTTTGTCTTGCTTTGCCTGCATCTTTTGCTCTCGCTACTTCAAGCTCGGCTGTAATCTCGCTCTCACTCTGCCTTGCTTTAAGCTGAGCTTTAGCGGCAGCTTGTTGGTGATTAAGCAACTGTTGTTGTGCTTTGCCTTGCTTTTCTATTGCGCTAGTTTGTTTTTCTGTTTCAGCTAAAGTATCTCTTGCAATAGATAGGCTATCAGCTTGTATGCCCAGCCTTTCGTCTATGTTATTGAGCGTCCTAGCACGTTCAGCAGGGTCTTCAATAAGCTCAGCTTTTTTGCGTTCTAGTTCAAGCTCTTTTAGCAATAGCTGTTGCCTATTTATGGCTTGTTTTGCTTCAGCTTCAGCTAGCCTTGCTTGTACTACTTCTTGGCTTATTTTAAGTTGTAAAGCTTGTCGCTCAGTTGTTTGCCTTAGCTGCAAAGCTTGTTGCTCTAGCTGATTTTGCTTACGTGTTGCTTGTAGCTTCTTCTTTGCGATAGCTTCTTCGGATTTACCAGATAAGCCAAGCTCTCTAAGCCTTGCTTTTAGTACTTTTGCCTCTTCTTTGCCTATGTTTGCATTGCTTTTTAATTGGTTTGCAATTCTTTGCCCTTGGCTTAGTCTGGTTAGCTGAAGCTTAGCAAATTCTTGCTGCCTTGTCAATTCGCCTATTTGCAAGTCGTTTTGTAGCTTTTGCAGATTTGCTAGCCTTTGTCTGCTTCTTATTTGCAAATCGTTTTGGCGTTGCTGATTGTTGAATCGGTCTTGTTCTAGCGATGCCAGGTTTTGCACATCGTCTATTTGGTCCTCAATAAGCTCTCTTTGCTTTTCAAGCTGACGTAACTGTTCTTGCCTAGCAAAGTCTAGCTCGCTTTGTACTTGTCTTGCTAACTGTAGTTCGGCATTATAGCGTTCGCTTATTGCTGACCTGAGTTCTGCTTCTAGCTCCAGCCTTGCTGATTCATTGTCAGGAATAGGCACAGATTGCAATGCTGCTATTCTAGCTTCTGCGGAAGCTTTAGCATTGCGAGCTTGTTGAGCTCCTTGTTCTATTTGTATGCGAGTAATTTCTGCCTCACTGTCGCCAGAAAAGTCTACAACACGCTTCAGCTCATTTATGCGATTTTGATTTGCTAATTGCTGTTGCTGGGCTTGTTGGTTTAAGTTTTCGCGAATAAGCTGAGCTTCTTGATTGGCTTGGCTAAGCCTCGCTCCGCTTAGCTCTGCACTTAATTGGTCAGCTTGTGTTTTTGCTCCAGCTAATTCAACTTGTAAATCAGCCAATGAGTTCTCAAGGTCGCTTTTCTGGCTACCTACAGCATTTGCTAATAGCTCCTGTTGCTCGGCTATTCTGCTTTCAAGTAGCTTAATTATTTCGCTATTTGCTTTGGCCTCTTCGCCAATAAGCCTCTGGCTAAGCTCTGCTTGAGTGGTAAACTGTTGTTCTGTACCGCTTTTTATGATGCGATTGCGTTCTTGTAATGCCAGGCTTATTTCGCGATTGGCTCTAGTAAAGTCTTTTTCGGCTTGTTCTATGCCTTGAGTAAGCTGTAGCTGTGCTGCGTTACCTTCAAGCTCTTCAATTGTTGAATTGAGCTTTTCAGCTTCGCTATTTAACAGGGCAATTTGCCTTTGGTCTTCGCCTCCAGTATTATTAAGTGCTTGAATCTGTTCTTGAACTTGTCTGAGCTCCTCTTGAGCTCTGGCTTTTCTATTGTCGATGCCTGAGAGTTGTGCCTCATTTGCTGTTATTGCACCTGTAGCCAATAATGCAGACGTTTTAGCTTGTTCTGCTTCAAGCTGTGCTAATCGCTCTGCTCCGCCTTGCTTAACAACATCTGTAATCTGCTTTTCTAGTGCAAGCCTCTGTTCTGGCGCAGTCTCAGCAGCACTTGCTAAATTGCTCAATTGGGCTACAGCATCTTCTGTATTTAGCTCACCAAGCTTTTCAAGCGTAGTAATAGTTTCAGCAGCATCTTTTTGCAACTGGTTAAATACGTTACGGTCGCCACCACCGCCATTTTCTATTTGTGTAATAAGCCCATTTAATTTGCGTGTCAGCTCATCTGTAGTGTCGCCGAACTTCTGTAGCTCTTTGTTGTCTAATGTAATATTTTCACTCGCCAGGCCCAAGTCTTCTAACGTACCAATTTGTTGCTCTACCTTATCAATGAGCTCTTGCCGGCTATCTGCATCTTTTTTGTTGAAAGTACGAACGTTATCAACTTCATCTGCAGTAGTTCTAAGCTCCGCACCCAGTTCGCGGAGTATTTTACGGTAGGCTTCCGCCTGGCGAGTATTGCCAGAAGCATCCGCTTCAGCTAGCTTTTTTGTGAACAGGTCTATTTGCTGGCTAGTTGCACTTAGTACATTAGTATAGCTTTCTAAAGCACCTCGGGAATCGGCTTGATTGCCATTAAACCTGGCGAATTGGCCTTGTACTCTGCCTACTGCATCTGCTACTTTGTCTAAATTCAGCACCACTGCTGTCAATGGCGAAAAAGCAACAATTAATGCATCAACAAGAGGCTTTACAGGCCTGAGCCTATCAGCTAAAGCCAAATCTTTTGACGTCTGTTGCAAGCCTTCTACTGCTCTGCCAATATTGCCTATGCCCTCGCTAGCAAACTTTAGCAACTCAAATAAGCCTTCAAATGCTGGCTTCAATGCTATAATCAGAGCTTTAAGCAAAGGCTCTACTGTTTGTACTGTGCCTGTAAACGTCTCTTCTAGCACATCGCCAGTTTCATCGGCAAAGGCAAGAATATCAGCCTCTCTAGCAAAGAGTGCTTCTTGTATGCGAATTAGCTGGTCAATAAAAGCATCTGTAAGCTTTTCGCCAGCCGCTCTGCCAGCATTCTCGCTGACATCTTGTATATTACTTAAAGCTCCGCTAATTGAGCGACTAGCGATTTTATTTGCTTCTACAGCCGGCTCAAACGAGTCTCTGATAAATTCTGCAAGTCGGCCTTCTCGCTCAGCTTGTGCAAAACTTGCCTCATCAATGCCCAAAGCTTTAATAAGCTGTGCATCAGGGTTCTTTAAGTCGCCTTGCACGAAAGCTCTAAATTCTTGCCTCGCCTGTTGAAGTGGCAAGTTTAATGAGCCTAATGCAGCTACTAAGCCTTTTGTGATGTCAATGCTAGCATCGATTGAATTCTCATAATCGCCAAGCTGAGCATTAAGAAATTTGCCGCCTTCGCTAACTACGATGTTGAATGCTTCAACTGTATCAGCTGTAGTTACACCACTTAGTTCTCTAGTTTCTTTTTCTAGCCTGAGTATAGCTTCGCGAATAGTGCCTTCACTAGCAGTGATTTTTTCTGCTACGCTTTCTATTTCTTTGCCGCCCGAGTCAAATATGCGAAATTGGCTTGCTAAAGCAGTTTGCGTTTTCAGCACAGATTGGCGAAGTTCTTCGTTTGAAGCAATAAGCGAAGCATAAGCCGGTTGCAAGTCGTTCAGCACAGATAAAGCTGTTGTACGGAGCGTCAAGTATTGAGCTCCAAGCGTCGTTAAAGAGCCTATCGCTCCTTTGCCAAATAGCTGCACATCAGATAAAGCTTGCTTAGCTCCATCAACTTGTACTTTAATACTAACACGGCCTTCAGCTATTGTCATTTGTTTCGGCTCCAGCTTGTTGCCTGCTTCGTATTATGTCCATAGCTCTCTGCTTAAGCTCTTCTTTGCTGCCCTCTTCGCCTTTTGCCACCCTTGCTTTCTGCTTAAGCAAAGCCATGACAACATCGGCAGGCACATTTTCAGCTATTTCGAGAGCTTTAAGCATATCGCTTTCAATATGCCAAAGAGTTGCAATAAGCCTGTAATATTCTGTTTCAGCTTCAGCTTTACTTGCCAAGCCTATTTCTTTTGGTTCTAAGCCATTGAACTTAGCCAAAAAGCCTACACTTTCTGTAGCATCTGTCGGCATAAAGAAGGCAAACAATGTATCTGGCGTAACATCATCTTCTACAATGTTATGCAACGCCAAGCAACGCTTAATACAAGCCGATACCTCAGCATTATCGGTATAGCATTCTATAAAGCTCTTCTCGCCATCTTGCTCACGTTCTTGCAAAATTAATGCATATAGCTTATTCAAAATGCGACGTAGCTGTTCTCGCTTCGAAATAGAAAGCGGATGTATAGGCTTTACTTCGCCAGAAGCAGTAGACCAGTATTCTGTTTTTAATGAGAAGAAGCTATAGTTTTTCACTTAAAAGGTTAAAAGTCTCAAAGACAGATAACCTGGCTCATCTATGCCAAACTTAATTCCTTTCAAGTACCAGCTGAGCATACAAGGCATAGACTATACTGATGCTTTTGCTGAAGGCCAATTCACTATTACTCCCTATAGTGAAGGCACTGGCTTTTTGCTATTGCAAGGCCAAATAGCACTGCAAAAGCATAATAGCAATCTAGACCCTCGCACAAACAGAGACTTCTTTCCTGGCAATCAAGTAGTCTTGACAAGAAACTCGGGTTCAGAGCTTGTGCCTTATTTCGCTACGACTTATATTGGCAAAGCTTATTTTGATGTAGAAGCTCAAGTCTGTACAATAGAAACTGTATGTTGGCTAAGCTTATTAAACAAAGCTAGCAATGGCAAAGTTGGCGTTTGCATAGAAGACCAAGAAACAGGCACACCTTTTGCCACAGCTGTACGTGACATATTGCTTGCAGCTGGCATACCTCTGTCTAGCATAAATGTGAGCAATATTACAGGGCAATTGCTTGAGACTCAGCAGATAAATGAGGGCGACAGCTTGATAGGCCTTGCAGGAGCTTTAGCATATAGCCAAGGCTTTTTGCTATACCAAGATACTGATGGCATAATTAAAGCTCAAGCTGATAGCAGAACAGCCAAACTTGGCACAGCTTTAATAGCTCAGCAAAGCCAATTGGCTCGCTATGTACAAAAAAGCGATGCTTCAGTATTGCCTCCAGGTAAGCTTCTTGTAGAAGGCAATAGGCTATGGCCAGTTAAACCAAGTAGTGCACAATTTCGCTCATCTGAATCTGCGGGCGATTTCGGCTTGAGGCAAGAAATATTTGAACGAACGTATGACAGAGCTTCGCGAACAGCGACACAAGAGGAGTCCGTAAATGAACCAATTGGCAATGTCACAGAAGTCTTCGGTTCTACTTCGCAGAGGCTCATAACAAGCAAATCTGTAACTACTGAGCAGTATGAAGCAAAGCCGGTGCCATGGACATGCGATGCACCTGATGAAGGCAGGCTTATTTCTCGCTTCACCAATGTGCTACAGCCAAAAGCTGTGGCTCTGGAAGAGTATTTAGTGCTAAAAGCTGAAGTAGATGGCATTGACCCGCAAGCATTAGCTTTAGACATAGGCATAATAAATGCGGAGCTCCAATACGAGACTTGGGAATATGCTATGCCTGATAATTCGCCACTATGCGGTACTCTGCTATTGAATGAATTTGGCGAGACTCTAGCTAGTAGCAATTTGCCAGAGAGTTTATTGCTGACTGGCCAATACTTTGTGCGGCGTACTTTTGTTAAGCTAGAGCCTAGAGCTGCTATTTTTCCGCTTCTTGCTGACCCCATATTAGGCCGAGACCCTGACTTAACTAATAGCCAGCTTGTTGTGAACGATTTCACTAGAGTGCCTAGCGAACAATCTGTTGATTTGTGGGTGCTAAATCCTGATGGCGAATCTTGGACAAGGCTATCTAAGCAGAGCATAGTAGAATGGCGAAGAAGCCAACGCAATGTGCTAGCTATACGGGATGCTTTCAAAAATAGCACAGGCACAATTGTAAATGGCTCAGCTTATTCCTACAGCTTAAGTGCAGTGCTTCGCAAGGCTTTGACATTAGTACAAGTAAACTCAGAAATAGACCGGAATACTTCGCCAACTGAAGGAGGCCGATTCCCTTCGGCTACGCGGTATGGCAGAACACCTTACAAAATAACAACAAAGCTTCAAGGTGTGCCAGAAACAATAGGCTGTCGCGAAGAGACATTAACTTTGCCTGACGAAGTGCCTCTTGCTCGAGTTACTGAGTTCGCAAATAGGGCCTTACTCCGCGAGTGGGGTCGAAGCAATGCATACTTAATCAATTCGCCAGACCAGTTGGTCCCTGCTGATGCTAAGCCTTTTGGTGCATGGCAAGTTACAGAAACAAGCACAGCAGATATTTATACGTATGAAGCAGATGGCATAGCATTAAGCATAACTCCTACAGAAGCTTTTTATGCTTGCGTAGGCCTATTAGCAGAGCGAGAAGACGGCACAACAGGAACGCCAACCGATGATATCTGGTCAACTGGGCTTGGTGTAACAAGTACATTAGCTTTTAGCGATTCTATAACTTGTGCAGAAGTCTCGCAAGAGGGCTTATTTAGAGTTGAAGATGCTGGCTTTTTGAGCTTTGATGACTCGCTAAATACTGAGCAAGAAACTGAACTTGCTGCACTGTTTGGCTTTACACTTAGCGCAGGTACAGAAACTGATGGCGATGCAATTGCTAGTGGCACCCTGGTAAAGGTTACCTAATATCGATACGAACAGTTAACAAGCATGGCCATTAAAGAAGCAGCAATAGGATTAGCAGCCGATGCTATTTTTACCGGAGCTAATATCTATGCCATTATTGCTCAAGGCTCATGGTCTGAGCTTAATAGCACAAAAGCAGCCATAATAGCTTCAGAAGTACCAATTGGCATCGCAAGGTCTCAGCTTATTGAAGCTAGCCGGGTATTTGATGCAGTCGGCAATACTATGACTGTAGTGCTAGACAATACAGCATCGCTATTTCAGCCAGCTAACAACGTAATCAGCGACCGTTTTGCTTTAATGCGAGGTGCCAGGTCAATTGGTGCTTGTGCTATTGCAAATATTGCGGGTGCTGATTTTACTGTTACCTTGAATGGCGGAGCCACGCTAGATTGGCAAATAGGCGACGAAGTAGCTTTCAATGACCAACAGACAGCTACAATAACCGGCATAGCTGGAGCTGTAGTTACAGTAGATGTAGCGCCTTCAGGCACACCAACTAGCATAAGCAACATGCAAGGCGAATTGCTTCAAGCTAAAATTGTTTCAGCCAAAACTTTCTTATCTTCTGTCACAAATACCATAGAAGATGAAGTAGTGCTTAGCGGAGTATAGCCATGTTACAAGCAGCCAGCAAAGTAGAAGCTCTAGCTCTAGCTAATTATGGCAATAGGTTTGTAAGAACTACGCTAATTGCTGGTGCTGAAGCTAGAACTAAAGTGCGAGCAGGCTTATCTAGCTATTCTGGCTATAATGCAGAATCAGGAAGCCAAATAGTAGGCAACAATTTGCGAAGAGGCGTAGGCAATAGCTTTATAACTACAGCTCAAGCACAAAATGCCGGCGGAGGTGTAATAAGCTTGACATGACAAAGCTTAATTGCGGAAGCGATAACTACCAATGCGGCAAAGTTTGCATGAGCCGCACCAAAAAGTGCATAGTGCCTGCTAGTGCTGAAGCAAATAAAGCTGCAAACCAGTTAGTTGAGTTGATTACTAAAGCTAAGCCAGATTTAATCGTTAATACTGCAGGTACAGCTGGAGGAGCTGCAGGTGCGGCAGTTGCTGGGCCTATTGGCTCCATTGCTGGCGATTTTATAGCAAGCACTGCAGCAAAGCATACTTTATTACTAACTGAAGCTTACGATAAAGTAAAAGATTCAGACGATTTCAAATCTGCATCATCTTGGCAAAAAGCCTCGCAAGTGCTGAAGCAGGCAAGAGCACCTGAAGCCAAAAAAGATGCTGCACAAGAAGTAGAAGGCTTTGCTATTGGCAATATAAGCGCTGCAATACTATCTAACATACCTGCAATAGGCGGCTTACCAATGAAAGGAGCTATTGCCGCAAGCATATTAGTACCCGCAATACAAAAGGCTAAATCATAATGTCCACGCCTACTTTTGCTCTTATACAAGATTTAACTATAGCCTCCGCTATAAGCGACACGGAGACAAGATGGCCCATTGTAACTGGTGCTGACAGTAGCCCTACCGTAGAAGCTTTAAGCCTTGACATATTAAATATGCAAGCTTATTATGCTAAGCCTGTTGCAACTGCTACAGACTTGCGTAATGTAAACCAGGCCTTTACTCGCAATGGGCAAGTAGTAAAAGCTCTAGATACAAATACTGAGTACAGGTATGATGCTAATAGCAATTTAGCAGATGACGGCTCGACAATACTAGCTCCTACTTGGGCTACGACTACAGGCCGATTCTTGGAAATAGTAAGCGGAGGTGGCGGAGCAGGTAATACTGATTTGTCGCTAGGCAGCATTTCAGCTACAACGCTAGAAATAGCTTCTAGCACAGGCAACAATGTTACTCTAAGCGGAGCAAATGCTACTCAAGCCGGGCTACTTAGCTCAGCACAATGGCTTCAATTGCAGGAGCTTCCCGTCAGCTTCAATGAGTTTCAAGAAGAAGTTGAAGACGCCATAGCAGCAATGCTAACTGATTCAGCTGAGATTAGCGGAACGTATAACGACAGTTTAGGTACTTATTCGTTTCAGCTGAATGATGGCTCAGTAAGCTTAGCAAGACTGGCAAATGTAGGCCCAGCCACTTTGTTAGGCAATTCTACTGGCGTTGCTGGAGCAATAGGCGAGATAACTCTCGGAACTGGCTTACAATTTAATGGTGGCGTATTAGAAGCAACAGGCGGAGGCAGTGGTGGCGGAGCTATAGCTATAGAAGATGAAGGCACACAAATCTCAGCTTCCGCTACAAAGCTAAATTTTGTTGGAAGCAGTGTTTTAGCTACAGAAACTGCTGCCGGTGAGATTACTGTTACAATAGATGCAGAGCTAAGTGGCGATTTGTACACGCAGACTATATTGCAACTGAATTTAGATGGGCCAGACACATCGCAGATTTTTACCGATAGCAGTTCTTTTACTAGAACGCCTACAATAATAGGAGCTACAGCACAGACAACTAGCCAATCGGCAATACAATCAGCTAGCATAGATTTTAACGGCACCACTGATGCTCTTCGATATGCAGCCACTCCAGAAATGATTGCTTCTGGCGATATGTCAATAGAAGCATTCGTAAGGCTGACTACGCTAACTTTAGCAACTGGCTCAGCTAACAGGTCAATATTAAGCTTTGCTAATACTACGCTAGGCTTAGCAACACCTGCTTTGCTACTTAATACAAGTGGTAATGTGCTTTATGTAGACACTACAACACGCATAACAAGTGCTGCAGCACTGACTGTAAACAATTTCCACCATGTCGCTCTTTGCCGAGTAGACGGCGTATGGACTATTTACATAGATGGCATAGGCTCTGGCACTTACGCTAGCACTGCAACAATAACACCAGCTATGCTAAGGCTTGGCTCTAGTGTAGGCGATACAGTAGGCAATTTACAAGGCCAATTAGATGGCATCAGATGGGTTGTAGGCCAATCAGCTTATACTGGCAATTTTACTCCGCCTACTGCACCATATAGCGACAGCCCTGCACCTCTTGCTCAACCTATTACCATTGAGCAAAATGGCAGCGAAATAACTGGTTCGCTATCTAAGCTTAATTTCGTTGGAGCTACTGCAGTTGAAACAAATGCTGGCGAAGTAACAGTAACTATAGCTGGCGGAGGCTCTGGCGGAGGAAGCGGGGCATTAGAGTTTGTTAGCGAGCTTGTTGCAACAGGCGGCGAGACCTCGCTTGACTTTACAGGCCTATCTGGCGAAGACAGATACTATATACAAGCAGAATTAGGCATATCTGCTGATAATTACATATTGCTATATGTGAATGGCGATACTGTAAATGGCAACTATTCGGGCAATAATGTATTTAGTACTCAAGGCGCCGCTTCTGGTTCACAAGTTGCTTTGCCACGTGTAGCTTATAGCTATGCAAACAGGTCTGGCTCAGTTGTTGAGCTTTCTGTAACTCGTACCGAAATAGATGATAGCATATTGTACATGTCTAACACTGTGTACGAGGCTAGCACAGCCAGTACAACCAGCTCTGGTAGATATGCTGTCAGGCATGACGTTGAGGGCCAGGCCGATATAACAAGTTTGAGCTTTGTGCCAGAAGGTGGCCCAACATTTACAGCAGGCACAAAAATTAGGCTATACAAATACAATAACACTCCAGCTTCAGGCGGAGCCTCCGGTCTGACAGTACAAGCTCCAATTACTGCTGACCCGGCAACAGCTTCGCCAAATAGCATATATTTGCTTGATAGCTCTGGCGGAAGCTTTAATGTGACATTGCCTGCAGGTACTGATGGCGACCAGCTAAGCTTTGCTGACCACGCAGGTACAAGCACAGTCACACCTACAGGTTTGGGTGCTAATTCAGTGACAATTGTGCCAGATGGCTCTGAAACTATACAAGGCCAAGCAAATCTGGTGCTAGATACAGACAACCAGTCTGTAAGGCTAGTATTTTACGGCACAAGATGGACCATAACCGATTAAACAAGGAGTAGCCGCATGAAACCCGCACTGCAAAGCAAAACAATATGGGCAGGAGTATTAGGCATAGCTCTAGCTCTAGGCAGTTACATACAAGAAAGCAAAAAAGCTAAGCTAAGCCCTGCAGAGTTGCTATTGCTAGGCCAAGTTATGACTGGGCTACTTGCTGTAAAAGGCCGATTGGACGTCGAAGAGGAAGGCGGTGCAATATACACGCCTAAAGGCTTACCTGGTAAAGATAAAGACGAATTACAACCAGCTATTTTAGCGGCTAATGATGCGCTTGATTCAGGCGAGCGCATGAACATAGAAATAGGCAATGGCGAACTTGGCGAATACAGAATACAAGCTCGCCAAGCAACAATGCTTAAGCTAAGCCCTAGCGATAGTAGTAAGCTTGGCATAGGCGAAGTACAAAAGCTTCTAGAGGGCCAAGAAACAGGCATTTTGCATTGGCAGAAAGCTGAAGGCAATCACATAATGGTGCAACCTGTCAGTCAGATGGGCGAAGATGTATATGCATATATTCCGCATATCAAGCTTATCTCGGCAACAGGCAATGAAGTAAGCCTATCAAACGAGACATATAGCGACAGAGTCAAAACTCCGCTTACTCTGCCCGGCAACGAAATAGTTTACCTTGAAGACCCGATTCTGCCAAATGGCCACTTTAGCTGGGCAGAAGCAACTAAAAATGGCGAGCGTATTCCTGTTACTAAAGATGTGGTAGCTAATATACGCAAGATGGCGAGCACGTTAGAAGAGCTTCGCTCCAAGTATAATAAGCCAATCATCATTACAAGCTGGTATCGCGACCCTGTTACCAATAGGCTAGTAGGCGGAGCTAGTAGGTCTAAGCACTTATCTGGCATGGCTGTAGACTTTGTAGTTGTAGGTATGACACCTCAACAAGTTCAAGCTGACCTTGACAGAAGCTGGAATGGCGGACTGGGCTATGGCAGAACGTTTACTCACATAGACCACGGCACAAGACGTCGCTGGAACTACTAGTGACAGGTTAATTGTAACTAAACCATGAGGCAAAAAGCATGAAACCATTTTACAAGAGCAAGACAATGTGGGCAGGTATTGCAACAGTAAGCTTAGGCTTGATTGAAATGGCTCAAGCACATCTAGCTATCAGTCCAGAATTAGCTTTAGGCTTGGCAACAGTTACAGCAGGGCTTACAGCATTAAAAGGCCGATTGGATGTTTCAGGCATGGGCGATATTGTTTATATTGCTAAGCCTGATGCTTAACAGCTACCTATTGCTTTTGCTAGGCACTAGCTTTGCATCTTCGCTAATTGTCTGGCTCCTTTATTTGACGTTATAAGCCCATTTTCAGAATGCTCGCCAGATTGGCGGGCATTTTATTGTTGACATTCTAAATAGGCCATGATATAATAGTTATAGAGACAAAAAGAAAAGGCTTACTCATATGCTAACTCAATGGCTTGACGATATTAGCTCTTTGACCTATTCGCAATGGCTTTGGCTGTGCGATTATTTCTGTTTTGACGAACATTTAGCAACAGCCTTTGATATTGCATATGCTGTGCAAGATGAATATGAAGCTTATCAGCAGACAAGCGAGCTATATGCAGAACAGTGGAGCCATTAAGATGCCTATTACAGAGCTAATCGTACATTTACAAGCATTGCAAGAAGCAGGAGCTAAAATTATAGAAGGCTTCGATAGCCAGACTGGGCTAACATTTAGCATAGAGCTAGCTGATATACAGCCTGAAGGAAGCGAAGTACTTTGGCACATCTAACACCAGAGCTTCTAGAAAAGCTATCTAGTGAGCCTGATGTGCTTATTTGGCATAGCATATATGGAGCTATAAAAGTAGCTCAACATACCGAATATAGCTCTACTTACATTGTTACAGGCCGATTATCTGGCTCTCACATGGAAGTAGACAGACATTCGCTATCCAGTACTTACATTACAATTTACAGAAGACATGCCAATTCTTGCAGCCAATTTTGATGAAAACAGGCTAACTGATGGTAGCTATGCCAAAAGCCTTGGGCCAGACGATTATTTCATGCTCTCGCCCAAGCTAGATGGAGTACGGTGCACAATAGGCTACACACAAATATGGTCTGATAAAACTGGCTCATATGAGCGCATCTGGTCTCGTAATGGCAAACCAATCCCGAATAAGTTCATCAGGCAGGTGCTTGAAACTTTACCTGGAGGCCTTGATGGCGAGATTGGCCCTGTCGCTATACGAGACAAAGATGCCTATAAGCAAGCTATTCATGCTGCCATGACTATAGAGGGCAAACCAGAAGACTGGTGCTTCTTTATTTTTAACATGGTGCCTGACCCTGATAGCGAAGATTTTGGCTTGGCCAATAGGCTTGAAAGAGCTAAGGCAGCAGTCTCTAAATGGCGCACTGAGCATCCTGACTTGGCTAAATATGCCAGATTTGTCGAGCATACCAGGTATGAAGCTCATGAACATGAAACTATCTTGCAAGGTGCTAAAGCTTTTTCTGATGCAGGTTACGAAGGTGCTATGTTAAGCTGTAGCAATGCTCCGTACTTAAATAAGCGAGTTAGCCCTACTAAGCCTTGGCTTTTGAAACTTAAGCCTTTTCTTGATGCAGAAGCCACTATAATCGGCATGTTGCCTGGTCGTTATGGCACCAATCTGAAAACTGTACCTGAGCATTTATGGGGCACAGCAAAAGAAGAAGTTGGAGCTCTGCTACTTCGTGATTGTAAAGGAGCCTTCAAAGTATTTAAGTGTGGCTCTGGGCTGAATGCTAAGCAAAAGAAAGAGTTTTGGGCTAATCGCCAGCAAATAATTGCTGATAACACTATTGTCACATTCAAATATCTTGAAGTTGGCACCGATGAAAGGCCACGGCATCCTATTTTTCTTCGTGTGAGGCTTGATGCAAATGCTTAAACTTTGCTTTGCTTATGCATTGCTTTGCATAGTATACTATGCATTGCTATTAAGTACAGTCTTATTTTTCAAAGAACCAAGGAGAGCTAAATATGCTTTTCTGCCTTTTCTATGGCCCATGGTCGTAGCAACAAAGTTCTTGCCATACTTGTGGCAAAAGTTCAAACAAGCAGTCAAGGAGCTATTAGAATGAGTGACAACACAGTATATTATACAGGCAGCTTTGCAGGTGTTGATGGCCAGTTTCGCATAAAACAAGTCGGCGACCAGTGGCAAGCCTGGGATAGACAAGCAGGTAGCTGGGTAAATGTACCTAAACCTATTAATCTCGTCAAGGAAGAGGGCTAATGCTTTTAGGAATACTGATATGGCTGAGTTTTTGGTATACTACTTGCATTATTGCAGCCATTTTGAATTATGAATGGCCTTGGCATGCATGGGCAGCTTGGGGTGGGCTTATAATACCTGCATTGCTTCTTTGGTATGGGCCTATTACTATTTGTCAGTGCATTTTAGTACTTTGCAAAGGCATAAGCAAGGCTTTGCAATACTTGTTCCGTACATTTAAGCAAGCGGTAAAAGAGGCTTTTGGCTAAACATCAACTATTTGGGTTATCTTAAAATACCTGAAAATAGTTGACGATGAAGAACATTGACATATTGCTGGGCTTTGGTTTGTTATTTTTGCTATTTAACACCTTTAGCAACAGCAATGCCGAAATACGTAACCTAGAACAGCAGCTTTTACAGCAGCAAATTAGGCACGACTCTTTCCGTGACGGAGTTATTTATGGTAAATAAGCTATGCTAGATGGCAACTTAAGAGCCAATAGCGACACTAGTACTGACGTGGTATTAGATGGCCCTTTTGGCTCAAACCAAAAAATAACTCTTGACCGGGCAGATTTGAAGCCCGAAGCATATGCTGCAGATTGGTTGAGTATTATAGCTCTGCCTGCTAGGCCTAGTGTTTTCTTCTTGGATGCAGGTACAGGCATAATTTGTGGCTCAATTTCTATGGCAATGCTTATGCTTGTTGCAGGTCTATTTGGCCAAGCATATGCTTTAGGCGTTGCTTTTGTAAAGCTATTCAGCATGTATTGCGTAATTTCTTGGGCTAAAACTAATAAAAGTCCATACATAAGATATGCAATACCGTATAGACTCAGCATGTTCGCTATAGGCTACTTGATAGTACTAATATAATGCAGCAAAAAGATTACAATATTTATAGCAGAATAACTACCAATCTGCGCATATGGGCATTGGGCATAATACTTGTCTTTTTAGTTCTACCCAATGTTGCCTTTAGGCGAGATACTTCTGCTAAGATGCAGTGGCTTATTGTTGGCGCTGCAATAGCTTTAATAGGCAATATGGATAGGCCACTAGCTTTACGTCAACGTATTTATGCTAATGACGAGTCTGATGTAGCCAGACAAGCAAATAGGCAATCTTTATATGCTCAAGCCACTGCTCAGCTTCGCAGTGCTAAAGCTGATGCTGAAAACATTGAAACTGAAGAGCTTATTCCACTTGAAGACCGCATATTTGATGTGCGAGAAGCTTTCGCTAAGCCTGATTATCCTCATTACATGCTTGTTGCTCCTAGCGGAAGCGGTAAAACTACCACCATTAAATGGCTTATTGATATTGCTAAAGAGCTAGGCAGTCACATTACTGTACTTACTCCGCATGAAATGGGCGGAGAGTTTGGTGAGCATAAAGTAATCAGCGACAAAGAAGCCATTTACTGGCAGATTCATGCTCTGCACGAAGAAATGGTGCACCGCTATGCACAAAAGCCTTGGCGAGAGCACATGGATAAGTACAAACATTTGACTTATGCCATAGATGAGGCTGTAAGCCTGTTTGCTGATTTTAAGCAGATGGACAAAGAGCTTGGCGGAGATGTTCAGCAAAAATGGGTAAAGCTTCTTGTCGAGGCTCGCAAAGTAAAAATCAGGCTAATTGTTGCTACCCAATCTAACCGAGTTGATTGCCTAGGCTTGAAAGGGCGTGGCGATATTATGGAATGCTTGACTAAGATGCTATTGGGCAAATCAGCCAAGCAACGGTTAGCTAAGCTTGATAGGCAGAAATGGTGGCCAAAAGAAGCTGTAGCTTTTGCTAGGCAACAGGAATACTTTGGCATTATAGAAGATGCAGATTGCCACCGCATAATGGTCATACCGAGGTTAAGCTAATGGTAACAATACAGCCAAAAGAAAATAGCAGATTTATTGTCAATGAAGGCAGAGTAATTTTGCTTGTTAAAGCAGGCATTAGCTTAGTTGGTATACAAATTTCTGCTAGCTTTGTACAGGTCTTTTATAGGCGAGGCACAAAAGACTTGACTTTACAATGGGTTAGCGAGCAATTGCTAACTAGATTTGCTCCAGGCTCAAGCCCAAGCATTTTGCTTTGCCCATGGCAATCGTGATAGAATAAAGAAAATTGGGATACTAAAGTATGAACAGAAAGGCGCTAATTCAATCAGCTATTTTGGCTACACTTATCGGTGCTACAGGCTTGGCTTGTTCGAATAAGCCACTCTCGCCATTTACTACAGACCGAGATGTCACTGTGCGTGGTACCGATGAGGACGGAAGCCAATTTTTGGCTGTATTGTCTGTTACTTATAACGGCTCTGCCTTGACTCAGCTTGAAGCAGATAACTGGGTAGATGAGCGAGTTCTTGCTAATGGCGGTCTAGGCTCAAAAGGCGGGCCTCCTAAGCTAAACACTATTATTAGCAAGCGGCTACAAAATGTGCAGGGCGATGTGACTGATGAAGAAGCTTTCAAAGCTGCGCTTATTGCTGATATTGAAACGGGGCTGAAGCAGTTTAATAGCCAGACTGTTGCTAATATCATTCCTGGCGAAGTAGTATACCTAGAAGCAAGTCTGGGCGAAACTCCTATTGTCAGCTTGATTGACATTTATAGCACAGCAGAAAGCAATTTCGCGTCCTTTTTAGAAGGCTCTGATGCTTATTACGACATCTCATCTGGCAAGGTCTCTGCAACAGACAGTGGCATACCTGACGGGTTCACTAGTGCTTCAGTGATTGACAAAGGAGCAACCGAAAGGTATGGCAGAGTAGTTAGGGCTAATTTTCAATGCCCTAACACCGCTCCAGGCAATTGCAAGGTGGACGAGGAGATGCCTTATACTGGTCTGCCAAATACAACCAAAATCCGCGGGCTAGAGGGCGGAAATAGTGCTCTGCCTGTTGTGCCCACGTCGCCTGTAGCTATTCCTTCCAACTAACCTAAGGGCCCGGCGTTGCCGGGCCAGTTTTGCATGACTAATAAGCAATTTACTCTGCCAAATGGCACCGCTTTGTCATATGCTTATAATAGCGATGGCGAAGTATTTTATAAAGGCAAAAAGATAGGCCAATTCGCTAGAAGCTATAATGGCAGATCTGTATACCATACATTGCATGGCCGATTTTATAGCATGTATACTGCGGCCGAAAACATTTTGCTTGTGCATTTAGTACAAAAGCACTTGCAAAGCCAATCAACAGAAATGTTCTATAGCAATATAATGGCATGACTTTTTTATTTTCTTTGGCATTAGCTGTCGCCATGTTTATTGCTTCGCTTGGCAATATAGGCCATAGCTTATGGGTGGGAGCCCAGCTAAGCATTAATGTTACGCAGCCTTTGCAACAGGCTGTTGTATTTCAGAGCCCCGAAGATGCTTTGCCAATGCTAAAGCAAAGCTATGCTTATTTGCAAGAGCATGATTTGCTAGAAGGCAATACTTGTCTCGTCTTTCGCAATCAGCCCAGTTGCAATTTGCATTTCTTTGGCGAAAAAGTTGCTACCGATATTGAGCTTATGGAGCAAGTAGCTAAGCTTCCTATAAGCGATGTGCGAGTAACAAATGCTATGCATCGCATATACCAATCTTTGATGCATCACAGCGAAGATGGCGACAGTATTGTTATTCCTGACTATAACTTCGCTATACGTTACGGTACTTTGCCAGGCAATATGCTATTGGCCAAAGCATGGGAATGGTTTTGCGGAGCTATTACTGTACTTTGCATTGCAATTACCTTAGTATGGGCTGAAAACTAATTTCTTGACAAGCTCTGACAGATAAGTTATAATAAGAATAACAGAGAGAGAAAAGAAATTGAGCAGGCGCGATTATTGGCATACATGTTTATTGATTAGTGGTAGCGAAAATGTATAGTAGCATTACTAGCAGCCAGATTGATAAGCAGAATTAAGCTATACGGATACTACTTTGCAACTAGCTATTGCACTGCCGTGGCTTTGGAGGTTCGATTCCTTCCGCCCGCAGCCTTCGCCAGTGAGACTTGGTAGTCAGAGGGGCCTTATAAGCTCTTTCCGCCAGATTAGCGGCTTTGACCGGGATCGTAACCCGGCACTGGTATTGTACCTAGACAATTTAGCCTTGCAGTACACCAAATGGAAAGGTGCGGTCCTATGCAGGACGTCAGAGCCTGTTCGAATCAGGCGATGGTTTGGTAACCACTGGTGGTTCGAGTCCACCCCAAGGCATTAGCTCCATAGCCAAATGGTAAAGGTAAGGGCCGAGCCAGTTCAAATCTGGCCTAGTGGTGGTTCCACAGCCCTGGCTAAAAAGCAATTATTGGTTCGAATCCAATTGGAGCTCTGCGACGAGAAGTCGCCAATTGCAATAATTTATTAAATAAGTAAAGCCATGTAATAGCAATAAAGCACATCAGTAAGCTGAAAACTGAGTCATGCCAACAATTGTTGGCCACATGTTCCTAAGGCGAAATGGCGACGCGCAGATTGAAACGGAATCTGTACTGTGAGATAAGCACACAGGTCAAGCTCCCCAGCCGCTTATGCGGGTAAGGAGTTTCTAGCTACGGGCTTTGCGAATCCACCGAATATGCAAAGAGTGTATGAGGGAAGGGCGTTTCACCTAAGCTAGTTCTTGTCAGCCGGTTCGATTCCGGCTAGGAGTATCTTAACTTTCGAGAGATAAAAGAAGGCCATGATTAGCACTAAAGCCAGAATAAATGCAAGGCTAGATGCTTTAAGAGCAGAGGAAGCGAAGCAAAAAGCATACAAGGCTAATTGGCAAAAGCTAATGGCCAAATTAACGGGTCGATAGCTCGAAAGGTTAGAGCAGCTGGCTGTTAACCAGCAGGGTCTCGGTTCGAATCCGAGTCGGCCCTTTGTGACTTAAATCACAACGTGGTAGCCTAACAATACGTAAACCTAGGCAAAGGGAGTAAAGTTGAGCTCCCTTTTCTGCATTAATAGGCAAATCTTATGCTACAAAAACACAGCAACAAGCTAGTTTTCATGGCAATGCTAGTCTTCAGTTCTTTGCTATTTGTAAAAGCTGAACCTGGCTCACTTAAAGAGACAGGCTTTGGTATGCTTATGGCAACCAGCACAGCAGGCATTGCTTTATCTTGCTTGTTTGAATAGGCTATTGACATCTTGCCTGCTAGTTGATATAATAGTTATAGATACAAAGAGGTTTGCTATGTTAAGTGCCAGAAACCCTGCAACATCGCAGAAGATATTTGTGATGTACTAGTTGCAACAGTTACAAGCATGGTAGATGCACAGGCAGAAATTAGCTTTTATAATGCTACTGAAATATCAGTGAGCCAGGGTGCTTTTATGGCAACACCTACAGCTTCTCAACTCGGCTGTGTACTTCAAGTTACTGACATGATTGTAAGTATTTTGCGAACTGCCAATTCATAAAGTTTAGCCACTTCGGTGGCTATGGGTCTTTAGCTCAGCGGACAGAGCAACCGCCTTCTAAGCGGTCGGTCACTGGTTCGAATCCAGTAAGACCTGTTGACATCTGATTAGCATCGAGCTATAGAGAAATGGAGTACGAAAGCAGTGCAAACTATATTTGAATGGTTTAATAGCCTTACACAAAATCAATTTGCAGAAGCAAAGCATATGTATGGCATTACGGCAGGCACTGTTAGCGAGGCAAGTACTATACTTGCAACTTGCATGGCAGAAAGTGGCGAAGAATGGGATGCAGACCATGCAGCCACTTCGCTTGCAGCATACGACAGCTATGACTACGATAGAATAACAGGACGTATTAGCTAATGCAAAACTTTACTAGCAACGCAACAGACATAGAAGACATTGCACAAGTACTATTAGCTCTGCCAGATGAGATTACAGGCAACAAAGCTAACATAACTTTTACCGATGCAGAAGTCAATAATGTAACTGGAGGCTTGGCTCTGGCTGAGTTTCAGCTAGCCAGGTTTGGGTTCAGTACTCAGCAATCGCAAAAGTCAGTGGTATTCACAAATGAATAGGCAACAAGCAAATATACAAATTGCTCAGCTTATTCTTGCTGAAGCTCAAAATGCTGAAAATGAGCAACTCCGCTTTCACCAGTTGCTTTGCTCAATTGGCTTAACTGAATACGACCAAGTCAAAGCTGGCATACTTGATAAGTTCTACGAAGAAAGCACCGTAACTCTAGCCAAATACCAATTTCAGCTTATTCCGCTAGAAGAGAGGTTGCTGAGCTATATTGCTGAGCATGACAATTGTGCTACTTTGCGAGAGCTAATTAGGTTTGCTGCTACCAATCACGTGCAACTTGCAATGCAAGAAGTGACAAAAGCTCTAGCTAAACTTGTACTGATTGGCAAAGTTAGCAAAGATGGCGACACATATAGGTTATAATTGACTTAGATACCAAATGAGATGAGTATTCGCTTATTAGGACACGGGTTCGATTCCCGTCAGCTCCATTTACTCATAAGCCTGGTAACAGGGAAATGCAGAGGATTAAGTTGCCTCGGTAAGCTTAAAAGCTGAAGCAAGTTCAAGTCTTGCCTTATGAGTATTTAGGCCAGGGTAGTTTAATAGGTAAAATACGTGACTTCTATGTCGCGAGATAAACGTTCAAATCGGTTTCTTGGCTCATCCTGGGGCTGTATTGGTGTTCGACTGATAAGAATTGAAGCTTATTGATGGCATCGCTTAAACACAACTGTTGCAAATAACATTGTTTCCTTCGCTCGTCGCACCTCTGCGGTTGTAGCTTAGACATGAGCCCGGCTTGTAGCCGGGCTAATTGTTGACAATTAATTAGCTAATTGATATAATAGCTATAGAGATAAGAAATAGAGCTATGACAGAAATATACGATTGGTACAACAGCTTAGAAGCAACACAACTTAAGATAGCAAGAGAATTATTAATTGTTGATGCTGAGTTTACTGTGCATGAAGAAGCAACGCAAGAACAAGAAGCAAAAGCTTTAACTGATTATTTAGTCCAAGAGAATGGCCCAGATGGCGATTGGTCTTGTACATCAGCTGAAATTCTAACCGTGTATAAAGAAATGCTAGCCAACCCTTTAGAATATGGCTATAGCGGAGAATAAGCAATGATTTCTGGTCCTAATGGCGAACCTGGCTGGCTTATTATGATGGCTTTTATTGTAGCCGGTGCAATTGTTATAATGGGAGGTTGATATGGGCGAGTTTACTAATCTGCATTTTTCCTGTGAACTAAGGCATGACACAGATAGCGATGTTATTAAAGCTCTGCAATACATGACCGGCCTTAGTAAGCTATATGCAGTGCCAGACGAAGCACTTTGTGAATGTGCAAGATGGAAGCACTTTTTGCGGGGTGATAGCTATTACAGCTATGCTCCGCCTGTTGCCAAGCTTACACAAGAAAAGCGAGGGCATAAGAATTCCGACAGTTGGTATTTTGCTGTTATATGCTCATTCAAAAATTACGACAATGAGTTGGAAAAGTTTTTAGCTTGGCTTGACCCTTACGTATCAGTACATAGCAATAGCTTTATGCTTGGCTACGTATTAAAGCCCAATAGCTATTCATTGCCTTATGGCATTTATAAATGGCAGAATAAGCCTATTACAATAGAATCAATGATGGCAACAAGGATGCTGGAGCATGAACCTGTTAAAGCAAACACTAGCTCACATGTTCGCAGATAAGCCCAAAACAAGGCTTCAAGCAAAACGTTCAGGCAATAACATTAAGACAATGTCCATTAGACAATTAAAGAATAAGCTCAAAAATGAAAAAACAACTAAAAACTGACGCCAAAGAAGCAGGCCTATTCGGCTACAATGCTTTCCTCTATACAGGCATTATACTAGTGCTAGTAGCCATATTTGGCACTATTGCTTATAGCTGGCAGAGAAGCATCGGCTCAAACCAAAAGCGTGATTTGCTTGTTAATTCTGGCTACCGCGAAGCAGCCAATCTGGTGCAATTGGCAGATTTGGTAACTGAATGCGAAGCACAAGCTAAAACTTTAGCTCTTCGCGATGCTGAATTGGCTGAATTTGATAGCGAATTGCAGACTCAAGCTTGGACTATTGCCAAGCAAAATCGCGACGGAGTGCAGCTATTTGTTGCAAGATGCCGTGGTAGTATTGAAAGCATTCTTAATACTACAGAGCTAGATACCGTGCCAGAATATGTGCAACCTGATGCAACAACTGGCAAATCACTTAAAAGCCGTGTACTTTACTTGTTGAACTGATGAAACGTAGAACTTTGACCGCCATTAGCATTGCTTTGCTTGGTATTTTGCTTAGAGCAAGCTCTTGTAGCACTTCTACAACTGGCCAGAATGCATCAGAAGCAGATATTAACGACAATGCTTCACTATTGCAATCTAGCAACTCAATTGCAGGAAGCCAGCCTATTCCTACACTTGCTTATAGCGTGCAACGTGGCACAATGATTGAAAGCTATCTCGCAATGAGTAAGCGAAAGCCGTTTTACATGATTGCCACCAATCCAGGTGCAGGTGACCAAGGCCAATTGCCTATTGTGGCTACAGCTGTTGTGAAAGGCTGCGTACCTGCAACATTTCAGCTGATTAATCCGCTTGAAATTGCTGATAGTGGCCATGATTATGGCTATGCTATCTTGCCGAAGCGAGAAATCAATGCCATGTATACTGGCGATACTGATGCTACTTATTGCATTGGCATTGATGGCACATTCTTTTCGCTAGAACATATTACAAGCTTTAGCGACAGGCCTTTTAGCGATGCAATTCGCAAACAAGCTGCATTGGATTACACTCCTACGCTAAAAATTCTAGCTAATGGCACTGTTATAGATTCAGCTGACGGCAATAAAGTGCTCTATGATGGCGAAACTGGCGAATATGCTGAAGGCGTGCTATTAAGCCCTGCTGAGCTTGAAGCAGAAATTAAGAAAAACCTATTGTAGGAGGCATATGTGCATAAGTCTTAGCTGGCTATGGAGCACAAGTTGGCAAATAATTTGTGCTTATTATTTGATAGCTTTAGGCTGGTTTATAACTTGCAAAGCTAATAACTGGCATAGCCAAGCTTACTTGTTGCTAAGGCCTAGTAAGTTGCTAAGCAAAGCTAACAAAGCATTGCAAAGCATTGTTAAAGCCTGGCTTGGCTTATAAAGTTACTTACTACAAAGTAATGACAATATAAGCCATGTTAAACAAATTGCAAACAACTGCTCTAGTATCCGGTCTGCTTATTGCCGGATTTCTTGTAATCCGGCCAATCTTTAGCGAAAAGCCTGATGCTAGAGCAGAATACACGTCTGAAGTGGTAGAGCTAATTGATTTGCATGTACGAGCTTCAGAGGCATTAAGCCAAGCAAAGCCTAAGCTAGAGCTATTGCAAAAAGGTACTAGCGACTATTTGAAAGCAACAACTGAAATTGCTGAACTGGAAAGGCTACAACAAGAAATACACGCAGAATTAGTTCTAGCAGATGCTAAGCTTGACGGGTTCACTCCTTACGAAGCCATACAGAGCGAAGTAGTTGACATCATAGATTAGCTGAGATATAATAGTTATAGAGACAACAATTAGAGTATATGCAAACTATAGTAAATGTCAACACAGGCGAAACAGTAGCTATTATCGCTAAAGAACTTGTGACATTGTATTTAGCTAGCAATCCTGGCACCAAAGTCAAAGATGCGAACTGAAGCTACAGCAAAAGTTGACATAATAGAGGTAAGAGTTATGCCAAAGAGAATCAATCAAAAAGTAATTACAGCTCGGCTACTACTTGCAAATAAGCTAGAAGTGAAGCTAGCTAAAATGTGGGATGATGCAGATAAGTACTGCCGAGTTTATGGCTATAGGCTCCGCCCTTGTGCAGATGAGGCTGGCTGGTTTGAAGTAATTGATGGCAACAATACTCCGCTAATGATTACTACTCCAGTTGCCAGCATGTACCCAGCCAAGGCAAGGCAAATGGCAGAAGATGCTTTAAGCCTTGTAAAAGACATCCCAGAAGTAACAGTAGACTATGCGATGTACAGATTGTATACATTGCATCACCTGGAGCAACAACAAGCAAACATTAAGCAAACAGTAAAGCTAGAAAAAGAGCTTGCTAAGCTATGCGATGCTAAAACAGCTCTTGCTCAAGAGCTTGAAGCTTTACAAAAACGCATTGATGCGAAACGACATGACATTACAGCATTAGCAGTGGCAGAGTATTCATGAAAAAGTATCTAGTAGGCGGAGCAGTACGAGATAAACTTCTTGAACGGTTGCCAGATGATTTAGATTGGCTTGTACTGTGCCAAGATTTGCAAAGCTTAGAGCAAAAGCTCCGCAAAGCTAATTATCGCATTATTTATGTAGATGAGGCTCGCAATTTGATTCGTGCTTGCCTTGAACAGGGCAAAGTAGAAGACTACGTATTTGCCGAATCGCTAGAAGCCAATTTGAGTCGCAGAGATTTTACAATTAATGCGATGGCTTATGATGGCGAGACTTTATACGACCCATACGGTGGCGTAATAGACTTGCAACTTCAAAGGCTTGAAACTGTTGGCGATGCATATGCTTGTTTGCATTCTAGCCCTATTCGCATCATGCGTGCTATTCGCTTTGCTTCTTGCTTTAGCTTGACATTCAGCCCTAGCATTGCAATAGCTATAGACTTGCTCAAAGATGAGCTAAAAGCCCAGCAATTTGAAAGCTTGATTAGACAGGAGCTAAACAAATCGCTAGCTTATTCTCCTTATTCTGCAATTGCAACGCTTACTTTTCTGAGCAAGCATGAGCTTTGGAGCGTTTTAGATTGGCATGGCATTACTATTGGCACTAAATAGTCTTGACATTGCTTTACCAGTTTGATATAATAGTTATAGAGACAACAAAGAGAACCAAATGACTTACATCCTGAGCCTCGCACTAACCTTTCTACCCCTTCCCGCATCCTCCGCACCTGTTGCACTCGTAGATACTCTCCAAGAGCCTCCTCAGTGCCAGACTAATGGATATTGCGACACTCCTGCTAATCCTTCTCCTATGGGCCCCAACCCAGAAATCGTTTCATAGCAACTCTCTAGCCCGGCCATTGGCCGGGCCTATCTGTTTATGACTGACCGAAAAGAGCGACGCACCAATTGGCTAGACTTAGGCTATATACTGGGCGTTGTTATAGAAATTATCATTGCAATATTCGGGAGCTTATTTGACTAATGACTAGAAAGCTTGCAAGTAAACGAGTTATCAGCAATATTCAGCCTATTCCTAACGCAGATGCTATCGAAGTGGCTACTGTAGATGGCTGGCAAGTGGTCATCAAAAAAGGTGCCCATGCGGTTAGCGAAGAAGTGCTTTATCTAGAAGTGGATACGTGGGTGCCCGAAGCTCTCGCTCCTTTCTTATCAAAGGGCAAAAGCTATAATGATGTGCCAGGAGCTCGGCTAAAGACTATTAAGTTACGCGGCCAAGTTAGCCAAGGTCTATTGCTTAAATGGGATGCATCGCACGAATTTGCATGGCGATGCGGCAAACTTGATGAATATTTGAAGCTGCAGAAATGGGAGCCTCCGGCAATCGGTGGCCCTATGGAGCAAAAAGGTACTCGCCCATATTTTGTGCCTAAGACTAACCAAGAGCGGGTGCAAAACATAGTTGCTAGACATTTTTATGCTCATGGTACTCACAAATGGGCACCGCCAAAAGACACTTTCGAAGTGACTATTAAGCTAGAAGGCTCTAGCATGTCAGTATACAAGAACGATGGCCATACTGGAGTTTGCTCTCGTAACATGGACTTGAAAGATGTTGAAGGCAATAAATATTGGCAAGCAGCTAAACAACAAAAGCTTATTGAATTGTGTCCTGAAGGCTATGTCTTGCAAGGTGAATTAATGGGTCCTGGCATCCAAGGCAATATCGAAAAGCTTATTGAGCCGACATTTTTCTTATTCGATATTTACGATGTCACAAAAGATGAGTATTTAACACCGGACAAACGTAGAGCTCTAGCAACACAGCTCGGCATTATTCATGCTCCTGTGTTGCATGAACGTTTCACTATTACACAGCCAGATATCAAATCTGTACTTGAACTGGCTGATGGACCTAGCATTAATGCCAAGCGTCGTGAAGGTTTAGTTTTCAAGTCGCATGACAGAGGGTTCACTTTTAAGGTTATCAGCAATGCATACCTATTGAAGCAAAATGGCTAGTGGCAGAGAACATACAAAAACGGCTTTTATTGTAGGCTCCTTCGGTGTCAGCATTGGCATTATTGGCGGGAGCCTTTCTTTTGGTATGATGGGCTTAGGTTGCCTATTTGCAGGCTATTTTTGCAGCCCTGATATGGACGTTACAAGTTTGCCTTACAACAGGTGGGGCATATTTCGCATTTTGTGGCGGCCTTACAGAGACTTATTGCCACATAGAAGCTTTTGGTCACATACTCCGGCAATAGGCACCGCAATTAGAGTAGCTTATTGCTTGACTTTGTGGCATATTTTGCTGATGCTATTTCCTTTTGTGCCAAGCTATTGGCCTTTGCTAAGCTATAGCGATGCTTTAGCAATGTTTAATGAGCATGGCATAAAAGCTATGCAATATGCACCGCCAGGCTGGTTGTTTATACTAGGCATGGCATTAAATGACACTTTACACTGGTTTCAGGACGGATGCCCATTATGAATGAGTTTACTAAGCTATACAGAGCAATTCTAGCCAATCTGCTAGATGAAGGAGAATTAGCCGAATCTCGCTCCGGCAATATGGTGGAGCTTATTGGCAAAGCTAACACTTTCACAGACCCAGCATCAGTTGTAACTGGCATACCTAACTGGCGTGACTTCAATTTTACGTTTGCAGGGAGCCTAGCAGAAGCAATTTGGTGCGGAGATTCTAATGGCCAAAACTTATCTGGAGTGAGCGAAAGGAGCCGACAATTTTTACAAATTCCTGAGCATTTAGCAGATAGTGTTTGTGCTATGTATGGGCCTAAGCTATTAGCTAGTCTGCCTTTTGTTAAGCATTGCATTGACAAGGAGGAAAACACTCGCCGAGCCATTTCTCACTTTAATACTCCTGGCGATGTTCGCATTGTACTAGATGAATGCCTTGCTAAGCTTGAATTTCCATGCACACTAGCTTGGCAATGGTTACCTCGTAATGGTAAGCTCCATATGCACGTGCATATGCGATCGCAATGTGCTTTCACTATTCTGCCACTTGATTTGTATGTACAAAACTACATACTTGCAAAGCTATCGGCTGAACTGGGTCTGCAACAGGGATGCATTACACAAAGCTACGGCTCTATACATATTTACGAGAAGGACATTGTAAAGCTGGCAAAGAGTGGCGACGAATTGCTGCAGCCTAAAGCTGAAAGACGGCTAGCTTTATAAGCAAATAACATGAACAAGCCAAATAAAGGTGTGCAGATAGAAGTCCAATCAGCTCCGCCCAATAAGCCTATCGAATTGGCAGAAGGCTTAATAAGCTTTATGCTAGAGTTCAGCTTTATGGCTCCGGTTCTTGCTTTAGGCGGAGCTTGGGTGTGGAAGACATATTTTGAAGACAAAACAGCCATTCTCAAAAAGAAGCTGAGTGTCAGCCTAGAGACAGACCGCGACATAATTTCTCAGCTAAACCAAATGATAGGCATAGGCTCCGCAAGTAGAGCTATTTTGCTTCAGCCTCACAATGGCGATAAGTTTACTACAGGCAATAGCCATTTCAAGCTTACTTGCACTCATGAGGCGATGGAACAGGGCTTTGAAGGCATGCAAGGCTCTATACAAGGCACATCAATTGGCTTATTTAGCGACATACTAACAAGTCAGCTTTTGCCTCGCTATTATGCTAAGCAAGAGCTAGATGCCATGAGAAATTGGTTAGGCAATTTGCTTAGGGGTCATAATGCTGAAGCAATGACAGTAATACCTATTGCTCAAGATGAGGGTATTTTGGGCATAGTATTGCTTATGTATGTAGGTAGCGGAACTCAGACTGAGCGGTTTGACAGTGTTACTTATAAACTCTTGCACGAAATGGACGATCTGTTAGCTATTCTTACAAGGCCCAAACGCAAGCTATTTTGATATGCAATACTTAGGCTTCCCAAGGTTCTGCATTTGTTCGCAAGAAGCTCTACGCTATGAGCAGTTAATAGGGCAAAATGACATGTTTTGCCTTATACTAGACTTCACAAAAACTGAACTTATAACTGGCGTATTTGCTTTTACTATAGCTTATATGGCAATATGCAAAGGCAAGGCTATAACTGTAATAGGCTCATCTAAAATACATGCAAGCATGAGCACTTATATAAGACGTGCATACATGCTAAAGCACGGCGGCAGTTGACAATTTACTATTTTTGTAATATAATAGCTATAGAGATAAACAAATTAATTATGCAACTTTCGCCAATATTACAGCAAATGCAAGATAAGCTAATGGAAGCTTATTATGCTGGTGCATTTGCCGATTCAAGCGACGCAAAGCAATTAATTGGCATTGCTTTAGCAGGTGCCGTGCAAATAGAGCAAGGCAATATCAGCTTATCAGATTGGCTAAAGGAGCTAGAAAGCTGTGAATAATTGGACAGAATACAACCGCGATACTATAGAATATGTCAAGCAGCCTGAAAGAGGCTATTTGCATAAGCCTACTGGCCAGCTGTTTACAGGTAAAGGCATTACTCGCTTTTTGTATGGCTATAAGCAAAAACTAAATGCAACAGCTGTGCAAGCAGGCTTATCTATGCATGCAGAGCTTGAGCATGGCGAAATAGCTAGCAAACCAGCAAAGGCTATACATACTTATTGCGAGGCCAATTTTGATAAGCTTTACAAAGAAATATTTTTTGCTGGCGATTTCTTTGGCAAGCCTTGTGTTGGCTATGCCGATTCTGTGGCTGTGACAGGCGATAAGCTTTGCTTGATTGAATTTAAGTTTTCGTCTAAGCCAGAGAACATGAATAAGGGCAATACTACTTGGCGTTGCCAATTGGCTATGGAAGCAATGCTTATGCATGAAATGCACGGCATTATGCCAAAGATGTACGAGATAATCATAGCTCATCCAAAAACAGCCAAGCTCACTGTCATAAAAGGCGATTGGACTTCTTATGGCACGTTGTTAAACATTGCAATGCAAAAAGGCAAAAACCATGGTTTGCTATAAAAAGCTTATTGTTTCAGAAGTGCCATATGCTCAGCTTATTAAAGGGCAAGGCTATACAATGTCTTGGGCTTTGCAAGGCAACAAGCTAAAGTTGCTTGAGTTCTTTGAAGTACCTGAGCATGGCAATGAAGGGCCAGGCTTTAGAGGTTTATACATACTTAGCAATCCTGGCAATAAGTATAAGTTTTATGCAGATGGCAACAAATACAATATGGCTCCTGGTTCTGCTATAGCTTTTGAGCCAGATAAGCTTCATTGCGTTAGATGTACAGATGCAAAATACGTAAATATTCCTGCTGTTGCTTTGCAACTAATTGAGCATTACGACAAAGCCGAAGAAACAATAGCACAACTTATTAAAGCAAAAGCGGAGCTAGATGAAACCTTGTAATACTTGTTGTCCTTGGACTTTACATGAAGATGCACAGTATGGTATAGATATGGGCTGTTTACCGAGCCCTTGGGATATTGCTCAAATGCTGGCTGATGGTGAAGTACATATGTGCCATAGTAACCCTGCCAAACCATGCATAGCAACTGGTTTGTCTGCTGTGCCTAGTAATTACACTGCTCAACCTGTTAACAATTATTGCCCAATAGATACATTACGTACTTCTAATGCTATGCCAGTAGAACCTATTGTGAGGCATTGTTTAGCATGAAACTATTGTATTGCCCTAATTGCAAAGATATAACTAGGCTTTGGGTAGGAGCAAGAAGCCATTGCAAATGTGGCAAGAGCTCAGGCTATTACAAAGCTGATGGCTTAAATGCTAGATATGAGGGCGAAGCTATACCTATTGGCATTGATAATAGCTCTTTTGCGGAGGCTTTGCGAAACCAGCCTATGGTTGCAAAATTTGGTAGAAGGTTTACAGCATTCGTCATACCTAAATATGCAGATACTATAGACTATGAAAATACAGTATAGCTTCGCCGATTCCGAGCTTTGCCTAGAAGCAAAACAGGGCAGATTAGCCACTTTGACTGATACAGACCGTACTTCGCTAATTGTTGACCTTTATGGCGAAGAACAAAAGTTCAAGCATACAGATAAGCCTTTTCCTAAACAACTACAATCATTAAACTGGCATGCAAATTTACGGAACAAAAGCTATGAAACAGGGCGTAATAGTAATACCTTTTGACTATGCTGGCCACATGCATTTGCAACAGCGAGGGCCTGAAGCTAAAATAGCTGCTAACAAATGGGAAGTACCACAAGGCAAAAAAGAGCTTAGCGACATGTCGCTAGAAGCAGCGGCTATACGAGAGCTCCGCGAAGAAACAGGCTACGAAGCTAAATTGGAAGACTTGCGAAAGATTGGCTATTTTGAAAAAGGCACAAAATATGCTTTGACAGTTTATGCCTGGTATAGCTGTGTAGACTTACATCCTATTGTGCCAGAAGGTGAGCCTATGCAGCAAGCAAAGCTAATAAGCATTAGCGATGCTATACGGTGCGACTTAGATGACAACAGCAAAATTGCTTTGGCTTTATACACGTCTTACGTGACACTAGACTTATGGCAATAAGCGACTCGCCTTTTGCTTTGCAAATAACAGGCCTAAGCTTTACATATAAGCATTGGGCTTGGCAACCTTATAAAGCTTATTGCTCTTTTGCATGTTTGCTTTAGCACTAGTTAGCTGCAGTTTTGCATGTTGCAAATGGTATTCTGCCCAACTTTGTTGAATAGGCAAATGCTTTTTCAGCCAGTACTTATCTTCGCAAAGAGCAAAACTTTCTTGTTCTGCTATCCAATCTTTGAGCAGTTCGCTAAAGGGGTAAACATGGTCACAGTGCACAGTACCTGCTCTAAGCTTCTTGCCACTTAATGGGCAGTGAGTCAGCTCTTTTATGCGGAGCTCTTTGCGAGGAGTTCTAGGCCCATCCATTAAGTCAATTAGCTCACCTTTTACAGATTGCTTATAGTCGCCAATCTGTTCTGCTATAACTTTTCTGAATATGCCAATGTTTTTAGCTCTATTGCACTTTAAGGCTCCGCAATCTTTGCAGGGCCTTTTCTTTGGCCTATTGCCATATAGCTTTTGCGCAGTGATAGGTATGCAATTATTGCCTTGGCAAGCACAAATAAATTTCATTCTGCGTCCGCCATTTAGCATTCTAATTTTAGCCTTTAGCACACGGCTTCCAGCTTTGCAACGCTTTGCTAAAGTACCATAGCAGGCACTCTCTTCTAGCTCTGCAAGTAATGGTTCGGCATATGCTTCAGGCACAATAGAATTAGCTCTTGTTGCTTTCTTTGCTTCGCTAAGCCTATTCATACGTTTCAGTCGCCTCTTTTGCTAAACTTATGCGATTTGCTAACACTGTTCTAGCTAAATCAGGCTTTTGCAAAAGCATAAGCAAAGCATTAGGCATAGCATCAAGCAAAGCCTCGCTAACAGGGCTATTGCTAGGTATGTTTATGCTTGATATAGCCTTCAATATGCAATCTACTAAACTTTCTAAGCCTTGTTGCTTGTCTAGCTTGGCATTATCGCAAACAGTAACAAAACCACAAGCATAAATTATGCCCTGCCATTGCCTATCTAAATAACAAGCTTTATGCTTTGCCGTCATAGTTGGCAAGATGCTTTTTAAGTACATGTTATGCGGTGCTAAGCTAAAGCCTAGGCATTGCTCAGCATAAGCTTCTAGTGAACGTTTTGCTTGTTGTCCACCTTTGCCAAAGCTATACCAATCTGCAAATAATTGCAAATTAGGCTTTGCTAAGTTGGCCAGTGTTTGCAAAGCCTTAGCATTGCAATATGCTAAGCTTATAGGCGATGCTTGTGTCTCACGGGAGCTAAATAGCTGTTTGTTATAGGAATAAGCCATACAGGTATCTTTTTGTTGTCAAAATAAGTTAACCTATTGGTGTGTTATAATACTAATAGAGAACAAATTAATGATTCGCTAATTATGGAATTTCGAGAGTTAATCATCAGTACAAAAACACCAGAATTCGCTCCGCTAACTGTAGTAACACTACAATGCGAAGAGAACTACCGAGAAATCCCTTGTGAGGCACTGCCTACCACTTTTCGTGGTGATTGCAACAGCGTATTCTACGCCCTGACTGGTCGCACAATGCCTGAAGAAGCCTTTATTCGTGCAGGGCTTAAAGCTGGGCCAGGTGGCACCAAGAAAATCAATAAGCTTTATGCGCCGGCAGTTTACAAACAAGCTGAGCCCGAAACTGAAGCACCAATTGCCATCAGATGGGGTAATGAATATATCGGCATTATGCTAGAAAAGGGCTCTATTAAGCCTCTAGCTGAAGTACCAAAAGGCTACGATGTAGAACTAACTTTTGAGTACACTCGCATACAATACGAAGAAGCAGCGATTGTTGCTGTTGTTACTACGCCTGAAGGTGATGAGCTAACAATGCCTTTCCGGCTTTACCCTGCCTCCTACGAGACACCGATTGGTAAAGATGGTGTCAAAGTAATCAAGAGCTTGCTCAAGCAGGGCAAAATCGAAGACATTCTAGCTTTGCTAGGTGAGCCTAAGCAAGGCGGTGGCAATGATGGCATTCCTGTTGTTGATGCTGTTGAGCTAGAAGAGTCTGTTACTTACGAGCTTATTGAAGCCAAGCCTGTAAAAATGGGCTGGGGTCCCTCCAATATTCTCACTGTCAACATCAATGGCAATAAGCCTATCAAAGTAGACGGTGTAGAATATGCAAATCAAATCAAAGTGTGGAGCAACGCACCTGTCAACACAGCTTTAGCTTCTGGTTTAGTACTTCCTTGCAAGTTCTATACTGAGCAACGCGAAGGCAAGACTCGCACTATCGCTGATATCAATCTGATTGATGCAGAAGTGCTCAATAAGCCGAACATGATTGATTTGGCCTTTCTAGCTTAGACATAATGTATGGCGGAGTTAAATGCTCCGCCAAGCCAAACTAATGAAACTTACAAGACTTGTTGTTGGCTATGATGCTCTAGGCAGGATGCAAGATTGGTGGCCTGTTGTCATAAACGAGATAGCAACACGAAAAGATGCAAGTGCTTATACAGAATGGATACATAACACTAGAGAAGCAGGAGCTGTAGCTTTTGATACTTTGGCTTCTTCACCATTCTTAGCAAAAATGGCTTTGCCAAAAGCCAGCATAACACCGCTTGGCCACATGCACAAAAATGGTAAAGTATCTGCCACAATAGGCAAAACAGAAACTGGCGAGTTATGGCTGGCTAGTTTTGATTATGGTAAATGCGTCCGCATAACTAATTCGCAATTTGAAAAGCTGAAGCAGAATTCATTAAGCACTGACGACTTATTGACAAGTAATTAGCTAGTTGATATAATAGCTATAGAGATAAGAAACAGGCTAACATGATTACAATTTATTTGCTAAAGTGGTCAATAGCTTCTGGTAATGCTGTTGTACATGGGCATAGCATAGTGCAAGGCCAGCTATCTGCTGATGAGGCCAAAAATATAGTCTACGATATGCTTTGCGATATGCATGGCAAAGCCAATTTTGTACTTAGCGATGCAGAGCTTTACTTGTTAGATGCTACAGTAACAATACCTACAGTGCTATGAATGCAATATTGACAGCTTCAACAAAATAGTACTATACCTGAGATATAAGCAGAATGGCAGATGTCGTAACGCTACTTGCAGATGATTATGTGTCATATGCTTTAGCAACATTAAACAGAGCTCTACCGAGTGCTATAGATGGTCTGAAAGTCTCGCATAGGCGAATTTTACAGACGGGGCTAGAACATGGCTATACTGGTCTTGTTAAAACAAGTCGCTGGTCTGGCATGACAATGGGTACATTGCACCCTCATGGCGACAGCTCTGGCACTATTTATAGCTTAGTAGACAAATCAACTTATCGCTATCCGCTAATTACAGGTAATGGCAACTTTGGCGGAGTCGCATGGGAATCGGGACACCGTATCTCGCCTGATGGCCCAGCTGCTGCCCGTTACACAGAAGTAGCTCTTAGCGACTTCGCTCAACATATTTTTGACATAGATGCAGGCTTATTGAGCCGTCGGCCTTCTTACGATAACAAACAACAAGAGGTTGCGTCATATGTACCTGCTGTGCCTATCTTGGCTATAGCAGGAGCAACAGGCATTGCAACAGGCTATGCAACTACATGCTTGCCTTTTAACTTTGGCTCTATTGCTAAAGTCTTACTAAAACATCTTGCTAATGGCAGGCCACTATCTGTACTTTGCAGAGACCTTGTACCAGATTGGTCAAGCGGTTGCAGAGTGTTAAACGACCATGGCTTAGAAGCCTATTTAGCAACTGGCCGGGGCACTATTCGCATTCGTGGCAACTGGTCAATTGCCAAGCAAAAACGTCGCGATACAATTACTATTACTGAATTGCCTTTCTGCAATGCAGAAACTTATTGCTACAAAATACGAGAAGCAATTAAGTCTGGCAAAGTAAGTGGCATCAGCGATGTGCAAGACTTATCTGCAAAAACTATAGAAGTCAAAGTACTTTGCCAATCTGGCATATCTGCTGAATCAGTTCTTGCTCAACTTTTAGCTCATACGCCGCTTGAAGACACTATCTCTGGCAATAACACCGTACTTAACAAAGGTTTGCCAGAACTTATGCCTGTTTCGGGCATCTTAAAGCAGTGGCTTATTGCTAGACGTGAAGTACTTATTGCCAAGTATACTAAGCAAAGCAATGCTTTAAGCCTTGCAAAGCATAAGTTACAAGGCTTAGCAAAAGCAATAGCAATGCTTGATGAGCTTATTGCTATTATACGCAAATCAGCCACAAAACAATCGGCAAAGCAAAAACTTGTTGCAGAATATGGTTTTAGCGAAGCACAAGCTGAAGCTGTGTTAAACATGGCATTAGCAAAGTTAGTAAATAGCGAAGCTTTAGCTATTCAAACTGAGATTAGCTCTATAGAAGCACAAATTGCGGAGCTTTCGCGACTTATTGCTGAGCCTGATAAAGCTATTGCAAAGCAACTTAAAGAGCTAAGAAAGGCATATGCTTTGCC